>Ga0247839_1000214_pt1 | contig 102190 bp, 96 predicted proteins | sample LaCruzMarch2015__6_FD_192405 | JGI IMG/M metagenome (GOLD analysis project Ga0247839, IMG submission 192405) | Freshwater microbial communities from meromictic Lake La Cruz, Castile-La Mancha, Spain - LaCruzMarch2015_16m | ecosystem: Environmental > Aquatic > Freshwater > Lake | place: Spain...
ATGGGACAACAGCTAAAGGAAAGTCAGGCAGTCATATTACAACCTCAGCTGCTTGCGAGACTTGTCATAAGAGCACTAGTAGTTTTAGCGGAGCATCGATGAGTCACACAGGTATTACGACAGGGTGCGCGACTTGTCATAATGGCAGTACTGCTAAAGGTAAGTCTGGTAACCATGTTCAGACAACGGCATCCTGTGAAACTTGCCACAGGAGCACTAGTAGTTTTAGCGGAGCATCGATGAGTCACACAGGCATTACGACAGGGTGCGCGACTTGTCATAATGGCAGTACTGCTAAAGGTAAGTCTGGTAACCATGTTCAGACAACGGCATCCTGTGAAACTTGCCACAGGAGCACTAGCAGTTTTAGCGGAGCATCGATGAGTCACACAGGTATTACGACAGGGTGCGCGACTTGTCATAATGGCAGTACTGCTAAAGGCAAAACTTCCAATCATGTACCTACGTCAGCATCATGTGAGGCGTGCCATGTTGGCACTAGTGATTTTGGAAACACGAAAAAGCCTAATCATGCATTATTGATTGGCACATGTAAGTCTTGCCATGGTGCTAAATATGCTGGTGTTGAGTCTAAATCTGTTACACATAGAAAATCTACGGCAGTCGATTGTAATGACTCAGGCTGTCACAACACTAATACATTTGATAAATGATAGTTTGCCAAACCATTTGATGTAAATTTTATATAGAATTGACTTTAAAAAAAATATGTAACTTGTTGACAATTATAAGTTATGTTAATAATATAAGTGCAATCAAGTTTGATTGTTCTAGAAACTCTGGAAAATATGAATACTTTAAAAAAACTGTACGCTTGTGGCCTATTAATTTGTATTTTCATGCCGTCGATTTCGCTTGCAGAACCAATACTAGATAAGGTTGAAATAATACAAACCGCGACTGAGGCGGATATTCATATTGACTTTCAAACGCAGATTCGATATTTAAGGCATTCGCCTACTAAGGATGCCAGCCGTATCCAAATTTTTTTAGAGTTTCCAGAGTATCAATCTTTAGGCCTAGCGATACCTACTAAGCGTGAGTTTATAAATTCACCACCAACAAAGCTGGTTCCTGCTTTTACTGTGAATTTTCCAGATCAAAAAACAAATACCATAGCAATTAAATTTAAAAAGCCCGTTAAATTTAGAGTGACGCCAGATAGTAGTGGCCGCGGTATTATTGTTCATGTTCCTTTGCCTAAAGGTGTCGCACCATTGCCGAAAGTAAAAGTCCTTGAGCCAATGCCATCTGCGGTTGATGCTGGAACGGTTGATATTCCTGGCCTGCCTGAAGGGATGTCAGTAAACGAATATGCGAATAAGCTGGTGGCTGAAAGCCGTGTTGCCGCTGGGTTGGGTGATTACCCCAAGGCAATTGAATTGCTGAATACGGTACTTAACCTTCCTTTCGCCACAGCTTCAGAAGATGCGCAAGAGTTAATTGGTGTGGCGCGTGAGAAGAATGGTGAGCTTTCAAAAGCGAAGGCTGAATATGAGCAGTACCTAAAACTTTATCCAGAGAGTGAAGGCGCGAAACGTGTGCGCCAGCATTTATCTAGAGTCGATGCTGATTTGAACGCGGGTAAAGGCGCTAAACAGGAAGCAAAAAAAGAAATTCAAGAAATACATGAAACTACGGTTTTTGGTAGCTGGGATCAATACTATTATGATGCGCATAGCCATACTCGATCTTCAGACAATAGAAGTGCTACGCACCCTTCGGATAAAAAATCGACACATGATCAATCTTCATTGGTCAGTAGCATCAACCTTACAGCTCGCTCACGCCAAAATCAGTATGACAGCAAAATTGTGTTCCGAAATAGGCAGACTATGGATTTTATTCCGTCACACAACAATAAAAATAGTGATAGGACAGATGCGGCTTACGTAGAGGTTGCAAATAAAGAGGTCGATTATTTGGTGCGCCTAGGTCGGCAAAATGGCAACTCAGGTGGTGTGCTTGGTCGGTTTGATGGTGCATGGCTACGTTATGGTTTTACGCCTCATTATCGTATTAATGTTGTCGCTGGTACATTAGATGAATTTAGTGTTGACTATCGTCGCCATTTCTACGGCATTAATTTAGATATAGGCCCAATTGCTGAAAGTTGGAGTGGTAATATATTTTTTGTGAATCAAGAAGTTAAGGACATAACAGACCGTCGTGCAGTGGGGGGTGAGTTGCGTTATTTTTCTGGTGGTAAATCACTCTATTCATTGATTGATTACGACACGCTTTACAACCGAGTCAACATTGCAATGGCGCAAGGTAACTTGCAGACTGAAGGAGGCACTAACTTTAATGCGCTAATTGATCACCGTAAGTCACCTATTTTAACAACAGTTAATAGCCTGACGAGTCAGTCGTTTTTGACTCAGGCAGGAGTTCTTAGGCCTGGTGCACCAGTACCTACAACATTGAATCGGGCATTGCGTCATGGTTTTACTGAAACAGAGCTTCGTCAGTATGCGATTGATAATACATTGGAAACTGATACTGTTTTATTCGGTGCGACCCGTCAAGTCACACCGCGTTGGCAACTGGGTGGTGATATTCAAGTGAATAGAACTACGGGTACGCCAGGCGCAAGTGCTTCAGCCGTCGAGTTATATAAAAAGCGTGCGCTTGAAAATGGAATTATTTTAACTGATCAAGATATTACAAACTTTACAAATTCAGTCGGCGGTAGTGGCAATATTTGGACTTATCATGCCCAAGCGGTAGGAACTGATACGTTGTTTAAAGATGACACCTCGGTGATTAGTGCTACTTATAGCACTGGCAAAGTGAGTCATTCGCAATCAATTTTATTTAGCAATGGTTTTGCCCCTGCAGAAAAATGGCGCATTGATAGCTCATTACAATTATTGCGTCAGGACTCGGATCCATCTACATTAAGTTATACGATATCACCAACAGTAAGGGCGAGCTACCGCCTTCGTGAAAAAGCAACATTAGAAGCAGAAATTCGTTTTGATGTAGATAATACGGAGAGCGCTGGTGTGAAGACGCGTACCGTCCGTGATGCTGCTTTCGTAGGGTATCGCATTGATATCTAAGCTCAGCTACTGATTTTCTTACTACCTACACAAGTGCTAAGGCATAGTGCTTGAATAATGATGGAATACTTTAGCAGCGATTTAAAACGAGCCGCGGCTAGCCTTGCATAGGTAGCATGATGTTGCTACCATGCTACTTTTTTTAATCTGGCATTTTGTACTTTCATGGAAAATAGACCATCAATCCACGGCCTAGAGTAGCATTTCAGTGCTTATTTATTAGCTTTAGTTATCCATGACATCTGTCACTATTCCAAGTATCTCTGTAAAATAAACGGGTGTTAAAATAGTTAAAATGAGAAAAATTTAATATGAGCATTAATTGGTTTAAATATTCTTCTCCACAAACGTTTTACCCTCTAGCAGGAAAAATGATTCCTTGGTTTGCGTGGATAGCTACCATTTTTGCTATTGTAGGCTTGTATATTGGCTTTGCTATTGCCCCTACTGATTTTCAGCAAGGTGAGGCTTATCGTATTATTTTTGTGCATGTACCAGCAGCTTGGATGTCCATGGTAATCTATATCGTTATGGCTGGCTGGGCTGGGCTAGGGCTTGTGCTTAATGCGCGACTATCGGCTATGATGGCGCAAGCTTTAGCACCTACTGGTGCAATTTTTACCTTGATTGCACTTGTTACAGGTTCGCTGTGGGGCAAACCTATGTGGGGCGCTTGGTGGGTTTGGGATGCGCGCCTAACTTCTGAACTGATTTTATTGTTTTTATATTTGGGCTTTATCGCTTTGCAATCATCTATTGATGATCCTCGTCGCGCAGATCGGGCTGGTGCACTCTTGGCTTTGGTGGGTGTGGTTAATGTGCCAATTATTTATTTCTCTGTAAAATGGTGGAATACCTTGCATCAGGGTTCGAGCATCAATATGGGCGCGGCGCCAAAAATGGCGGCGACCATGTTGCTAGGTATGCTACTCATGGCATTAGCGTTTTGGATGTATACCGTTGCGGTTGCATTAATGCGGGTGAGGTGCATTATGCTAGAACGTGAACGTACTTCTGATTGGGTGAAAGAGTTGTCGCTGAATGAATTATCGGTAGGAGGTAAAGCATAATGCAATGGGCGAGTTGGTCTGCTTTTTTTAACATGGGTGGCTATGCATTTTATGTGTGGTTTTCTTTTGGTTTTACGGCACTTTGTATGATTTGGGAAGTCATATCATTACGTAAACGTAATGCACAAGCACTACGTCTGTCTAAATTATTAGCTCAAGGTTAACTATGGTTCTCAAAGCACGTCATAAAAGATTTGTGTTAATTGGTATTGGTTTGGCACTTATAGGTTTGGCCGCGATGCTTATTTTGAATGCGTTTCAAAGCAATATGGTGTTTTTTTACACGCCCACACAAGTTGCAAAAAGTGAAGTACCAAAAAATACAGGATTCCGTATTGGCGGCTTGGTTGAAGTTGGTAGTATAAAACGTGGGGATGATGGTCTAACCATCAACTTTGTGATTACTGATACGGCCAAAACCGTACCAGTTGTGTATAAAGGTGTTTTACCAGATTTGTTTAAAGAGGGAAAAGGTGTGGTTGCACAAGGTAAGGTTGGTGCGGATGGTCTATTTGTCGCGAGTGAAGTCCTCGCTAAACATGATGAAAACTATATGCCACCAGAAGCCGCCGAAGCCTTAAAACAGGCACAAACACAAAGTAAAACTTTAGTTATGCCAGAAAAATAGACAACCTCTTTAATGCGCCAAGCTAAATGTAAGTTGAGCGCACGGCACTATAACTGTATTTATAGTAACGTAGTTAGATTAGTAGTGGTAAACGTGTCTTAAAGCCTCGCCATAAACCCCGAGTATAAACAAATAGATTTAATATTGTAAGGACGTAAACGTGATTCCTGAAATTGGCCATTTTTCTTTAATTCTAGCTTTGCTAGTCGCCATAGTGCTTGGTAGCTTTCCTATTATAGGTGCTAGTCGCAGCAACATGGTGTGGATGGGGCTCGCCAAACCCTTAGTCCGCATACAGTTCTTACTTATTGCATTTTCTTTTGTTTGTTTGGCTTATGCGTTTGCAGCTAATGATTTCTCTGTAGTTTATGTTGCTAATAACTCCAACTCCACCTTACCTTTAGAATTTCGTATAGCTGCTGTATGGGGTGGACATGAAGGCTCGTTGTTATTATGGGCACTTATCTTAAGCGTTTGGACAGTTGCGGTAAGCTTATTCTCTAAGCATATTCCAGATGATATGCGTGCACGAATTTTAGGTGTCATGGGTTTAATTAGCGTTGGATTTTTGTTGTTTATGTTGTTTGCATCCAATCCTTTTGAACGTTTATTGCCTGCGGCTATTGATGGTCGCGATTTAAACCCGCTGTTACAAGACCCTGGAATGATTTTTCATCCACCTATGCTTTATATGGGCTATGTTGGATTTTCTGTGGCGTTTGCTTTTGCCATAGCCGCATTGCTTGGTGGTCAGTTAGATGCAGCATGGGCGCGCTGGTCTAGGCCTTGGACAACCTTGGCATGGGTTTTTCTGACCCTTGGCATTATGCTAGGTAGCAACTGGGCATATTACGAGTTAGGTTGGGGTGGATGGTGGTTCTGGGATGCCGTAGAAAATGCTTCATTTTTGCCATGGTTGGTAGGCACAGCTCTGATCCACTCATTAGCCGTTACTGAAAAACGTGGTAGCTTTAAGGCTTGGACAGTCTTGCTTGCCATTTGTGCATTTTCATTAAGTTTACTTGGCACTTTTCTAGTGCGTTCTGGTGTCATTACTTCAGTTCATGCTTTCGCTTCTGACCCAAGCCGTGGCGTATTTATTTTGGCGTTTCTAGTTGTTGTGATTGGAGGCTCCTTAGCGCTGTTTGCTTGGCGCGCACCAATTATGGGGCGTGGCGGTAAGTTTGACGTAGTATCCAGAGAAAGTTTTTTACTGGCAAATAACGTGTTGTTAGCCGTGGCAGCTTTATCAGTTTTACTTGGTACCTTGTACCCATTATTCTTAGATGCACTTAATTTTGGTAAAATTTCAGTAGGCCCTCCATATTTTGATGCGGTGTTTGCACCGCTTATGGCGCCAGCGTTGTTCTTGATGGGGATTGGGCCGATAGCGCGTTGGAAAGACGCTTCTCTGCCAGAACTTGCGATGCGGTTACGCTGGGCTTTTGGTATCAGTATAGCCACTGCAATAATTTTGCCGTTGATACTCGGTAATCTTACTCCAATGATAGGTTTAGGATTGTTTTTGGCTTTCTGGGTTTTTGCAACTAGTGCTGAGATGGTCTACCAGCGCCTTCGTAAATCTGAACAACCATTAATTGTACGGATTAAGTCTAACTCACGTTCTTGGTGGGGCATGGTGATTGCTCATTTAGGTATTGCTGTGTTTACCTTGGGTGTGACTATAGTAAAAGGTTTTGAGTCTGAAATTGCAGTCAAAATGTTCCCAGGCGATGTGGCGCATTTAGCAGGATATGACTTTACCTTTGATGGTGTTAAAAACAGTCAAGGACCAAATTATGAATCAAGTCTTGGGCAAGTTCATGTGACTAAAAATGGAGTATTACGCACCATACTTGAGCCTGAAAAGCGACTTTATACTGTGACTAATATGCCAATGAGCGAAGCTGGTATTAGTCCTCACTTTATTCATGATTTGTATGTATCTTTGGGTGAGCCGTTAGAGGATGGTGCTTGGAGCATAAGGATATACTATAAACCGATGGTTGAATGGGTCTGGGGTGGGTGCTTAATGATGGCATTTGGTGGTCTTTTAGCTTTATCTGATAGACGTTATAGACTTAAGAAACGTGCTGAAAATATGGAGAAAATCAGCACTAAAGAGGTTTCAGAATGAAACGTGCGCTAATCCCATTAGTGATATTTTTAATTGTAATGGGTTTTCTGTTTAAGGGGCTATTTCTTAATCCACGTGAAGTACCATCGCCATTAGTGGGTAAGCCAACACCACAATTTAATTTGCCGCGTTTAGATAACCCTGAGAAGGAATTTTCACCTAAAGAAATGCTAGGTAAGGTTTGGCTTTTCAACGTGTGGGCTTCTTGGTGCCCAGCTTGCAGGGATGAACACCCAATTTTAGTAGAATTATCAGAAACAGGATTTGTGCCAATTGTGGGGATGGATTATAAAGATACACGGCAAGAAGCACTGCAATGGCTTCAAAACGGCGGTAATCCTTATACAGTGACTGCCGTAGATGCGGATGGTCGTGTTGGCATTGATTATGGCGTTTATGGTGTGCCTGAAACGTATGTAATTGATAAGGCAGGCGTGATTGCGTACAAGCAAATAGGCCCCGTTACTTATGAATCCTTGCGTGACAAAATTATTCCTTTAATCAAAAGGTTACAAGCACAATGAAGCTAAGATTCACCTTTCAACTAATTGCCGCCTTGCTATTGTTACAGTCGTTGAATAGTTATGCCCGAGAAGCGCAACCCTTAGAAACTAATGCCGCGGTGGAAGTGCAAGTACAAAGACTTTCAGAAGAACTGCGCTGCCTAGTTTGTCAAAACCAAACGCTTGCAGATTCACATGCAGGCCTTGCTGAAGATTTGAAGCAAGAAATACGAGCCATGGCGACTAAAGGCATGACAGATCAAGCCATTATTGACTATTTAGTAGCACGATATGGTGATTTTGTGCGCTATAAACCGCCACTAAACCCATTGACAGCGATACTCTGGATTGGTCCTTTTGGACTATTGTTGGCAGGTGGTATTGGGCTATTTATTATGTTGCGTGGACGTCAGAAGATGGCTGTCAACTTGCCGCTTAGCGCTGAAGAAGCAAGTAAAGTTAGTGAATTATTAAATAAGGAATCGTAATGTTGGTATTTTTGGCAATCGTAGTTTTTTTACTGGTGATTGTACTCGCCTTCATGGTGGTACCTTTATTTAGACCAAGCACTGCGCTAAGGGCAGAGAGTAGCGTTGAAAAGCGTGATATCTTTCGTCAACAGTTTGACGAAATTGAACAAGATAAAATGAATGGCATGTTAGATGCCGCGCAGTACGATATTGCCAAAATCGAGTTAGAGCGCCGTATGCTTGATGAGATTGTCGTGGCAGAAGGTGATATCTTCCGGAGCAATCCTGATCGGCGTTTAGCAATCATATTATTAGTACTTCTGCCACCAGTTGCATTTCTGTTGTACTTTACATTGGGTAATCCTGCTTCAATAATGATACCCGCAACATCACCAATAGGTTCTCAAGATAATTCCACAGTAAATATATCGGCTGATCATAAAAATTCGGCAGGAGACATTGAGCAGCTTTTGAATGCACTAAAAAGTAAGTTGGAAAAAACCCCAGATGACGGAGCTGGATGGGCTTTATTAGCTAGGTCGTACGTTGAACTTAGACAACATCCAGATGCGGTTAATGCATATGAAAAGGCTGTCAAAGCAACACCAAATGACCCACAATTATTGGCTGATTATGCAGACGCATTAGCAGTAGTTAATGGGCATAATTTGGAGGGTAAGCCAGAAGAGCTTGTAAAGCAGGCGCTTAAACTAGACTCGCATCACACTAAATCTTTAATGTTAGCAGCATCAGCAGCGTTTAATCGTAAAGACTACAAGCAAGCCATAGTCTTTTGGGAGCGCTTACAGCAAGATTTGCCAGCGGGCTCGGAGATTTTGCCAGAGGTTAAAGCTGCATTAAATGAGGTATATGCTTTGTCTGGTAAGAAAGCACCGATACAGGAAGCGCCAATCTCAGCTTCACAGAAAAAAGCAATTCCTACAGCAAACATAAGCGGTACAGTGAATATTTCACCTGATTTAGCAAGTAAGCTTGATCCAACTACTACTGTATTTGTGTTTGCTCGAGCTACACAAGGTTCACCTATGCCCTTGGCTATTGTGCGCGCCGTAGCAAAAGATTTGCCTTACAGATATATTTTGGATGATAGTACTGCGTTAATGCCAGGCAATAAACTTTCTCAAGCAGGCGAAGTGGTTGTAGTTGCGCGCATATCAAAAAGTGGTGATGCTAAGCCTCAAGCGGGAGATTTTCAGGGAGTATCGGCTTCGGTGAAGCCGAATGGCCGAATTGTTGATGTTGAAATTAATCAAGTGGTACCTTAATAAGCATGCTTGATTTCATGCTTTTAAGAATGTTTTAATTAATTTTTATTGATGCGATAGATCTTGTGACAGCCAGATAAGAGCCTAGCCAGCCAACAAAAATTGAAGCAATGATAATGCTGATAAATAATGAAAGATTGAACCAAGCTAAGCTAAAGTCACTGCTGTATAGACTAGATAACTGCAATACTGACTGATTGTAAAGTTGAACAATGATAGTCAATATCACTATGGCCAATAGCCCACCAAACAGTCCATAGAACATGCCAGCATATAAAAATGGGGTTCTGATGAAACTGGTAGTTGCACCAATTAACTTACTAACAACAATCTCATCTTTTTGCGTCAATATTTGCATGCGAATGGTATTGCCAATAATAATTAGCAAAGCCAGGGCGAGTAAGGCCGCTACAAATAATATAATTTTTGTGCCCAGCGACAATATACTAGATAGGCGTTTAGCCCATTCCGTATTTAACAATGCTTGATCTATGCCAGGGATGTTTTGTAATTCATTCTTAAGTGCTTCAAGTGCGATGGGGTCTGTTGACTTTGCTTGAATAAAAAATGCGTCAGGCAATGGATTTTTTTCTAATTGATTCACTTTTCTGTCAATTTCACTATTTCCAACTTTAGTCACAGATTTGTCTTTAAACTCATCCCAAGCTTGTTCTTTAGTAACTAAATGAAACCGTTTAATTGCATTATTTTTTGCTAATTCAGCATTAATTTCAGACACTGCATCCACATCTGCATCGAGTTTAAGAAAAAGACTTATCTCAGTTTCATTTTGCATATGACTAGTCAGCTTGGATAAGTGATCAACGCCCATATAGAATAAAGCTGGGATACACATAGCAACAGCAATGACCAAAGTAATCATAAACGTAGGTAGTTTATTTTTGCGCATACGGCCAAGCACTAACTTAATGGCTTGCACGTGTTGATTGAGCCAGTTATTCATGATGGACTCCATCAACACTAGATTTAGTCTGCGTCAGCTGACCGTGGTGAAGATGTAACACGCGATTTTGTGATGCACTCATGCCTAGTGCGTCGTGTGTAGCAACAATTACTGTGACCCCCACTTGATGGAAGGCATGAAAAATAGCCATAATATCTGCTGCATAACTCGCATCTAGGTTGCCCGTTGGCTCGTCTGCTATCAAGATAGAAGGGCGGCTTACAACTGCACGAGCAATGGCCAATCTTTGCTGCTCTCCACCGGAGAGTGAAATTGGCATGGCTTTTTCTTTGTGCAGCAGTCCCACTTTATCTAATGCCGCACGCACGCGTTTTGCAGCCTCAGAACCTGATATTCCATTGATATGTAATGGCAGAATTACATTTTCAAAGCAGTTGCGGTCATATAACAGCTTATGGTCCTGAAAAATTAAGCCAAATCGACGGCGCATATAGGGGATGGCGGAAGGTTTCAGTTTGCTAATGTTTTGGTTGGCAATAAGTACAGTTCCATTAGTAGGGCGTTCAATAGCGGCGATAAGTTTTAGTAACGTGCTTTTCCCTGCGCCAGAGTGCCCAGTTACAAATACCAATTCACCCGCTTCGATAGTGAAGCTGACGTTTTTTAATGCCTCATTGCTACCTGGGTAGCGCTTAGTGACTTGGTCAAATTTAATCATTACATTAGATTATATAGCAAATGGGTTTAAGTAGATGAGCATGCTGGCGTGAATGACTGAGCATTTTTTGTTGTAGCTTTGCGCTTGGCGATTCAACTAAATAGATGGCAAATAATCATTTGAATAAGTCCGAAGTTATTCTCATTTTAATTAATCGATCATTGCATCAATAAATTCATTCGCATTAAACGGCCGTAAATCATCAATGCCTTCACCTATGCCTATGTAACGAATCGGAATCGGACGTGCTTCTGCGATTGCCGCTATCACACCACCTTTGGCTGTGCCATCCAGTTTGCTGAGCACCAAGCCGGATACACCTAACGCGTCATCAAAGGTTTTAACTTGAGATACTGCATTTTGGCCTGTATTCGCATCTAAGACTAGTAGCACTTCGTGTGGTGCGCCTGGTAAGGCTTTATCCATTACACGTTTTACTTTAGCAATTTCATCCATTAAGTGCATTTGCGTAGGTAGTCTTCCCGCTGTATCTGCTAATACAATATCAATATTTTTTGCAATAGCAGAATTGATTGCATCAAACATCACTGCGGCAGCATCTCCACTGGTTTGAGAAACAACATGTACATTATTGCGCTCACCCCAAATTTGTAATTGTTCACGCGCCGCTGCTCTAAAAGTATCACCTGCGGCTATGAGAACTGATTTACCTTCTGCTTGAAAAGCATAAGCAAGTTTACCAATAGTGGTTGTTTTTCCTGCACCATTGACGCCCGCAAGCATTATAACAAATGGCTTATGACCAATTGTATCTAATGGTTTTTCTAGGGGCGAAAGTAAGTCCGACATCGCGGCTTTGAGAGCAGCCTTCAGCTGTACGGTATCATCTAAACTTTGTGCTTTTACTCTTTTTTTGATGTCGTCTAATAAATTCTTAGTCGCGTTTACGCCAACATCTGAGGTGATAAGAATGGTTTCTAGTTCTTCATAGACTTCAGCATCAATTTTCCCTCCACCAAACAGGCTGGCGAGTTGATTGCCGAATTGTTTGCGCGTTTTGCTAAGACTTTGCTTTAGGCGCTCGCTCCAGCTTTTGTTTTGTTCTGAGTCAGATGCGGGCGTTGATTCAAGAACTTGCTCAGAGCTTGACGGTTTGTTTTTTTTGAAAAAATCGAACATAGCTACTTTAATATCTTTAGACTGATTTGATAGTCATCATTTTAACTTAATTTTAAGGTCACATTAAGAAGATACATTGTTGTTTACCGAGATGCTGATTCAAGTATTTATTTGCGCTGACTCTCAATTAACTCAAAGATGCCCATACCGACTAACATTGCAAAAAGAAAAACAATGCCTTTGATACTACCTGCACCAAGTAATACAAATGCAGGTGCAGGGCAAATGCCAACTAATCCCCAACCCATGCCAAAGATAATGCCACCAAAGACTAGGCGCTTATCAATAATACGTGATGTTGGAATATTAATTGGCAGACCCAAAAAACTAGAGCTGCGCTTTCCTGCAATTCTAAAGGCGATAAAACCTACAGCAATCGCACCTCCCATGACTAGACCTAATGTGGGATCCCACAAGCCAGCTAAATCCAAAAAAGCCAAAACTTTATCGGGGTTAGCCATGCCCGCTAAAATAAGTCCGAAACCAAAAATAAGGCCAGAGAGTAAAGCAAAAGTCAGTGCAGTAAAGATGTTTAAGCGTTTATCCATTATGATGCTCCTAACAAATGACGCATCACGAATACCGTTAAGAAGCCTGTGCTCATAAAGGTCAAAGTGGCGATAATGGAGCGTGGTGAAAGTCTTGAGATGCCGCAGACGCCGTGACCGCTGGTACAGCCAGAGCCGAGGCGGGCGCCAAAGCCAACGATAAGGCCAGCAAACGCTAGCAGACCATAACTTGCATCAATTTTTATTTCAGGCAATGCTGCGAATAATAGCCAGATAACTGGTGCGAAGATTAAGCCTGCCGTAAAGGCTATACGCCAACCAGCATCGTGCATAACGGGTCTGAATAAGCCACCGATAATGCCAGTGATGCCGGCGATACGCCCATTAATCAGTATGAATAATGCGGCAGCAATGCCAATCAATGCGCCGCCAGCCAGCGCAGTCCATGGGGTGAAGTTATTCCAGTCAATTAACATAGTTTGTGGTTGCCATTATTTGGATAGCTGTAAATGAAAAGAAGCCGCACACATTTTTGTGCGACCTTATTTTGCAAAGTATAACTTAAATTAAAGTTGCCAACCGTAAGCAATGCCGAATGAATCTTCATACATTTTTAGATTGGCGTTGCCACCGCCGAAGCCAGGTGGCGGCCCTGGAGGAATAGAGTCGTTGCCGTTAACTTTTTCTTCAAATGCATGCATGTATGCAAATGATAATTCTGATTTGTTGGCTAAAACCCAAGTTGTGCCTAATGTTGCATGGTCTTGAACGACACCAGGTGCCAAGAGATTAAATAAAGTCTCACTGTTACGAATTGGCTGAGTTGAATGGTTGTAGCCTGCCCGTAACGTTAGATTTTCATTCCAGTTATAACTCGCCCCTATTTTAAGCGCAGTCACATCACGCCAAGCAAAGCCTGGGCCATTTTTTGAGCCAAGTGGATTGCGATTAACCAGCAGATTATTAATTGAATTGCCAACTGAATCGACGTTGCTATATTCAATACGCTGTATGTCAGCAGCTAATGTAAGTGTAGGGGTAGCTTTTATTGCAACACCTAAGCCATAACTCGCAGGAACATCAAAATCGCCACCTTCAGCAAATAAGCCTTTGTATTTATTAAACTTGCTCATGTAGGTTTTGCTTTGGTAAGTAGCGCCTAAAGTGACGTTGTCGTTGACTTGTCCAATCCAGCCAATGTGAACACCCGCGCCATAAGATGAGTCGTAGCCCTTATTAGTTACGTTATTCGGCGAGAGTGATGTTTGTTGAAGCGATCCCACAGGAGCAGTGAAGTTTTGCAAACCTTTTGCTTTAAAACGCTGATAAGCCAAATTAACTGAAACACCAAGTGTGTTTGAGGGCGTAACTTTCCATGTAGCGGTTGGAGCAATAAAAAGTTGAATTAAATCTATGCCAGCAGGCGTTGTGCCTAGTAGAGGGATTGCTTTTTTATAGTCAGTATTCATGCCGCCGTTACCGTAAACACTCACACCTAAACTAACTTCTGGGCTAATGGCTCGGTTGTAACCAAACTCCGGGATTAGGAAGTTTTCCGTATCATTAGCATCATATTTACCATCAACGCCTGGAAAAATATTTCCTGAAATATTAGATTCCCGTTGTGGTCTAAACCAAGTCACCCCAAAATCAACGCGATCACCAATCAAGCCCATCCCTGCTGGGTTAGTGGCTGTAGCTAGTGCGTCTTGTGGCAAGGCGATGCCCACACCGCCCATGCCTTGAGATTTTACGCCATAGCCGTGTGCAAAATAGCCATCAGTGGCATTTGCATCTGCAGATGCAATTAGAACAACGAGAAGTAAAAATTTTTGTGAGACTTTCATTGAATGCCTTTATTTGGTAACGTTATTTTTTTAGAGGTGAGCACTTTATCAAGTAACGCTAATAAGTGAAAATACTTTATTGGAATATGCATATAATTAACGAGTTTAATTATTTGATACTTAAAACTAAATTTCCTCATCATCCAAATGATAAAAAAATAAGACATGAACTAACAATATAACTTCTATGTCACATTGCTGGTTATATAAAGTGAGCGACCGGATATTATTTGTCGAGATATAATTCGTGAAGCTAAAATTAATAAAAATATGGAGTAGTGAAGCATGCGTATTGAAAGTTTATTGATTTTTATGTTGGCAATGCCTATTACAGCGTTTGCAGAAGTATCAATTCAGGAATTTAAGCTCAATAACGGCTTGAAGCTTGTGGTGCAGGAAGACCACCGTTCGCCAGTTGTTGTTTCGCAGGTCTGGTACCGCGCTGGCAGCATAGATGAGGTGAATGGCAAGACTGGTGTTGCTCACGTGTTGGAGCACATGATGTTTAAGGGTACAAAGACTGTGCCTGCTGGACAATTTTCACGCTTGATTGCGGCGGCAGGAGGTAAAGAAAATGCTTTTACTAGCGCTGATTACACGTGTTATTTCCAGCAACTTGAAAAATCAAATTTATCGCTAGCATTTAAGTTAGAAGCGGATCGTATGGTGAATTTGAACTTAACTAAAAAAGAGTTTGAAAAGGAAATAAAAGTCGTTATGGAAGAGCGACGCTGGCGCACTGATGATAAGCCCCAATCCATGGTAAATGAAGCTTTTCATGGCGCGGTTTATCGTGCACATCCATACGCTCGACCTGTGATAGGTTTTATGAACGACCTAGAGAATATGACCTATGAAGATGCGCGCGAATGGTATAACCATTGGTATGCCCCAAATAACGCAACGATAGTGGTTGTAGGTGATGTGAAAGCACAAGAGGTCTATCAATTGGCAAAACAGTATTTTGGTAAACTTAAACCAAAAGTATTACCAGCAAGAAAGCCGCAATTAGAGCCAGCACAAATTGGTGAGCGACGCGTTGTGGTAAAGGCGCCAGCAAAACAATCGTATTTGCTCATGGGATATCATGTGCCATCGCTTAAAGATGTCAATCAAGATTGGGAGCCTTATGCGCTCGAAGTGCTCGCAGGCGTACTGAGCGGAAATTCTGCTGCTCGGCTAAATCAAAAACTAGTGCGCGAAACGCAATTGGCGGTAGATGTGAGCGCGGGGTATGATCTGCTGTCACGAGGTCGATTAAGCTTATTTGCGCTTGATGGTACGCCAAGTGATGGTAAAACTGTCGCTGATCTTGAAGCGGGATTGTTGCAGCAAATTGAAAGAATTAAAGAATCAGGCGTTACAGTGGAAGAGTTGGATCGCGTAAAAGCCGGTGTAATTGCGGCCGATGTCTATCAACGTGATTCTATGTTTTATCAAGCGATGCAAATAGGGACTGTTGAAACGATAGGATTTCCTTGGAAAATTTTAAATGATTATCCTCAAAAATTACGGGCAGTAACACCAGAGCAAGTTCAGGCAGTCGCTAAGAAATACTTATTAAAAGACAATTTAACTATCGCTACACTAGATCCGCAACCGATTGACCCGAATGCTAAGCCCCAAGGCAAACCCCATGTACATTAAGTGTAAATCTCAAATTGCGTCGAGAAACATTGATGTGAAAAATCTCGAGTACAAATACGTACACGTTGGCTTTCCACGCCTAGTCTCGCTTAGCAATTTAGACTTTACCGAAATTATCAATTTTTAAGCCCGTCATTACAGCTCAGGCTGAAATCCAGTTAAGGTAGTTAAATGAAAAAAATTCAAATTTTAATTCTAGTAGTAAGTAGCTTAATTGCATTTAACGCGAATGCTGCCGTCAAAATTCAGCAATGGCAAACATCCACAGGCGCAGAAGTTTATTTTGTTGAAAATCATGATTTACCAATCGTGGATTTAAGCATAAGTTTTTCCGCAGGCAGTGTTCGCGATACTGCGGAAAAATCTGGCGTAGCAGGTATTACCAAATACCTAATGACACTTGGTGCAGCAGGTATGACTGATGAAGTGATTGCCAATAAGATGGCTGATATTGGAGCGATTTTAAGCGGGAATTTTGATGCAGACCGTGCTGAGTTTAAGCTACGTACTTTAAGTAGCGAGAGAGAGCAGACGCAAGCTTTAGATATATTTAACAAGGTGCTACAACAACCAGATTTTCCTGACGCGGTACTAACGCGTGAAAAAGCACGGATTATTTCTAGCTTGCAAGAATCTGCAACACAGCCAGAAAGTATTTCAAATAAAGCCTTTATGTCGGCGATATACGGCATGCATTCTTATAGTTTAGATGAAAGCGGTGAAGTCGACACTGTAAGCAAAATCAAACGAGAAGACCTGCGGGATTTTTACAATAAACACTATGGCGCAAAGGGCGCCGTGATTGCCATGATTGGCGATTTAACACGTGAGCAAGCTAATAGTATTGCTGAAAATGTTAGTAGCAATATGCCTAAATCTGCTGAACTTGAATCTATTGCAAACGTTCAGTTGCCCGTTAAACCAATAACGCAGCGTATTGCACATCCTGCATCGCAATCACATATTTTGTTAGGGTACCCTGGCATCAAGCGTGGCGACCCTGATTTATTTTCTTTGTACGTTGGCAATTATATTTTGGGTGGGGGCGGATTTGTATCGCGCCTAACTGAAGAAGTCCGCGAAAAGCGGGGCCTTGTCTATAGCGTTTATAGTTACTTTATGCCTATGGCAGATCTGGGCCCTTTTCAAATTGGTTTCCAAACAAAAAAAGATCAAGCAAATGATGCGCTTAAATTAGTGAATGAGACTTTAGATAAATTTCTTAAAAATGGCGTGACTAATGCTGAATTAAAAGCAGCAAAAGCCAATATTATTGGAGGATTCCCTATGCGAATAGACAGTAATAGTAAGATTCTAGATTATCTAGCGATTATAGGTTTTTATAAGTTACCTCTTAATTACTTGGATGAATACAACAAAAAAGTGGCAGGAGTGACTGCAGAACAGATTAAAGAGGCATTCAATCGTCGACTGAAACCTGAGAATTTTGTCACAGTGATAGTGGGCAATCCAGACGCCAAATAATTGATGGTAATATTATGTGGGAGAGGTCGCTTCTCATGAAAAAAATGTAAAGAAGGTTTATAAGGCTTTGGCAAACCCATCCGATAAAAAGTTAAACACAATCCGTATTAACGCTGGAGTTTGGCGCAGTCGCTTAATCAAGTTCCGCAATGCAGAAGGTTTGCGCCCCACGCCAGACCGAGTGCGCCAAACTTTATTTAATTGGTTAGGACAAGATTTAACAGGAAAAACTTGCTTAGATTTGTTTGCAGGCACGGCAGTGCTAGGTTTTGAGGCGTTATCGCGCAATGCAAAAGGTGTCGTCATCATAGAAAAAACGCCCGCAGTTTATACGACTATTTTAGAAAATAAGGCGACGCTTAAAGCCGATAATGCGCAGGTATTGAACATCGATGCAATCAAATTTTTAGCCAAGAACCAACAAAAATTTGACGTGATTTTTTTAGACCCACCTTATCACCAAGGCTGGCTAGAACAAGTTTTTCCGGAGTTGCCAGCCCATTTAAATGCAGAAGGCTTGGTGTATGCTGAGGCTGAGTACGCGCTAAATGGAGCAGACATTTTAGGTGCAATTTGGCAAGTGGTAAAGCAAAGCAAAGCAGGCAATGTTTATTATCATCTGCTAAAATTAGCGCATGACTAAAACTCTCCTCAGCTCAAAAAAGCGCATCGCCGTATATCCTGGTACTTTTGACCCCATCACACTGGGGCACGAAGACCTAGTGCGTCGTACCGCAAATTTATTTGATAAAGTAATCGTGGCGGTGGCGGGTAGCACCAGTAAATCCACTTTATTTGATTTAGACGAGCGCGTAGCACTCGCCAGTGGCGTATTTTCTAGCTACCACAACGTAACGGTTGTTGGTTTTGATGGCCTGTTAATGCAGTTTGTGCAAGACCAAGGCGCAAAAATGGTGATTCGCGGATTGCGTGCAACTTCAGATTTTGAATATGAGTTTCAATTAGCAGGCATGAATCGTAAACTTTATCCACAATTTGAAACATTATTCTTAACGCCCTCTGAACAGTTTATGTTTATTTCTTCAAGTCTAGTGCGTGAAGTGGCAACGCTAGGTGGCGATGTGCAAGCATTTGTGTCTTATACAGTCAATGATGCCATTCGTCAAAAGCTAGGGAGCTGATTTTGGCATTGATGATTACGGATGAATGTATTAATTGTGATGTGTGTGAGCCAGCTTGCCCGAATAATGCTATTTTTCAAGGTGAAGAGATTTACGAAATTAATCCAAACTTATGTACCGAATGTGTTGGGCATTATGATAAACCTCAGTGCCAAGAAGTTTGTCCGATAGACTGTATTCCATTCAACCCTAAAGTGGTTGAAAATAAAGAGCAGTTACTCAAAAAGTACTATCAATTAACTGCAGCTAAATAACTAAGGATTTAATATGCGTATGCTACACACCATGCTTCGAGTAGGAAATTTGGAGAGCTCCATTAAATTCTATACTGAAGTTTTAGGGATGAAAGTGCTACGTCAACATGATTTTCCTGAAGGAAAATTTAGCTTAGCTTTTTTGGGTTATGGCTCAGAAAGTGAAAATACAGTATTAGAGCTTACTTATAATTATGGCGTTAAAAGTTACGAGATGGGTAAAGCTTACGGACATATTGCGTTAGAAGTAGAAGATGCCTATAAAGCCTGCGAAGCCGTCAAAATTGCTGGTGGCAAAGTGGCACGTGAGGCTGGGCCAATGATGCACGGCACAACGGTGATTGCCTTTGTGGAGGATCCGGACGGTTACAAAGTTGAATTTATTCAGGCAGGTACTTTTTAGTTAAACCACCTATATTAATAAGCGCATGACAACAGGGGTTAGGATGTATAAACTCTAAGCTATCTCGCTCAAATAATGCCGCCATCCTCCAAGGTGAGAAATATCGACGGCATTTATAGTTGCATAATGCTCACATAAGAATCCATTCACGATTCGGCCATCTGCTAGGGTTAAAGTGCCAAAACCTAATGGTGCAGGCACGGTTGATACAAATATGCCATAATTTTCGATTGGCAATTGCCATATTTCTAACGTTATTGACTCACCGCCATCAGCAACACGCAACAGACCTGGACGAGCTGGTGTAAATCCGTTTAATTTATATAGCTTGTAATTTGGTGCAGTGATGGTTTCTTCAAGAAATTTACCTCCCAAGGCTGTTAAATGTGTATTTAATGGCAGGCCTGTCATATGCGCACCACAGACTGCTACACAGATAAATTTTTCGTTATTCGTCATATTTTCTCGTTTCTACTCTAGCTATTAATTTGTATTATTTGATGAACGGAAAGCCAGTTGCACCTAATGTTTTTGTAGATAGCTTTTGAATTTTGGCGGCTAAAGTTAGTAACTGCTTATCTTTAAATGCTGGGGCACAAACTGTTATGCCAAAAGGCATGCCATTATTTTGAAATCCTGTTGGCACAGCCGTTGCGGATAAATCTAAAAGGTTCATGAAGTTGGTGTAATAACCTAGATTAGAGTTGCACCTTATTGGATCTGCATTTACTTCATTAATGGTGTATATCGTTCCCGCGGTAGGTGTCACCAGTATATCAATAGAATGCCAAACCGCTTCTGCTTTACGCTGAAGCGCTTTCAACTTATATTGCGAAACATAAGTATCTGCCGCACTAAATTTAGTGGCATTGCCAATAATTTGTTTGGTGACAGGAAATATGCTGTCAGATTTAGTTTCGAAGAAATCACGAATCGCTGCATACCGCTCTGCCACCCAAGGACCTTCATAAAGCAATCGCGCTGTTTCTAAAAATGGCTCAAAATCAATTTCTATAGCTTTGCCACCAAGTGATTCTAATTGTTGAACAGCTTGCTTAAATAGTTTTGGAGTATCGACATTATCAAAAAATGCCAGTTGTTCAAGTTTAGGTACACCGAAATTAAAGCTTTTATCCGAAATTATTTTTGCTTCAGCCATGGCAATTCGTGAGTAAGCATCTTCCTCATCATAGCCCTGAGCACTTTCTAGTACTATAGAGGCATCTTCAGCTGTTAGTGCAAAGATTGAAACGCAATCAAGTGTCCGGCAGGCTGGAACAACACCATGAGTGCTCAATAGGCCACAGCTAGGCTTATGCCCTACTAAATTATTAAACGATGCTGGCACGCGGCCTGAACCAGCTGTATCTGTGCCTAAACTAAAGCTGGCAAGACCTAACGCAACTGAAACTGCAGATCCTGCGCTTGACCCTCCTGAGATGTATTCAGGATTAAAGCTATTTTGGCAAGCACCATACGGTGAGCGTGTTCCAACCAAGCCTGTCGCAAATTGATCCAGATTGGTTTTACCAATAGGAATTGCACCTGCATCAATAAGCTTTTGCACCACAGTGGCACTCTTTGATGGAGTATACGCATACTCTGGACAACCCGCTGTAGTTGGTATGCCAGCTAAATCAATATTGTCTTTAATTGCAAATGGCACCCCGTATAAAGGTAAGTCGGCTATGTTTTTACCCTCCAGATTTTTAGCATAACTAAGCATTTCATCAAGTGTTAAGCGTCGAATCCATATATTGCGGCTGTTTTCAAAACCTATTTTATCATCTAGTTTTTTCACTAAATCTGTTGCTGTGAGCACACCTGTAAGATATAAATTTCGTAAATGTGAGATTTGTAAGTTCATTTTTTATTATTCCTCTTCAATCACTATTAGATTTTGACCTGCAGAGACCGACATACCTTCAGTGCAAAGGATTTTATTAACCTTGCCAGCAACCGTTGCCGTGAGAGCTATTTCTGTTTTCATGGATTCAACAATTGCAACTTCATCGCCTTCACGCACCAAGTCGCCCACTTTCAGTTTAATTTGCCATAAGTTACCAGCTACATGCGAGGCAATTACATGACTACCGGCTGGAATTTCTAATGTTTCTACTAAGCTTTTAGATTCAGTTTCATTGCTGTAATTGGCTTGTCCTGTTGCCATCCAACGTTCACGTTCCTCATCAAAAGAGTTTTGCTGCTTGGTTTTGAATGCATTAATTGTTTCAGCTTCATTCACCAAAAAATTGTTGTAATCTTTTAAGCGAAACGTTTGTTCTTCGATGTTAAGTTTGAATTTCCCATGCAGGAAATCCTCGCGCATATGCAAAAGTTCATTAGCTTCAACTTGATAAAAGCGAATTTGATCAAAGAAGCGCAGTAACCAAGGTTTATCATTTTTAAAATCGTTCGTTTGATTCCAACGATTCCACATTTGAATCGTGCGGCCAACAAACTGGTAACCACCGGGTCCTTCCATGCCATAAACACACATATAAGCACCACCAATACCCACAGCATTTTCTGGAGTCCAAGTGCGTGCAGGGTTATATTTTGTGGTGACCAAGCGATGCCGAGGATCTACTGGTGTTGCAACTGGTGCGCCAAGATAAACATCGCCTAGACCTAGTGTTAAATAGCTGGCATTAAAGACAATGTCTTTGACTTGTTGAATTGAATCTAAGCCATTAATGCGTCGAATAAACTCAATATTGCTAGCATATCCGTTGACTGTTTCGCACCAAGGCGCATCTTTGCGTACCGATTGCATATACTTTTCAATCGCCAATTGCGTGGCGACATCATTCCATGATAGTGGCAAATGCATAATACGTGTGGGCACCTCCATCTCATCAACACTTGGCAATTCAGACTCACCCTTTTGCAAAATTTGAATTAGCAACTTTACTGGTAATACCAAGCTTTCAAAATGTACTTGCAGAGAACGTATGCCCGGGGTAAGGTCGATAATGCCATGAATAGCTTGGCACTCCAGCCACTGCATTAAGGCATGTACACGGAATCGTAAATTTAAATCCAATATTAGCTCGCCATATTCAATCAAAAGATATTTATCTCCAGATTGTCTGTATACCACTTTAATTTGATCAGTTGTTTCGGAAACTTCAGCTAGAATCGGGCTGTGTCGGATTGTTGTATTGACGGCCAACGTTACTGGCTCTTTACCAAAATTCACGATGCCTGTATTAGAGATACTGTAATTCTGAGCTGACTCATATCTCGCAGCGTCTTCCTGACTCACTTTGATAAAACGTACTTTATCGCCTGCTTTAAGTTGCCCCATTTTCCATAGTTCAGCTTGGATTATGGTTGCAGGACAAACGAAACCACCTAAGCTGGGACCGTCTGGTCCTAAAATCACTGGCATATCACCCGTAAAATCGACCGCACCAATGGCATAAGCGTTGTCGTGGATATTGGATGGGTGGAGACCAGCCTCACCGCCATCTTTACGTGCCCATTGTGGCTTAGGGCCAATCAGGCGGATGCCTGTTGTATTCGAGTTATAGTGAACCTCCCAATTGGTGGAGAAGAACATGGTGATGTCATCTTCAGTGAAAAAGTCCGGGGCACCATGCGGACCATATAACACACCGATTTCCCAATAGCCACTGTAACTTGGTTGAAGTTTTTGCATTAGTGCTTTTGGAGCATATTCCGATGTCAAATGTGGAATGTGCAATACATCGCCAACACGTAAGGTTCTGCCGCCATGCCCTCCAAATTGACCAAGCGTAAAAGTTGATTTACTACCTAAATAATCAGGAACATCAAAACCACCTTGCACTGCTAAATAAGCACGGCATCCAGCATCCAGAACCTTTCCAAGTTTTAGTGTACTGCCTGCCTTTATTTTTTGCGATTGCCACATTAAGATAGATTTGCCATCCAAAGTTACGTCAATTGGCGCGCCAGTAATGGCAATCACAGCATCTGTATTAAATTTTAATTTTGGTCCAATCAGAGTCACCTCTAAGGCAGCAGCACCTTCAGCATTACTCGCTAATTTATTTGCAAATCTAAATGCTAAATGATCCATCGGCCCTGAGGGAGGCACCCCCACTGACCAGTAGCCAATACGACCTGGATAATCCTGTATGGTCGTCATTACGCCACCATCTTGCACGTCTATAGTGTGTGGCTTATATGTAAAGCTATTTAAATATCGTGTGACTTGTTTACCTGCTGGAAATACGCTGTCCATTAACACTTGCCGCAGAAATTCTAAATTAGTTTCGATGCCGTATATAGACGTTTCATTTAAGGCGGTACGCAATTTAGCCACTGCATTATCTCTATCCACAGCGTGTACCATCACTTTACCTATTAGCGGATCATAAAATGGCGAAACGTCACTGCCCGTTTCCACCCAGGTATCGTTACGTGATGTGGATGAGAACTTAACCTCAGTTAATACGCCACTTGAAGGCTGAAAGTTTTTATTGGGGTCTTCAGCATATAATCGAACTTGTATGGCGTGACCAAAAGGATTGTGTGAATAAGTATCTAGGGCGTTAGTCTCGCCTGCGGCGATGCGTATCATCCATTCAACTAAATCCACGCCGGTGACTAACTCGGTCACGCCATGCTCTACTTGCAAACGTGTATTTACTTCTAAAAAGTAGAACTGCCCAGAATCGTTGTCGTAAACAAATTCAACCGTGCCTGCTGAGCGATAATTTAATGCACTAGCCAATTTAACGGCTGTGGCCGATAAGGCTTGTCTAATATCTTCAGTGATATGAGGCGCAGGAGTCTCTTCAATCACTTTTTGATTACGGCGTTGTACAGAGCAATCTCGTTCACCTAAGGCAATTACTTTACCTAAGCCATTACCAAAGATTTGTACTTCAATATGGCGGGCCGCTTGTACATACTTTTCTAAATATATGCCTGACTCTTTAAAGTTCGCATGGGACAAACGTTGAACGGACTCAAAGGCAGTATTGAGATCATTTGGGCTCCAAATAAGCTGCATGCCAATACCACCTCCGCCAGCTGTGCTTTTCAGCATTACCGGGTAACCGATTTTTTCAGCATTAAGATGTGCATCTTGAACGTTGGCTAATAAACTGGTGCCTGGCAATAAAGGCACACCATTCTTTTCTGCTAACTCACGTGCGGTATGCTTTAAGCCGAAATCACGCATTTGCATAGGTGTAGGGCCTATAAAGGCGATGCCATTCGCCTCACATTTCTCAGCAAAGTCTGCGTTTTCAGAGAGAAACCCATATCCAGGATGAATTGCTTCTGATCCAGATTCAATTGCAACTTGAAGAATTTTATCAACATTAAGATAACTTTCTACAGCTGGCGCTGGACCTATGCAAATTGCTTCATCGGCGTCTAAAACATGACGAGCGCCAGAGTCTGGCTGGGAGTAAACTGCGACAGATTTAATACCCATTTTTTTTAGGGTACGAATTACACGACAAGCAATCTCACCGCGATTGGCAATTAGGACTTTTTTAAACATATTGTTATTCTCACAACGTTGCGAGCCGTCTCGCTATTTCTAATCCGTATCAGGTCGTCCAGCTACAGTTGTCCAATTTTAATTAAATGTGCTTAGTTCCAAATCAACAATTGAATGGGCGTTGGGTTATAAGCATTACATGGGTTGTTGAGCTGCGGACAATTCGAGATGAGTACTAATACATCCATCTCGGCTCGCATCTCCACGTATTTACCCGGCGCTGAAATACCATCTGCAAAACTTAAACCACCATCAGGAGTTACTGGCACATTCATAAAAAAGTTGATGTTAGCTGTAATGTCACGTTTCGTGATGTTTCGCTCAATCACACAAGCAGAATGAGTAATGGCATGCATAAAACTATCGCGACAACTATGCATGGGGCGTTTAGATAACGCATAACGTGTAGTATTACTTTCAGCCGAACAAGCGCCGCCTATAGTGTCGTGGCGGTCACAGGTGTCTGCTGTAATAGTCAGCATCGGCTTGCCTTCGCTAGAATACAGCACCGATCCAGTAGTGAGATAAATTTGATTTTGACGTTGAATAGTATCAACTGCACTGTAGCGTTCTGTCGCATCACTAGCGTTGTAAAAAAGCGTATCAACTGCTTGGTTCCCTTCTAAATCTAATATGCGAAAGGTCTGCCCTTTTTTTACAACACCAGACCATGGATCACCTGCATTACAAGTTTCATTTAGAATGGCATCCTTAGTAAGAAATTGGCTTTCAGTTAACATGTAAAATCCTAATTTGCGTAATAGCGTTCTGTATTAATAAAGCCGCGTTGATTTTGCTCACACGCGTTGCGACAAATATCATCTTCTGACGCATTGCCTGCATGCCAAGCAGTCAGTAAAACATCTGCTGGCTTATAGCATATCGAAGTATCTAAAGGATGTGGTGCGGTTGATAACACAACTAATACGTTCATATCGAAGCGCAAATCCACCACATTGCCAGCTTTGCTATTGCCTTCACTAAAAACTAAATCACCAGTGTCATTTGTGCTAACCTTGCTGAATAAATTCACATTGGCTACTAAGTCACGCTTGCCTAAACCATGCTTTGCCAGTTCAACTAATAATCCATCTTTACCGTTGCGATACATGGCATTTCGATGCATTTGATAGTTGCTTTTACCATATTTAGCCTCAATCATTTTCGCGTCTGTAATGCCGCAAATTGTGTCATGCCAACCTACGCTGTCACCTATAATTGAACACATCACGCGCCCCATGTCGGAATAACACACATTACCTTTGGTTAAAAAAGCAGTGTGCTGTGATTTTAAAGTGTCCGGCATGTTATAGCGCTCTAACTTATCTTCTTGGTTATAAAACAAGGCAGATAAGTTGGCGCCGCCTTCCATATCAGTGATTCTTAAAGCAGTACCTCGGCGGATCAGGCCAGACCAGTGGGTGCCTCCAGGAATTGTTTCTTCCCAAAGCACTATGTTTTGATTAAATTCTATTGTCATATTAGTTTATTTTCTTGTTAAAACATGTGGCTATAGCGACTGATTTCCCATTGACTGACAGACTGGTGATAGGCTTCCCATTCTTCGGTTTTGTATTTAATAAACTCATCACTTAAGCCTTTACCTAAGGTTTTTTCGACCAAAGGATCGGCCGCAAAAGCATGAATGGCCTCTTGCAAGGTTTGCGGTAAGAAGCTAATGCCACGTTTTGCGCGTTCTTCTTCTGTCATTTCATACAAATTATCCTCGTTTGGTTTACCTGGGTCTAACCCTTCTCTTATCCCTTCTAAACCAGCCGCTAACGCTAATGTTGCCGCTAAGTATGGATTTACTGCGCCATCTGCATTTCGTGATTCACAACGACCGCCACCCATTGGCACGCGAACGGAGTTGGTACGGTTATTAGAGCCAAACGAGTTAAATACAGGTGCCCAGCTAAAGTAGTTCATGGCGCCACGGCGCACCAAGCGCTTATAACTGTTCACAGTCGGGGCAAAGGTTGCGCAAAGTGCTGGACCATGTTTTAGAATGCCTGCAATAAATTGATAGCCTAATGTGGTTAAACCTAAGCCGCGCGGATCATCTTTTGGGTTGCAAGCAAATAAGTTTTTGCCTGTTTTAAGGTCATAGAGTGACATATTGAAATGCGCACCTGTACCTGTTTTATTGGCAAATGGTTTGGGCATTGTAGTGGCCAGTAACCCCTCTTCTTTGGCGTAATGTTTGGCCATATAACGAAAGAAAGTAAAGCGGTCACACATATTTAGCGCATCACTGTAGTTAAAGTCAAACTCAAATTGACTATTACCATCTTCATGGTCAAATGAATACAAATCCCAACCTAAATCATTAATGGCGGTTGCCATTTTATCTAGCCAAGAAAAATTATCCATGAAAGTGCTAACGTCATACGCTGCTTTGCCCAATTTATCATCTGGATTGTGAATACTTAAACTGCCGTCCACGTTTTGTTTAAATAAATAGATTTCGCACTCAATGCCTAAATTCATTCCAAATCCCATCTTTTCAGCTTCTGCTAATACATTTTTAAGCGCTACACGAGTATTAAGCGGATATGGCTTTCCTTGAAAGTGATTATCTGCAGGCATCCAAGCGACCTTTGGCTCCCAAGGTAGCTGAATAATATAATCCAAATCGGGTACTGAAGTAATTTCATCGTCACTTGGGCCATGTCCTAAACCATCCAAGGCATAGGCTGTATATCTTTCTGAACCACATGACATTTGCGGTAAATGGTCAATTGGTACTACTTTTGCTTTGGGGATACCATGAATATCAACATAAGCACCTATGCAGTATTTCACACCTTTGTCTTTTAATTTTTGCTCTATTATTTTTACTTCTGCTGCTGTTTTCATACCTTGTAGTCCTTAAATTAATCACTAAATTTGTCAAAATATGAATGTGCCAAAGGAGGATTCTCCTGCATGCCTTTCATCACCAAACTGCTTAAATCTTCCACCATCCAAGCGAACCATTCTTTGCCTTTTTCTTTACTTGCAATACTTGGTGTGCCAGTCACGCCGTTTAAACTGGTTCTGTTCACAGGGTGAGCAAACACCAAGCCCTCCGTGCGGTCAGGGTCATCTGCAATGTTTAATTTTTCTGGGCGCACCATATCAGGTGCAGTGGCCAACATGAGCGAGGTTTCGCCGTCATTAGCATGCCAGTCATCGCCATCGGCATGTTGAAAGGCTTTTGCGCGTTTGCTCAAATGCGCTGTGTTAATCACGGCAATCATCATGTCGTCGTGGCTGGCGCGTAGCATTTCTAATGCGCAACGCAAAGGCGCTGCATTAGTGACATGCGCATTGACGATAAACAAACGACGTACTCCGCTATGATAAGCCCAATCGCCCATGTCTTTAATCGTATTGATTAAGGTGATGGGTTGTAACGCAATCGTTCCAGGCCAGCGCTGACTATGGCCTATTGAGCAACCATAAGGCATGGTCGGTAGCATCATCACCTTCGTTTTTTCTGTCACAGCTTTGCACAACACATCAGCCAGCACGTAATCCATACCGCATCCCATATGTGGGCCATGTTGCTCGGTTGCGCCGATAGGTAAAATTGCAGCATAATTTGCAGTTTTTAACTTGTCTGGAAATTCATCCCAGGTTGTTCTTGACCATTCAAAGGTTGTTTTTGAAGATTTGATTGTCATCGCATTACTCCACGTTATCCGCAACATTCACAAAACGAATCATGCGTTGTTGAATCGGTATTTCGGTTGTTTCTAGCTCTTCCTGAGGATGAATCAGTTCTTCTAATCTGGCTTTTGTCGCTAAAAATTCTGTTGAATTGGTATGTGTCAAATTGCGCGGACGTGGCACGGGCACCTCTATTAGCTCCATGACTTCGCCAGGGTGTGCTTTAAGTACTAAAATACGGTCTGCCAAAAAAATAGCTTCATCTAAATCATGCGTGATAAATACAATAGTAATGTCAATATTGCGCCAAATCTCAAGCAAGTGTGCCTGCATCTTGGCACGTGTTTGCGCATCAAGTGCGCCAAAAGGTTCATCCATTAACAAAATACGCGGCTGATTAACCAAGGCGCGCGCAATCGCCACGCGTTGTTTCATTCCTCCCGAAAGTTCATGCGGATAGGCATTGGCAAACTTCTCAAGGCCTACTAACTCAAGCCATAATTCGGCTTCGCGACCTGCTTCAATGCTACTCATGCCGTTCATTTCTAGCCCAAACATCACGTTTTGCTTAACGCTACGCCACGGAAAAAGCGTGTAACCCTGAAACACCATGCCACGATCGCGTCCTGGCCCATCAATCGGCTTACCATCCAATAAAACCTCGCCGCCTGAGTAGCTTTCTAGACCAGCTAAAATGCGGGAAAGAGTTGATTTTCCGCAGCCTGAAGGACCAATCACGCAGACAAACTCACGCCTGTGAGTTTTAAAACTTACGTTTTTAAGTGCAACAGTTTCGCCTTTATTCGTTTTATAAATTTTGTCTAGATTTTTCACCTCTAAAATCACATCACGATTTTTTAGCTTATCGAAACGCGCTTTTACTTCAGATGACTGATCTAAATAATTGGGTTGCATACTGTTCGTTGATTTATCCATTTGATGTACCCAGCCTACTCTTTGTTAGCTGGCCTATCCCAGCGGAACATGCGTTTACCCAGCCAAGCTAACAATAAATCGGTACCTAAGCCAATAAAGCCAATAATAAAAATCGCTGCGTATACGTTGTCAAAATGCTGGTAACGCGCTTGTTGAGTAATAAATAAAGTGATGCCAGATGAAGTACCAATTAACTCTGCCACAATCAAGTAGGTCCAAGCCCAGCCCAGCAAAATACGCATATCCAAATATAGATTTGGCATGATTCCTGGAATGACCACATTTTTAAGTAGCTTCCATTTACTGGTGCCTAAGGTCATCGCGGCTTCGATTAATGAATAATCCAATTTGCGAGTGGTATTGCTGATGACTAACACCTGCTGAAAAAAGGTACCAATTACGATAATCGCAATTTTAGGCCCATCATAAATACCTAAAATGGCTACCATCAATGCACCAAATGCAGGCGCTGGTAGGTAACGAAAAAACTCAATAAAAGGTTCAAATAGTCGCGCAACTGCACTATAAGTACCGCATAAAATTCCTAATGGCACGCCAAATAGAGAAGATATGACAAACCCCCAGAAAATCACTTGAATGCTTTGCCATAAGCTTTCATGCATCCATAATCCATCTTTTTGGGCAGGAGGTGTAACAAAGGCTGTATAAAATGCTATTGCAACATCATGAGGTGCTGGTAAATAAATTGGGTTGGCTGAAATGCCCTGAGGTCCTTTCTTACCTTCCCGTTGCATATTGACGAATTCTTCTTGAAAAGTAGCTTTATCAATACGCATGCCCACTTGAAAATAATCTACATCGCCGATATCCTCTATAAGTACCACAGGATGCCAAATGAAAGGTACATAACTTACTGCACACCAAATCAAAATGGGAAGTAAAAATGAAGCCCATCTGGTGATGGTGCGGCGCTCTTTTGACAGCTCTTGACGAACGCCAAACCAACCAGATAAAAAAGAAAACGACTTCATTTTTAATCCCATTTTATTAAATTATTTGTAAAGAACTGGGTCAATATAAAGATTAATGTCTTGCGGTTCTTTGTAAATCGCATTTTTCACATTAAAGTTATCTGCATTTTTTGTAGAACCCCAGAGTGATTTAAGGCCATCGGCTTTAACGTACGCTGCTTTGCCTTCAGCTACTGTGAGCAGTCGCGTGCCTTTCATGAATTTTTTATATTCAGCTGGAGTTAAGCCATCGCGCGCAGACATAATTTTCACAGCGTCAGCTTGTGTTTTTGGGTCATTAATATATGCAACCACTTTGCCCCAAACAGCCGTCAATTTTTTCCAGTCTTCTTTACGACTTGATAGACTCGCAGGGCTAACTGTAAGAACGTCATAAATCAAACCAGGCGCTTGAGCTGAAGTGTAAATTGGTTTTGAACCAGGTACCAGTTTTAAGGCTTGGCTTGCACTTGGTTCAAACGTACCAATTGCCGCTAAATCACCTGAAGCAAGAGCTTGTGGTGTGTCATTAATTTTGACGTTCACTAAAGTCACATCGGATTCTTTCATGCCGGCTTTTTCTAAACCATCTAGCAGCAAAAGGTGATCAACAATACCCAACTCAGTACCAATTTTTTTACCTTTTAAGTCTTTAAGGCTTTTTATACCTGGTTTACCAATAATCATGTCATTACCGTTTGAATAATCGGTTATTAAAATCATTGTATTTTTAGCACCGCCAGAACCTACAACTAAAGCGTCACCATTAGTTACGAATACACCATCAACCTTACCTGCTGCAAAAGCCTCCATGGATGCACCATAGTCAAACCAATCAAATTTGATATCAAGACTCGCTTCTTTAAACCAACCTTTATCAATTGCTACTTGCCATGCCACGAATCCAGGCCAGTCGCTATAAGCTACTTTCAGTGGTTCAGCAGCATTACTTGTATTGCTAATTGCAAAAGCCATTGTTACTGATGCTGCTACGATAATCTTTTTAAAACGTGATACCTTTTTACTAAATAACATGTCAAATCTCCTAGAAAAATGATTACACCTAAAAATAAAACACTAACTAAAAAAACTTAATACTTACTGCTACATAAATTTAACTTTATTCCCTTCTTTAAATGGAAATGTTGAGTGAGTAACATATCCATGCTGTTCATCAGCAATTTCACCAAAACTAATCTCAAAATCTAACCAATCTAAAAGTAACTCTTTGCTTGGCTGAAAATCTTCAACTGCCGCTAACATGTTGGCAGCATTTGGCAATGGTTTATCCCGAGGTCGGACAAATGCAAACATTCTGTTTGCGGTAAACAATCTAGCTCGGACTTTCTTGGCGTGCCTGTTTTCACCTACGATTTGTTTAACACTTAGATTAAGATGAGAGTTAGCTACTCTTTCCCACCTCTCTAGATAGTCTGTATCAATGCCTGATTCCATCAGAATGTTATCGTTTTCGAATTTCATTTCACCAATGTCGCGTTGACCATTAAATGGCTGAAAATCATGATCCCTTATCCACTCGGAAGTGTTATCTTTAATTTGCGTTATTCCCGAGAATCCTTGTTGGGTTGCGAGCCAGCTTAACTGTTCAAGAGAGCAGTCTTCAAGCTGATTAATAGAATTAAATATCGGGCGATGGGCAGGAATTCTAATATCTACATGATATTGCTGAGTTTGAAGCCAAAGTACGTAACTAGACTCGTCTACCATATCTGCTTGCTTTAGCAGTGTGCGCTGCCAAATTCCCAAGTAATTCTGAGGCACATTCTGTATTTTCATACTACAAAACCTAATCGAGCAGCAGGATGTTTAAAAAAATGATGAATGAAATTATTTGGAGATGTAGAGGCTACGCGAATGAAATTTGAATGAAAGATATAAATTTTTGATTGATTAAAATCTGTCAACCTTAGGTAAGGTTGATTTTCCAAAAGTACTTTTAGCATCAATCTAAATTTGTACATCATAGCTCCTACAACGGATTAAACATAAGAAAGCGGCATTAAATAAATGCAGTCTCCCGGGTTTTTATCCCTCCGTGTAGCCAACTATTTTTGGCCGACAACTCTCGGTCCAGACTTTTCAAAAAAAGAAAACGGAACCCTAGATGTCATTTCTATAATATGGCGACAAAAAACTTATCGCCTTCTCTTATAAATATTAGTAAGCATATAATATGCCAACATATTTTTATGGCTTAATTTTTATAAAAATCAGCAAGTTAACGAAAATTTCTTACAAGCATGAATGGTTTAGGGAAGTTAAGGTGCACAAGCTTAGTGCATTATAAAAAGTCATGCCCAAATAAGTATGCAATCTATCTAGATAGTCTATGCTTCTGCAGCTTCAATTAAGGTAGCGGCTATAATCAAGGCACCTCCAATATACTCTTTCATTTCAAGCATCTCGCCACCAATGACCATCGCGGTAATAATTGCTACAAATAATTCGGTAACTTGTAATACTGAAGCTCTGCTCGCCTCCAGATTTGCTAATCCATAAGTATTAAAAACAGTGGCGCCAAATAACCAAAAAAAAGCGAATGCAGCTAATAGCAACCAAGATGTCGCATCCAATTCTGGCATTGATGTTGGCACATAGAGATTTGCTAGAACCGCTAAAAGCGGACAAAAAATAAAGGGTACGAAGGACCGGCTTGCCATAGGAATTTTTACAGCCATTTTGTTAACCACGCCAGTAGCTGATAAAAATAATCCTGCTGAAAGAGCCATCATATCTACTAATGAAAATGGCTGACTGAATATTGAAGTGCCACCCATGATTACAAAGACACCTGCAAGAGATAACACAATAGCTAGACATCGCTGTTTGCTTAACTTCTCACCCAGAATCATAACTCCACCAATTGCTCCCCAAGCTGGAAGTAAGTAAAACAAGAGCATAACCCGCACAACATCGCCTTTTATAAGGGCGTTAGTAAAGGTTATATTGGCCAACGCGTAGAAAAGTCCAATGAGTAATAGCAGTACCCATTCTTTATGCCATATCTTTCGCTGTTTCCAAACAATAGGTATCGCTAGAATGCCTACCATCGAATAGGCTGTCATGCCAATAAGGTTACCTGTAAGCCCTAATTGAGAGAAAAACTTTAAAGGTAACCAAAGTAATCCCCAAAAAACTGTTCCGATTAGAATTGAAATAATAGGTAAGGTTTTATTGTTTTGACTTTTCCTAAGCGCACTACTTAACGTTGAATAATTATTGATCATATTAATCTTAAAAAAAATGCTAAATAGTAGGCTTTAAGGCAAATGCTTATAAATAAAACTCAGGAAATTTTTTTAAACTCCGCCAAAATGCAATGTCATGATTAGGCCAAAGTTGGGCATTTTCTTTTTTTGCTAAGTGTTTTAATTTTCGAATACTGGCAATAGCAAGTTCAGTTTGAGCTTGCCAACAATTGCCAGGTGCAATTTCTTCTGTGATGTTTTCAATTGAATCTGCCGCATCTCCGGCCAAAATAATTGGCGGCCCTTTAGGTAACTCAATCCATAATGACATGTGACCTGCAGTATGACCAGGTGATGCGATTGCGCGAACACCTTTGATTAGATCATATTCACCATGTTTAACTTTCCATTGGAGGTCGGGGATAATCTCATTGTCAAAATAAGCCATATCGTCATTTGGATTTGCGGCAGCTAGCTCATCTGCTTGGATATGAACTTCAGCACCGCAAACATCGCACAAACCACCCGCATGGTCAAAATGTAAATGTCCTAAAAAAACTAAATCGATATCTTGAGGTGTCAATCCCAATCGCTTAAGTTGATTAGGTAGTCGTTGCGACTCTTCCATCTCAGGAGCACCAAAAAGAAATGCTTTCGGGTTGTAGTACTTTGCTCTTTGCGTAGAATCATTAATTTTGCTGTAATCACATCCAACGTCGTACAAAATTCTGCCATTATTAGTTTCAATTAGGTAGGCTAATATGGGTGCCTCAATGATTTTCCCAACACCTATATTATGGGTTGATAAAGACTTATCGTAATGATGAGTTGCCGTTAAAATCGGCCAGAATTTAGTGACTGCAGTCAAAATAAACTCACAGCGCAGTTAAAAATGAAACGCCGGCAGCGCCCATAAAGGCATTGGCACTTTCGTTAGTAATCGTTCCATAGTGTTCACTTTGTAGGCGTGCTATTCTGTGAAAGTGATACGCATATAGCAATTTAGACATTGGGACAACCGGTAATATAGTCGAATCACCAAATAAACTTTTATGTAACGCAGGTAACTCATGCCATGGCGCTATGGGTTTTTCGTGATGAGCATTGTGATAAGGAAAATTCAAAAATAAAAGATTAAGCCAAGGATATTTTATTGAAACTAAGTTTGAATAAGTATTGGCTTGTTCATAGGCGCGATTACGAAGCTTCCCGTCGCTAGGCTTGCCCCCTGTCTTAGTAATCTCAGACGCTAAAAACACATCATAAGTATGTTGAAATGCATCTGCAAAACGCAATGCTGTGAGCATCAATCCATAAGAAAGTAAATATAAGAGCCAAGCTTTAAAAGAAACCAAAGCCATTAAAACAAATAATGGCATTCTTACCATTATTATGATTATTAAACGGATACGTTTGTAATGCCATTCAGGTTTAAAAAATGGGAGAAACATCACTAAAAAGTGCATAAAAATTTCAAGCGCGGGTATATAAGCCCACTCTAGAGCTTTAATAATATTCCTAGCACTGCTAGGTATATCACGCATTAGGTGCTGCACATTAAAAGTTAAGACATCAGCGCGATCAACATGATGATGCATATGCTTATCACGTATCTCTTTAAAAGTGCTATAGCAACTGCCGTTTATCCATGCCATAACGTTGCCCCAACTTTGATTAACCTTTGGAGATTTAAAAATGCTCCAATGAGACAGTTCATGAAGCAAATAAGCACTAATGATTAATGCTTCTGCAGTAAGAAAAATACCAGCGATATTAATATACCACACTAGAGAAAACAGCATGAAAACGCCGAGCGGATACCCAATAAGCACGAATGCAAAGGCCACCCCATTTTTTAAAAGCTCGGTGTTAAACAAAGACTTTAATGGTTGTATAGATTGAGTGAACCGCATGCAGGCTCCCAAAGATTATAAAAGTCGAGAAGGCGGCATTTATATAAACGCTTCCTCCCGGGCTTTTATCCCTCCGTGTAGCCAATCAAATAATGGCCGACAACTCTTGGACCAGACGCTCTTAAATAATATAAAAGCCGGAACCCTAGTCATCTTTTTGAAACATTAGCGGTTAGTTTGCAACTCCCCGCTTCTCGCTAATTATGTAAAAGCAATTAGCATGCCAATCATAAATATAAATTATTTTAATTTTAAATCATATAGTTGTAAATTTAAACGCTCTATTTATTATGTAGCAGGTGATGTTTATTTGCACTTACATGGTGCTTAAATGTTATAAATGCACTATAAAAATAGTGCTGGCGAACATTTAGTCGTTCGGATTTTCTGATATTGCATGTTACGAGATATGATTGCACTTAAGAATGAAAGCACTCTTTAAGACATCAAGCCAAAGTGACTGCAAAGTGTAATTTCATGCCTGAAAGTAATAAGATATGAGCGGAAGAAAAGTGGGAAGACCTAGGACTCCTATAGAAAAACTTCAGACAGCGAAAATTCTTTATAAAAGTTAAAAACACATAATGAAATTACTGGGTATCCAGTTCAGCACTTTATAGGTATATTGACTAGTAGAAATGGAAAAAGTGAGAATTCAATGAAAAATTTTTATAAATCAACTGGAAAGGCTGAATTCATTAACTCCATGATTCGATGGGAATCACCATTGTCTTTAAGTGGACTAAAATGAGGTGTATGCTGTTGCAAAGTTGAATTTACTCAGGCAGGTTTTTAGTTAAACTATACATATTACAAAACTCATGACATGGTTCTTATATTTATTGGAATGCAATAATGGTGCATATTATGCTGGTATTACTAATGATTTAAACGCAAGGTTTATCACCCATGTGTCAGGCAAAGGCGCACGGTATACCCGCGCAAATCCACCCATTAAAATAATTGCTTCAAAAGCATATCTAAATCGTTCAACTGCAAGTATCGCTGAAGCGCAATTAAAAAACTTACCAAGAAATAAAAAGCTTCAGTATTTTGAAGACGTATTGGAAGTGGTTATTTAAATGGTGATTCGCAGTCAGATATCAGGTTTAATTTGGCCATCTATCGTATCGCCAACTGATGCGATGCTATTAGCCTTGCAGTTTCAATTAGAACGAAGTCAGTGGTGGACATTAGAACAGATTCAACATCATCAACTGTTGCAAGCCAAGTCATTATTGGTGCATGCTGCAACAACGGTCCAACATTATAAGCAGACAATTCCACAAAGTATTATGGAATCAGTAGGAGATTTAGATTGGGTACTTTGGCAATCTATTCCAATTCTGGAAAGAAAAGATGTACAAGAGTTCTCACAAAATCTTATTAGCAAAATGATTCCACAAAGTCATCAGCCAGTTGGAATAGGTATGACATCAGGATCTACTGGCCGGCCAATTAGTTTAATGCGAACTAAAGTCACCAGCATGATGTGGGATGCCTTTACACTTCGAGCACATCTTTGGTACGACCGTAATCTATCTAAAAAAAGAGCTGCCATAAAATATTTTGAGAGTGGCGTTGCTATCGCACCTATAGGCGCACAGCAGTTGGGTTGGGGCAGTGCTTCAGATATGTTTTTGCCACATGGTGAAGTGGTCGCCTTAAATGTTTCGACGCCTATTCAAGAGCAAGTGCAGTGGTTACTCAAAGAGCAGCCAGATTACTTGGTGAGTTACCCAAGCAACTTAACGGCGATTGCAGAGCACTGTATTAGGGGCGGTATAAAGTTGCCAAATTTAAGAGAGTTAGCAACGATAGGCGAACTACTTTGTGTCGAGCAAAGAATTGTTTGTCGTGAAGCTTTTGGATTGGAAATCATTGATACCTACAGCGCAGAAGAAGTTGGCTATATTGCTATGCAATGCCCATTAAATCAGCATCTACATATCCAATCTGAAAATGTATTAGTTGAGGTGATAGATGATGATGGTAACCCATGTAAGCCAGGTGAAATTGGGCGAGTGATAATTACTACATTACATAATTTTGCTAAGCCGCTTATTCGATATGCTATTGGTGACTATGCCGAAGTTGGCGAGTCATGTGAGTGCGGACGTGGTCTGCCAGTGCTTAAAAAGGTGATGGGTAGGGCGCGAAATATGTTTGTAAAGCCAAATGGTGATTTATTTTGGCCTGTCGCACCAAGGGTTTCTAAAGGGTATGAGTCTTATGCCCAAGCTTTACGTCAGATACAGTATGTGCAAAAAGCACTTGATTGGATTGAAATTCGCTTAGTAGTTACTGATGTTCCACCTAAAGGTTGGGAAGAGAGCTTTATTTTAAATATATCTAAGCTTTACAATTACCCATATAAAGTTACTTTTACTTATGTGAAAAATATTCCTAGTGGTAAAAATGGTAAGTTTGAAGAGTTTGTAAATGAACTCGACTAAATTAAAAAAACCATCAAAATTAATTCTTTTAATTATTTGTTGCTACAAATAGTGAGGTTGGTCCACGCATATTATTGTTAGATCGCCAAATGACAGGTTCTTCTAAAACCCAATGGTTAGGTAATTTTTTTATCAAAGTTTGTAATGCAATTTTGGTTACCAGTCTTGCTAAATGCGAACCAATACAATAGTGAATACCATGACCAAAACTCAATTCGGTCCCAGACAAGTCCCGCTGAATATCGAACTGGCTAGGATTCGAGTATCGTCTTGAATCATGATTACATGCGGCCAAAACCACAGAAGTTGTTTCTCCTGCACGAATTTGAATGTCACCATAAGTAAAGTTATCTTTTAACACTCGCGTACTAGTAAAAAGAAGAGAACTGTCATATCGAAGTATTTCTGCCACAGCATTATCAATTAACGATGGGTTTTCTTTAAGTAAAGTGAGTTGTTCCGCGTGTTTAGTAAATGCGTAAATGCCATTTCCCATTAGACCTGAAATGGTTTCCTGTCCAGCTATAAGCACTTGAGTCATCATGCTGATGACTACACTTTCATCTATAGGCTCTACGTTATCCATTTTGCAGATGAGGCTAGATAGCAAATCTTCTGATAAATGTTGCTTCTTCCAAATAAGCATCTCTTTAATAAAAGCAACCAGCAAATTTAATGATTCCAAACCTTCTATATAGTGCTGAGAAGTACTGCCAAAATCGAAAGCTCGTGAAATTTTATAGGTATTTACCTTAAGCCAAGTGCTGTCTGGAGAAGGAATACCTATTACTTTAGAAATCACTGAAACTGCCAATGGAGCAATGAATTCTTGTTGCAAATTGACATAGCGTTTTAACATAGCTTGTGAAATCAACCTGTCTGACTCAGCCTGAATATAGCTAGCTAAGGCTAGCATTGTTGCTTGGCGAAAGCTCTGCGCTAGAAGGGCTCTTCTTGAGGTGTGTAAAGGAGGACTTTCAAATAATGGCCAATTGGCAACATGCTGCCAAAGAGCAAGTCTTTCAGGTGACAAATATTCGTGTTCGCTATCATTTATTTGAAAGTCTTTACGAAAGTTTGGTTCAATAAATTCAGATTGGAGTAACTTTTTTGACTCTTCAAAACCAAAAAAATACCAAGTATGCGAATAACCAGGTATAGCCGGTGCACCTTTTTGAATTGCGGCTATATCACTATACTGGCTTAAAAATTGGTAAGGGTTAGCTTGTGCTGATATTAGGGAAGGATTGAATGATGCAATCATTACATGAGTTTCTTATAGAAAATTACGCGGTTTCCACCAGATGCAATATCCGTTGGTAAAAAACCTTCTATCACTCTAGTAAAGTGACAATTTAGCAAACGATGATAAAAGCATAATACGGGGTCAATTAAGTAGTCTTCCAAGTTTAATGGAATTCCACGCTGTAGATGACCATCAATTACCTGCTTAAAATTTAGACGCTGTTCTATTTTCTCTGAATCTGAATTGCTTCCATTATAAGAAGGGCAGCGACCATCTCCGACTAGATATTGCCAATTAGGGTTGTGATATTCAATCATTGCTGTGTTTAATAAATGCTTTGCAATCGGCAATCCTCTGTAATTTGGGTGCACACTTAAATTATAGGCAAAAGCGGAATTGAAGGGATTGTCGTTTGCAACATTTGCAAAATCATTAAAATTTATTGGGAAAGTGTCCATGTTGTTGGGGTCGAACCAACCATGACGCCAGCATAAAATGCCAATAATTATTTCATTTTCCCATGCTGCAAATATCCAATGATGTAGTTTAAATCTTTGAGTAAGCGATTCCTTACTCGCTCTCGCACCTGCAGGCCAAGTTTCACACTCAAATGTGTAAAGAGTTTCTAAATCATCTATTGTGAGTAATGTTACTTTAATCAATTTGGATTATTTGAGGTCTGATTGCATTAGTAAATAATACTATCAAATAATCAGTATCTAGTAACAATAATTAAGATTAATATTTAATCTTGTTATAACTAAATAAGACTAGTGAGATATGCTTGAAAGTGAATTATTGCAGGCAATAAAATTAGCACTGAGCGGTGATTGGCATAGGGCTCATAACATTGTACAAAAGTACAATGATGCCAATGCTAATTGGTTGCATGCCATATTACACAAAATGGAAGATGATGAGTGGAACAGTAAATATTGGTACGCTAAAACCGATGGCAAGCAATATGAAGATTATGTGGATGCAAATACGGAGTTAATTGCTATTCAAAATTGGCTTAATAACGACTAAAAAGAGATGCCTTGTGAGCTTATTTTGGTTACACCGCATCAGCAGTTGGTTTGGCTGGGTTGCTACTTTTCTGTTGAAATTTCTTTATTCTAGACGAGACAGATAAGAAAAAGGCTCGTAGTTCAATTTACGAGCCTTTCATGTACGTAGAAAAAATGAATAGTTTATTCAAAAAAATCTTTTACTTTATCCATCCAAGACTTATTCCGCGGGCTGTGTTTTCCTGAATCGGCCTGCGTACTTGTTTCAAATTCTAGTAACAATTCTTTTTGCTTCTCAGTTAGTTTAACCGGTGTTTCAACGACTACGTGAACCATTAAATCCCCATGGTCAGATTGACGAAGTGGTTTAATACCTTTGCCACGTAATCTAAAGACGGCACCAGTTTGAGTCTCTGCTGGTATTTTCATTTTGGCTGAGCCACCCAAAGTAGGCACTTCAATTTCACCACCTAGTGCGGCCGTGCTAAAGCTAATAGGCATTTCGCAATGTAAATTACCACCTTCACGTTGAAAAATTTCATGTTCTTTTAGGTGAATCACAACATACAAATCTCCTGTTGGCCCACCATTAACGCCAGCTTCACCTTCGCCTGTTAAACGGATGCGATCGCCTTCGTCCACGCCAGCGGGGATTTTGACGGAAAGTGTTTTGTTTTGTTTGAGGCGACCTGCGCCACTGCAAGTTGGGCAAGGGTCTTTGACCATTTTTCCGTTGCCATGACATTTTGGACAAGTTTGTTGTACGGAGAAAAATCCTTGTTGCATACGCACTTGGCCATGTCCACCGCAAGTGGTACAAGTGACTGGTTGAGTGCCTGGGCGTGCGCCAGAACCTTTACAGGTTTCACATGTTGCTTGTACGGGTATACGAATTTTAGATTCTGTACCTTTAGCTGCATCTTCTAGACTAATCTCCATGTTGTAGCGCAAATCTGCCCCGCGATACACGTTGTTACGTTGTCCGCCTGCACGTCCACCACCAAAAATGTCACCAAAAATATCACCAAATGCATCACCAAAACCTGCTCCCCCAAAGCCACCTGCACCCGCGCCTTGTTCTACACCAGCATGGCCATATTGATCATAGGCCGCACGTTTTTGATCATCACTCAACATTTCATAGGCTTCTTTCGCCTCTTTGAAATGCTCTTCAGCTTTCGGGTTATCAGGGTTGCGGTCAGGATGATGCTTCATCGCCAGTTTTCGATAAGACTTTTTAATGTCTTCCTCTGAGGCATCTTTATTCACGCCAAGTATTTCGTAATAATCTCTTTTAGTTGCCATATTTTAGTCGTTAATTTGTTGTCGTTAGTTGGCGGTAGTTAATTGTTATTTTATAGTCGTTAGTTATTAGCGCAAAAGTCGTTAGCACCACTTAGATGCTAACGACTATCTACTAAAGACCAATGGCTGCCGTTAGTCTTTTTTCACTTCTTCAAACTCCGCGTCCAGCACATCGCCATCAACAGTTTTTTCACCTTCTTGGCTTGGTTGCGCACTTTGCGTGTTGGCTTCAGCTTGCTCTGCAGCGTAAACTTTTTCGCCTAGTTTTTGTGAAGCTTCAGTTAAAACAGCTGTTTTTGCTTCAATCGCTTCTTTATCGTCTGATTGCAATACTTCTTCAACACCTTTGATTGCAGCCTCAATTGCTTCTTTTTCAGCCACATCTAACTTATCGCCATGTTCAACTAACGATTTCTTTACACTATGTACCATGCCGTCAGCCGCGTTGCGCACATCTACTAACTCGCGATATTTCTTGTCTTCATCGGCATATTTAATTGCATCTTCTTCCATTTGCTGAATTTCAGCTTCAGATAAGCCAGAGTTAGCTTTAATGGTAATTTTATTTTCTTTACCAGTTGCTTTGTCTTTCGCGCTTACATGTAAAATGCCGTTGGCATCAATGTCAAAAGTTACTTCAATTTGAGGCATGCCACGTGGCGCAGGTGGAATATCGCTTAAGTTAAATTGACCTAGCGACTTGTTTGCAGCAGCTTTCTCACGCTCACCTTGCAACACTTGAATAGTAACCGCATTTTGGTTGTCATCAGCCGTAGAGAATGTTTGAGAAGCTTTGGTAGGAATCGTTGTGTTTTTCTTAATAACTTTAGTCATCACGCCACCAAGTGTTTCAATACCTAGTGATAGCGGTGTGACATCGAGTAATAAGACATCTTTTACGTCACCTTTTAACACACCACCTTGAATCGCCGCGCCCACAGCTACAGCTTCATCAGGGTTGACGTCTTTACGTGGTTCTTTACCAAAAATCTCTTTAACTTTCTCCTGCACTTTTGGCATGCGACTTTGACCGCCAACTAAAATCACATCAGTAATGTCGTCGATAGAAACGCCTGCATCTTTGATTGCTGTGCGGCATGGCGCCATCGTGCGCTCAATTAAATCCTCTACCAAGCTTTCTAATTTAGCACGAGTGATTTTTACCACCAAATGTTTGGGACCTGTTGCATCAGCTGTAATGTATGGCAAATTAACTTCGGTCTGCGTAGCGCCAGAAAGCTCAATTTTTGCTTTCTCAGCCGCTTCTTTCAAACGCTGTTTTGCTAATAAATCATTTCGTAAATCTAAACCACCATTTTCTTTTTTGAACTCATCTGCCAAAAAGTCGATTAAACGATTATCAAAGTCTTCACCACCCAAGAATGTGTCACCATTGGTTGATAGCACTTCAAATTGATGTTCTCCATCAATGCTTGAAATTTCAATTATCGAAACGTCAAATGTACCGCCACCCAAGTCATACACCGCGATTTTTCGATCGCCTTCTTGTTTATCTAAACCAAATGCCAATGCTGCAGCTGTTGGTTCGTTAATAATGCGTTTAACATCTAAACCTGCAATACGCCCCGCATCTTTAGTGGCTTGGCGCTGACTATCGTTAAAGTAAGCGGGCACAGTAATCACAGCTTCTGTTACTTCTTCACCTAAATAATCTTCAGCTGTCTTCTTCATTTTACGAAGTACTTCTGCTGAAATTTGCGGTGGCGCCATTTTAACGCCACGCACTTCAACCCAAGCATCACCGTTATCGGCTTTTGCGATGGTGTAAGGCATTAATCCGATGTCTTTTTGAACTTCTTTTTCATCAAAACGGCGGCCGATTAAACGTTTTACTGCATAAAGCGTATTTTTTGGGTTAGTCACCGCTTGGCGTTTAGCAGGAGCTCCCGCTAAAATTTCGCCATCTTCTTGATACGCAATAATAGAAGGTGTGGTACGTGTGCCTTCAGAATTTTCAATAACGCGTGGCTTTCCACCTTCCATCACAGCTACGCATGAGTTTGTCGTACCTAAGTCAATACCAATAATTTTTCCCATAATTCCTAATCCTTTACCTATTAATTTTCTGCGTTACGCTGAGTCAATCGCAGTGTTAAATTTATACCTTGAAGTTATTGTGGTGATTGTTTTTATTATTTCAAGTACTCAAGTTCAATTGCTTTAATTGAAAATCAAGTTATTTAGCTACCATCACCAAAGCTGGGCGTAATACACGGTCATTCAGCGTATAGCCCTTTTGTAAAACTGTAGTCACTGTGTTCGGTTCCCCGCTATTTTCTAACATGCTGATTGCTTGATGTTTGTTAGGATCAAACTTTTCCCCCACTGGGCTTATTTCATTAATATTAAATTTATCAAATACTGAAGCCAGTTGATTTGTAGTAATTTGAACACCATCTTTATAGCTTTGTACGTCAGTCGATTCAATCAGCAAGGCTGCGTCTAAACTATCTTTAACTGCCAATAATTCGTTCGAGAATTTTTCTAAAGCAAATTTACGAGCTTTTTCAATATCGTCCATTGCGCGACGACGTATATTTTCGCCATCAGCTTTCACATATAAAAGAGCAGCTTTTGCTTCTGCAAGCTGTGTTTCTAATTCGCTAATACGATCCTCCGATGATGTTGTAGCATCACTTTGCTGAAAGTCAGCACCACCCTGCATCGTTTCATTTTCTTGATTCTGGTTTTCTTCTTGCATGAATTTCCCCCACTTAAATTTTTAGATTAAATAACAATATTCAGAAAATGGGGGAGATATTTCAATTTTCAATAGTAAGTAGGCTAAATTTTCATATTGTGGCTGCTATCCCAATATATTCTTAGCGAGTGTAGAATCGGCAAGAAGGCGAGCTGTATCACCTTTTCATTTCGGCTTATAAGTGAGAGGTACATCTTTACCTGTTACTTTAACTGCGGATTGAATCTCTTCATTTAAGCTATAACCATTCCCGATTTCTAAGTTAAAAATACCAGAGGGGTCACCATTGTTGAGACAGGTCATGTCTTGAATATGAGCGCTTGCATAATCACCTAGAATATTGACATACTGGTCTTGCTCAACAATCGCTTTCACTAGATGAGAGCCTATGTAGCCAGCATCGCCTATCACTATACATGTAGATTTCTTCAATCTATCCTTTATCCAAAAAGGCTATTGCTAGCTGCAGCACATCCTCTACACTTGGTATTTTCGCCTTGCCGCCGATATTAACGGCTAAATCTTTCACAGATGGTAATACGCCAGTAAACTCAGGGTCAGTATCAGTGAAGATGGCGATGCTGGGCTTGTTTAGCGCAGTAGAAAGGTGCATTAAGCCTGTATCTACACCTATGTTGAGTACTGCATTGCCCAAAACACCAGCAAGAGTGGTAAGTTTAAGTTTAGGTAGGACGATTACGTTGCTTGTTTGAGCAGCAATTTCTTGCGCACGGTTTTTCTCATCAGGATTCGACCATGGTAATAAAACCTTAAGCTGAAGTTGATGTGCAAGTGCTACCCAATGCGAAGTTGGCCATAGTTTTGAATCACGACTGGTTCCATGTAAAAATACAACGTAAGGGCTATAACATTGAGTTGATAATTCAAGTTCTGTGTTGTATTTAGTTTGGCCTAAGCCGTAATTGGGCGCAGATTCTGGAATCGGGTAGTCTAGCGCCTGAGCAGCAAGGATACGATTTCGTGACACAGCATGTTGTTTGCGAGAAACAGTGTATTTGCAGTTGTATAAAAGACTTGCAATAGGCTCACGGGCTGATTGGTAGTCCATGCCGTAATTTTTTCCATGACAGAGTTTTGCAAGGATTGCACTTTTCAACAAGCCTTGTGTGTCAATTACTGCGTCATATTGAGTCTGATTCAGGTGTGCTTTTAAATCGCCAATCTCACACCATGTGTTACAGCTGAATATAGATTTACGCCAACGCCTGACTGCAACAGGGATGATATTTCTTACTTCGGGATGTAGCCGAGGTATTTCAGCAAAGCTTTCCTCGACCATCCAATCGAGGCTTGCGTCAGGAAAATGCGCGCGAATATCTGCGATGATGGGTAGGTTGTGAATGACATCACCCATAGATGATGTTTTAACGAGCAGTATCTGCAGCATAATCGGTATTTTCGCATACAATCATATTTTTATACCAGCAAGACTACAAATTGAAATTTGCTTTTTTAATTTTTAAATACTTTCCATATGGCGGCATGCAGCGTGATATGTTGCGAACTGCCAATGAGCTATTAAAGCGTGGGCATGAAGTTGAGATTTTTACTATGCTCTGGGATGGGCCTTTGCCAGGGCACAACCAGTCAGCAAATGATGGTCAGTTGCCCATCCATGGCTCGCATACCACAATCAAGGTAAATGTCTTGCCGCAAACTGGTTTGTTCAATTATCAGCGATATCAAAAGTTCATAGAGATTGCTTTTAGCCAAATTAAAACGAATAAGTTTGATTATATTTTTGGGTATAACCGTATGGCTGGGTTAGACGCACATTTTGCGGCAGACCCTTGTTATATAGAGCGCGCATATAAGCAACGCGGCTATTTATACCGACTTTTACCGCGGTTCAAATGGTTTGCTGCATGTGAAAAGGCGATATTTTCACACGATGAAAAAACAGAGGTGCTAGCAGTTTCACTTACTGAAAAGGCACATTTTCAACATTGGTACGGCATACAAGATGCGCGTTATCACTACATACCACCTTTTTTATCGCCAGAACGCTTTTTACTGCAAGATAAACAATCCATGCGCGCTCATTTGCGTCATTCTTTCGGGTTCGGTTTGAATGATTTTGTTTATTTGCTGACTGGTTCAGGTTTTGCTATGAAAGGTTTGGATCGCGCTATTCTGGCGTTAGCCGCATTGCCAGATAATTTACGCGGCAACACAAGGTTGGTTGCGGTCGGGCAAGATAACCCAAAAGCCTTTAGTAAAATGGCGAAGAAGCTAGGATTAGAGAGTAATGTGGTGATATCTAAAGGTAGACTCGACATTCCACAGTTGATGCAAGGAGCAGATGCATGTGTGCATCCAGCATATCGAGAAAACACTGGATTAGTGATTTTGGAGGCAATGGCATGTGGGGCGCCTATCTTGGTTACTGCTAGTTGCGGTTATGCGCACCATGTTGCTGAAGCCAATGCTGGAATAGTCAATGCGATGCCATTTGACCAGCTTAAATTCAACCAGCAGTTTTTAGAAATGCGGCTAACCGATAAAAAGCAATTGTGGTCTGACAATGGAATAAGATACGCAAAAAATATCATGCAGGCAAATGATGGTAGTGCTGAAGCTAGTATTTTGATTGATCTTGTAATGCGAAAGAAAACCACGCCATGATTAAAAACTTACTGTTTGTGCCAAGTGAAATTAAGCATTCGCTGAATGGTGAAGATGCTTTTTCCGCGATGATGCATCTGTCTGGAAAAGTCTTTCGAGATGTGCGTGGACGTAAAACAATGCAACTTAATTTACATAAAAAAAGTTATTTTATTAAGCAGCATTATGGTGTTGGATGGCATGAAATCATCAAAACTCTATTAAGTTTTAAAAAACCGATTTTAAGCGCGATGACAGAAGTCAATGCCATTAATAAACTCGTTGAAATCGGCATTGCAACAACGCCTCTCGTCGCTTATGGTCAGCGTGGCAGTAACCCAGCTAATATTCAGTCCTTCTTGCTAACAGAAGATCTAGGTAACATCATCTCGCTTGAGGATTTATGTGTGGATTGGAAAAATAATCCACCTGACGAAAAGTTTAAAAGACAGTTGATTATTGAAGTCGCTAAAATTGCGCACAAATTGCATAAAAATGGCATCAATCATCGAGATTTTTATATTTGCCATTTATGTTTAGACAAAACGACATTAGAACAAAATCAAATTAAATTGTACTTAATAGATTTGCATCGCATGCTGATGCATAACAAAATCTCCGTTATCGACAATATTAAAGATATTGCAGCATTGTATTTTTCTAGTATGGATGCAGGGCTAACACCGCGAGACTACTTAAGGTTTAAGCGCTATTACTCCAATAGTTTAGCAGGGAGCACATCAGAGTTTTGGCTAAAGGTTGAAGCCCGTGCGCATAAACTCTACGCCAAATTTCATAGTGATAAATTTCAGCAGAGACTCTCTGCTGAAAGATCTGCAATACATTAATTAGCATCAATATTTTCTGCTGGGAGATGCTGACTTTTTGCACCCTTTCTTACTTTGTAACGCGGATAATTCCATAAATATTGGTTTGGTTTTCTTTTTACTTGTTGTTCAATCGCATGGTTTAATAATGTGGCCGTTGCAATTGAACCTTCTGCTAATGGGGTGAAGTGAATATGATAGCCGCTGCCATTTGCTAACCGTTCACCAAACACCATAATTACAGCAGCCCCAGTTTTGTTGGCTAATTTACTTGCTAGCGTCATGGTATAGGCGGGTTTATTAAAAAATGGCGCCCATTCGCCTTCCCCTGCTGATGGGATTTGATCGGGCAAAATACCAACGGCCCCAGCTTTTTTTAATGTTTGCATGAGCTTGCGCACACCACCAGCATTTGCTTCTGCTAATGTGATGCCAGTGCGAGTGCGACCTTTTTCTATAATAGGTAGCAACCATTTCATTTTGGGCGCGCGAAACAAAACGGTAAGAGGGTGTTTTGCACCAATATAAATAGAAGTAACTTCAAAGCAACCCAAGTGAGGCGTTAAGAAAATAACTCCTTTGCCTGATTGTAATGCGGTTTCTACATTGCTCCAACCTTGTACTTGTTTGACTAGAGATAAAATTTCCCTTTCACTTTTTTGCCAGATGGCAAATGATTCAAGTATAGATTTCCCAGATTCTAAAATATTCTGCTTAACCGCTTTTTTTAAGCTAATTTCATCATTAAAAAGATTGCTTTGAGTTAAATTTTCAATGACAAGTTTCTTTGATTTTGGCATCAAAAAATAGACAAGGTTACCTAGTAAAGACCCCAAGCCATGAATGGTAGGCAATGAAATTGTGGATAATGGTTTTAATAAAAAACTAATCATGCGTAAAATCATAACATATGAAAAGGCCATTCACTTAGCCACGGCGATAGCTTGGACTGATATAATTTAATAATTAATTGATTTGGTTAAGTAATACAGAATTTGTATCTAAGGGGTTTTTTTGACAAGAATTTGGATTGTGATGTTAAGTGTTATGTTGACCGGCTTGTTATTTGGCTCGGCGGGCAGAGCAGTAGATAAAATTCAAGAGTCAAGAATTGCTGAAACAGCGCGGGAAATGGTTGTTCATAATGAATGGATGGTTCCACATTGCAATGGCGAATTGCGGCTACAAAAGCCACCTCTAACTTATTGGACGACGGCTGTCAGCTATAAAATTTTTGGCGTAAGTGCGTTTTCAGCCAGGCTTCCTTCTGCGCTCTTTTCATTATTGACTGCGTGGCTGATATTTACTTGGGCCAAACGTGAAATTAACTTAAATGTCGCTTCCAATATTGCTTTAATACTCATGACAAGTTTTATCGGTTTGCGCTACTTTAGAAGTGGTGAAGCAGATACAACATTCATATTTTTCATTTCTTTAGCCTGTTATGCGGGGTTTGGATTATTTGAGTTAACCAACAAGCGTACTGTATGGTTGTTAATGTTGGCTCTGGGGTTGGGGTTTTTAACCAAAGGCCCAGCTGCGATTGCAATTCCTCTTGTCACAATCGCGGTTTATGGATTTTCAGTCAAGAAGTTATCAGACTTGAGAGTTTTGGCAAATCTTACAGGGCTCATCATTTTTGTAATCACTGCTTTTGCCTGGTATGCATGGATTTTGTTGATGATGCCGGACATAGCACAAAAATTTTTTAGTCATCAAGTTGATGAAACTTTTATTAGCGGTACACATCTGCAGCCTATTTATTGGTACTTAGCGCATGCTTTTGAGTTTTTTGCGCCGTGGAGTCTTTTGCTTATTCCTGCTGGAATTTGGTGTTATAAAAACAAACCATTGCCAAAATTAGTTCATTTTTCTTTGGTCTGGATAGGTGTGGTTTTTGTGTTACTCACGTTAACGGTCAATAAGCAAACACAGTATGCACTTTTACTTTTACCGCCACTTGTAATTGTTTTGGGTTACTACCTGGATGTTGCAACAGGTAAATATTATCAATTTAATCGTGTCATTTTTTGGCTTTTATGTGTTGCAGCCATCGTATTAATTGCTGTTGCCATTCACAAAAAAGGTTTGGAAGTTTTTTTTGCTACAGATAATTCGGTTGTTTGGTTGTCGATGTTACTAGTACCATTATTGCTAAAGAAAATGTTGAAAGTAACATCTCCAAAACTGCCAGTTTTAATTGCGGCGGTGCTTGCCACTTTCATGTATTTATTTTCTGAGCAATATTTAACTAAAGATGATGGCAAGTCGGATATAAAAACACTTATGCAAATAGCTAGTACAAAGCCATCACTCTATCAAGCTATGCCAGGCAACGGCGCGGTGTCATTTTACGCAGATCGAGTAATTAAGCCTTTAAACGAAGAAAAAATTCAGTTGTTAATAGATACTCAGCCGGAGTTATGGTTGGTGAGTAAACATAAGCCCGAATTAACAAACATCCAATTAAGTTTAGAAGCCCAAGTAGGCGATTGGACGTTGTGGAAGTTGACTAAATCGCAATGATGCTCAATTTGCCGGAGTTGTCTCAAGGTGGGCAGCAAGCATGTGAAATAGCTTTACGCGACTCATCCCCTTTGCAGGTTGAATCAATAGTCAGGCGTGTACCTAATAAGCGCCTAGTATGTCGTGGCGTTTGGAATAGTCGACCGGTGTACGCCAAAATTTTTATTGGGGACGATGCTGAAAAATACGCGCTACGAGACAAGCGAGGAGTCGAATGGTTAATTAAAGCAGAAATTACGACACCTGCTTTGTTGTCTGCATGCACAGCCAAAGACGGTGAGGCTGTGGTGTTGATTTTCCAGGCGATAGAAAAATGCGAAAATGCGGAAGTGTGGTATGCAAGCCAGTTAAGTCAGGCTTTACGTTTTGATATGGCAAAAAAAATAGTGAGTGAAGTCGCTAAACTCCACACGGCAAACTTATTGCAAACTGATCTATATCTTAAAAATTTTCTGATTACAAATGAAAGTGTGTATACCCTAGATGGTGATGGTATTCGAAAATATGACAAAATCAGCAAACGACAAGCACTTCAAAATTTAAGTGTTTTGCTTTCAAAGTTTGATGTGCTAGAAATTGAAAATTGGCAGTCCAGCTTAGTGAGAATTTATGCGGAAGTTAGATGTTGGAAAACATTACCTGATTTAATCGTCATTAAAAATTTGGTAAATCTTCACCGTATCAAAGTAGCCAGCCAATATGCTGATAAAAAGGTGTTTCGCCAATGCACTGATGTGAAGGTATATCAACAAGATAATTATTTTTTAGCTATTTCAAACTACTTTTCTTTTAAAAGCCTACCTAAAACATCACAAGATTGTGACGCTCTGATTGCCTCTCAGCAACCGATTAAGAGCGGTAATACCTGCACAGTGGCTTTGGTAAAAATTGACACCATACGCGTTGTTATCAAGCGTTACAATATCAAAAGCCTTGGACATCACGTAAGTAGAGCATTGCGCAGAACTCGTGCGGCAACTTCCTGGGCAAATGCACATCGCTTAAAATTGCTAGGGATTGCTACAGCAACTCCAGTGGAGCTAATTGAACAGCGATATTTTGGTTTAAGAGGAAAAGCTTACTTTTTAAGTGAGTATATTGATGCTCCAGATGTCGCGGAGTTTTTTTTACGAACTAATGATGAAAAGCTTCGGGCAGAAACAGTTATAAATATTGCAAACTTGTTTTATCGATTATATATACTGCAAATTTCACACGGCGACATGAAGGCTAGCAATATCAAGATTGTTAATGTAGCACCGTTGCTAATAGACTTGGATAGCATGCAGCAACATCAATTTACTTGGGCGGCCCTTAATGCACATGTCCGTGATCTGCAACGATTTATGCGGAATTGGAAAGAATCCCCAGCACTGTATAATGGGTTTGTTGAAACATTTAAAGAGGTTTATGTAGATCATCAACCTTTGCGATTAGCGCATATTGTTAAGTAGATTTTTTTTTGAGATTCCCACATGATTGTTTTAGGTATATCTGGTGCCTTAGGGCATGACGCTTCAGCAGCAATTTTAGTCGATGGTAAAATTATTGCCGCCGCTGAAGAAGAGCGTTTTATTCGTGATAAGCACGCTAAAAATAAATTCCCATATGAGGCTGCCAAGTTTTGTCTAAAACAGGCGGGTATTAATCCAGAAGATGTTGATATTGTAGCATTCCCCTATGCGGAAATCCCATTAAGTACTGGTGCGCGCTGGCATTACGCCATGCGGCATTGGTATGCACCTGACCGTGCATTTGATGCAATATTTAACGGCAATCGTCGCTTCCGGCGCAATCGTGACAAATCTCTTAAATTGATGGCGGATTTAGGTTTAACTAGAGCGAAGTTTGCTCCTGTTGAACATCATCTTGCTCATGCTTCTAGTGCTTACCATTTAAGTGGCTTTAAAGAAAAAACTGCAATTGTCGGCATTGATGGTAAGGGTGAATATGCCACGACGTTTTTCGGCTATGGCGAAAATGGCGTCATCCATAAAATCAAAGAGTTTTATGATCCAGATTCACTTGGAGGCATGTATGGTGCGATTACCGAATATCTCGGTTTTGATATGCTAGATGGTGAGTTTAAAGTGATGGGCATGGCGCCCTATGGTGATGCCAGCAAATATGACTTATCAAAATTAGTCACCTTTGAAAAGGGTGAGTTGCGCATCAATACCGAATATGTGAATGTCGTTGGTTTACGTCGATTTAAAGATAATGGTCGAGGACATTATTTTTCACCTAAATTGATTGAATGGTTAGGGCCTAAACGTCATGGTGATGAGATTGATGATCCTTATATCCATTATGCAGCTTCAGTGCAAGCTTTGCTTGAAGATATTGCGTTGAAGATGATTGATTATTATCTGGGCGATATTATTAAAGAAACTGGCCGGATTGCGATGGCGGGTGGCGTTGCGCTGAATGTAAAATTGAATCAACGAATTATTGCAATGCCGCATGTGAAAGAGCTTTTTGTACAGCCAGCCTCGGGTGACAATGGCACATCATTAGGCGCGGCAACTTATGCAGCACATTTGGCGGGTGAAGTTATTCAGCCTATGCAGCATGCTTACTTAGGTCCAGCTTATAGTAGTGAAGAGTGTATCTTCGCATGTGAGATGCACCCATCTAAACCAAAATTCACTCGTGTTGATAATGCGGCACAAAAGGGCGCTGAGTTGTTAGCTAGTGGAAATCCGCTTGCGTGGTTGCAAGGACGCATGGAATTTGGTCCGAGGTCGTTAGGCTGTCGTAGTATTTTGGGTGATCCGAGTTACCCAGGCGTGGCAGACCGTATCAATTCACAAATTAAGTATAGAGAGCGCTGGCGCCCATTTTGCCCAAGCATATTAGATCGTGTAGCGGTGGAATTGCTACAAACCAATCATCCTGCACCTTATATGACTTTTACGTTTAATGTGGCTGAAAACTGGAAATCGCGTATCCCTGAGGTGGTTCATGAAGATGGTACGGCGCGCGTTCAAGTGGTCACGCATGAAACTAATCCTCGTTATTATGAGCTTATTGAGCATCTTGAAAAGCTACGTGGTGTTCCTGTAGTGTTGAATACTTCGCTCAACCGCCGTGGTGAACCAATGATTTGCTCACCAACAGACGCACTCAATATGTTTTTTGGCTGTGATTTAGAGTATTTAATGATGGAAGATATTTTAGTCACTAAGAAGTGAGCTAGGCAATAACATTCAGAAATGATTTCATGTCGAATTAAACATATAGCTTAGTAGCTACAAACTTATCAAATTCTCTAAACAGGCCGCTTAATCAGCGGCTTTTGTTTGACGATATGACTTAGTTTAGAGATAATCAATCCTAGTATTATTTTACTTAGTAAGAGTTTTTTATTAAGGTCCGCCATAAGTAAGTTATCTGAGTAGAGTGCCAAATTATGAAACAATCCCATTTAGAAGTCACCGAACGCATCATTGAAATGAGCCGTCCTACCCGCACGGCATATTTACATCGCTTAGATGAAATTGCGAATCGACAACGCGGCGCAGATCGGTTGGGTTGCGCTAACGTGGCCCATGCTTTCGCAGCGATGCCTGCAAATGATAAGTTACGAGTTGTCGTAGAAAAGGCACCTAATATTGGCATCATCACTGCTTACAATGAAATGCTTTCCGCGCATCAACCTTATGTCAATTATCCAGATATTATCCGTGACGAAGCGCACAAGTACGGGGCAACGGTACAAGTTGCTGGGGGTGTGCCAGCAATGTGTGATGGAATTACGCAGGGCGAGCCAGGTATGGAGCTTTCGCTATTTAGTCGCGATACTATTGCTATGAGTACGGCTATAGGGCTGTCGCATGATGTGTTTGATGCAGCGCTGCTTTTAGGTGTGTGTGATAAAATCGTGCCAGGATTATTGATTGGTGCATTGAAGTTTGGGCACTTACCTTGCGTGTTTGTGCCTTCTGGCCCAATGAGTACTGGTCTAGATAACACTGCAAAATCTAAAGTACGTGAGCAATATGCGCAAGGTAAGGTGGGGCGCCAAGAACTATTAGATTCTGAGTCTGCTGCTTATCATGGTGCAGGTACATGTACATTCTATGGCACGGCAAATAGCAACCAAATGTTGATGGAGGCAATGGGCTTACATGTGCCAGGGGCAGCATTTGTACATCCTCACGATGGAATGCGTGAGTTGCTCACAAGAGAAGCCGTGAAGATGGTGTTAAAAAACACCAAGAAAGAACACTTTACACCGATTGGCCGATTAGTAGATGAGCATGTAATTGTAAATGCTATGGTGGCTTTACTAGCAACTGGCGGCTCAACCAATCATCTCATTCATTGGGTAGCAATTGCGCGTGCGGCAGGTATTATTATTGATTGGACAGATTTCTATCACCTAGCTAAAACCACGCCTCTATTGGCGAGCGTATATCCAAATGGCAAAGCGGATGTGAATGAATTCCAGTCTGCGGGTGGTCCAGCATTTATTATTCGTGAGCTGATAGACGCAGGTTACATGTTTCCAGATGTATTCACTGTCGCTTATGGCGGTTTGCGTGACTATGGAAAACTGCCAGTCAAAGAAAATGACAAACTTGCTTGGAAAGACCTGCCAAAAGATAGCCCTGATGAAACCATTGTGCGTACGGCAGCATTTCCATTCAACGAATCTGGGGGGTTACGTTTGCTAAAAGGTAACTTGGGGCGTAGTGTTATTAAAATTTCCGCTGTGCCAGAAGATCGTCATATCATTGAAGCGCCAGCGATTGTGTTTGATGCGCAAGAAGAATTGTTGGCAGCTTTTGATCGAGGAGAGTTAGAAAAAGATTTTATTGCTGTGGTGAGATTTCAAGGCCCCAAAGCCAACGGTATGCCAGAACTGCATAAACTTACCCCACCATTGGCTGTTCTTCAAAACAAAGGATTTCGAGTGGCAATTGTGACAGATGGGCGGATGAGTGGCGCTTCAGGAAAAATTCCTGCAGCAATCCATCTCACTCCAGAGGCGTCAGCGGGCGGCCCGTTAGCCAAAGTGCAGACGGGAGATATTATTCGTCTAAACGCGACTGTGGGTATGGTTAATGTATTGGTCGATGAGGATGAATGGGCCGAGCGTGAAGTTGCTGAACTTTCAGATACCAAACGACACAGCAATGCACATGGATTTGGTCGAGAATTATTTGGCGGTATGCGTAAAAACGTGCTGTCAGCTGAAGAAGGTGCAATTACTTGGCTATAACTATTCGCCTTTAATGAGCGTATAAAAATAAATTAACATTTAATAGGTAGAAAATATGAACACATTAGATTTAGCCAACTACGGCCCTGTTATTCCAGTTATCGTTATCAATCGCGTGGAAGATGCCGTGCCTATGGCAGCAGCTTTGCTTGAGGGGGGTATTCGGGTATTAGAAATTACCCTACGAACATCATGCGCTCTTGCGGGGATGGAGGCTATTGCTAAAGCTTTGCCAGAAGCTATTATGGGTTCTGGCACCGTACGTAATCTTAAAGATGCGCAAGCCTCTAAAGATGTGGGTTGTCAATTTGCGGTAAGCCCTGGTTACACGAGTGAATTAGGCCAGGGAGCGCGTAAAATGGGCTTGCCTTTATTGCCAGGCGTTTCTACTGGGTCTGAAATTATGATGGCGAATGCCGATGATTATTATTTCTTGAAATTATTTCCAGCAGTGGCTGTAGGTGGCATCAACTTACTTAAAGGTTTTTCAGGGCCATTCGGGGATGTTAAGTTTTGTCCTACAGGCGGTGTAACGGTTGATTCTGCGCCACAATTTTTAAGCTTACCCAACGTTGTTGTCTGTGGCGGCACTTGGTTAACTCCTGCTGATGCTGTAGCACGTGGCGATTGGGCACATATTACTAAATTGGCTAAAGAGGCAAGTGCAATTAAAGCGGCTTAATTAAGCTAATTATTAGCTCTTGAAGTTATAATAAGGGTTTAGATCTTAGAAAAATCTAAGGTCAAAACCCTTTTTTAATTACATGGATTCTTTATAGTAAGATGGCTTAAAATAAAGCTTGGGATTAAGAGTGAATAGAAAAATACAAGAATATAAATCTATTGTGTTTGATTGTGATGGCGTAGTGTTGGATTCGAATGTAGTAAAAACAGAGGCTTATTTTCGAACAGCAAAAAATTTAGGAGCAACTGATTCTGAAGCGCAAGCTTTAGTAGATTATCATGTTCGACTAGGTGGGATTTCTAGATACCACAAATTCGATTACTATTTACGTGAGATATTGCATCAAGCCGCTACTGAAGATAAGGTTCAAGCGTTGCTTGATGAATTTGCCCGCGAATTAGAAGTGGGCTTAATGGAGTGTGATATAGCCGAAGGTTTGATTACACTGCGTAACGCAACGAAACAGGCGAATTGGATGATACTTTCTGGGGGTGATCAGCAAGAAATAAGGACGTTATTCGCCAACAGAAATCTAACTCGTTTTTTTGACGGTGGATTGTTTGGCAGCCCAGATAACAAAGATACTGTGCTGGCCCGTGAAAAATCCAACGGCAATTTGCAGTTTCCCGCATTGTTTATTGGTGATAGCAAATACGACCATGAAGCTGCAACATTAGCAGGTTTAGATTTTGTGTTTTTGAGCGACTGGACAGAAGTTAGTGACTGGCAGTCTTTTTGTGCGGACAACAATATCTTTGTGCTTAATAATATTAAGCAACTATGCTAACAGAATGCTTTACCAATTTGGAAAACTAAATATGTCTAATTTTACGCAACCTCAACAGTTATCAGTTGTCGTTCCCGTTCGTAATGAGCAGGATAATGTTGAAAGCCTAATTTCTGAGATTAATGCTGCATTACAATCTGTCATTCAGCATGAGATTGTCTATGTAGATGATGGCAGTACCGATGGCACCTACGCTAAGCTCAGAGAGCTTCAAAACCAATATTCACAATTACGCGTTGTACGTCATGCAAAAAGTTGTGGACAAAGCACCGCGGTGCGGACTGGGGTTAAGTTTGCCCAATATGATTGGGTTGCAACGCTTGATGGCGACGGACAGAATAATCCTGCAGATATTCCAAAGCTCCTATCATCTCTGAGTGAAGGCGTTGAGTTGGTGGGAGGTAATCGACGCCAAAGCCGGCGTGATACATGGGTTAAACGCATGTCCTCAGTTATTGCTAATACCGTTCGTTCCAATATGCTGAGAGATGACACACCAGATACAGGCTGTGGATTAAAGCTGTTTTCTCGTGCTGCATTTCTAGATTTGCCCTATTTTGATCATATGCACAGGTTTTTGCCTGCATTAATCAAGCGCCGCGGTGGAAAGGTGGTCTCTGTGCATGTGGGTCACCGTAATCGGGAGCATGGCAAATCTAACTACGGCACACTTGATCGGTTAATGGTTGGTGTCGTCGATTTATTCGGGGTGGCATGGTTACAGCGTCGTGCGAAAATCCCGCAGGTATTAGAAGATAAGGCAGCCTAGTCATGCAGATAGTTAATGACGGCATAGGTTTGTATTTTTCGCATATTATCAATGTGCTTAATAACTATATTCTTGGTATGCCTACTTCAGATCTTATCTGGATTGGGGTCGGGCTTGTTGGGCAATGTCTGTTCATGATGCGTTTTATCGTGCAGTGGATTCATAGTGAACGTCACAAGCAGAGTCTTATTCCGGTCAGTTTCTGGTATTTAAGCCTTTTAGGCGGCATGATAGTTTTGGCCTATGGGATACATCGTGTTGATCCTGTAATTATTCTAGGGCAACTTCCAGGTACGATAGTCTATGTGCGGAATTTAATGTTAATTCATCGTAATGGCAAGTAGCCAATTCAAGTCACAATAAAAACGTTACATGAATACATCTAATACCAACACATATAAACGACTTTTGTTTGCCACATTTATTATCGGCGTACTGATTTTATTCTGGGGGCTAGGGTCGGTAAGCTTAACTTCATTAAATGAGGGGCGGCGGGCGTTGGCAATCAAGGAGATGTTTGAAAGCGGTAACTGGTTGTTGCCTACGCTCAATGGAGAACTTTATCTCACCAAACCACCTTTCTTGTACTGGATTTCATTGTGTTTCTCAGGTTTGGCTGGCGCATTGAATGAATGGACGCTCAGATTGCCTTCAGCCATTGCCGCATTGGTCACAATTTGGATTGTGTATCGCTATACATCTAAAAATTTTGGAGCATGGGCAGCACTTTTTAGCGTGCAGATATTAATGGCAAATCTAGGATTTGCAATGTTGGCCCGACGTGTGGAAATTGAAATGCTGCTAACGGCCCTTTGTGTAGGGGCTTTATTATCAGCACTTAAGTATATGGAAGAGCCAGCAAGACGCGTTTGGATTTATCTCAGCTACTTCTTGTTAGCGTTAGCGGTACTTACTAAAGGACCTGTCGCATTATTGTTTGTTACCTTGCCACTTATTGTGGCTGCTATTTGGACTAAAGACCCTTCTATAAAACAGATTCTAACAAGTTTTAAAGGTTGGGTTATATTTTTTATCGTCGCTTTATCTTGGTACCTAATTGTATCTCTGCAATTAGGATTTGATATTTGGTCAATGATAGCCAAACGTGATATGTTGGGAAAAATACAGGATGATGAAGTTGCAAAGCCAATATTAAGCTACTTTGGATGGATAATCGTCGACTTTTTATTTCTGGCGGGCTTGTTACTCGTCCGCTCACAGAGTTTATTTAAAAGCTTAATGGGTAGACGTGATTGGATGGTTTTACTTATGGCGATTGCGGTGCCGCTATTAGTATTTTCTTTGTTCAGTAATAAACATGCTAAATATTTACTCCCGATTTATCCGTTCATTTCAATTGTATTAGGTGTTCAGCTTGCTAGGTTATTTGATGTATCAGCCAATAAATATAAAAGGCTAATCCTCACGTTAGGTATTTTGTTGCCTTTAATATTGGCATGTTTTTATATGTTTGCTGAAAAACACATATTTTCTTATCGCACTTCTGCTTTTTCACAGTTTCAAGATTGGGAGAAAACGATTGCACCGAATATGCTTTTCGCTTTTGGCAAGACTGACAACCGTATCATTTATTATGCGCATACCCCAATTAAAAATGTCGAAGCATCTGAGTTGAGGCTGTATCTTGATAATAAAAAAACATTCATGTTATTGGCAGAAGATGATGAAGCGATTAAGTTACTGCCATTTGCTGGTTGTAAACTTAAAGAGTTCAAACCTTATCTGAAAAAGAAAAAATCTTTAGTGGTTTTTGGTTTCGGTGATGCTTGTAAAAAACTAAATAATCACTAGATTGAGTCTTAAACATGAAATATTTAGATTAGGTAATGATGAAAGTATTGGTGACTGGCGCAGCAGGATTTATAGGCTTTCATGTGAGCCAAGCCCTTCTTGCGCGCGGTGATATGGTCATTGGATTGGATAATCTTAATGATTATTACGATGTCAGATTAAAAGAAGCAAGACTTGATAAAATCAAATTGCATGCAAATGCAGATCACTTTACTTTTATAAAACAAGACATTGCCAATGCTCAGGCATTATTGGATTTAGTCGCTACGCATAAGCCTCAACGCGTGGTGCATCTTGCGGCACAGGCTGGCGTTCGATACTCTATACAAAATCCAGCTGCTTATGTTCAAAGCAATCTTGTAGGTTTTGCCAACATACTGGAAGCATGCCGTCATCACAATGTTGAGCATTTAGTTTATGCAAGTTCATCCAGCGTTTATGGCGGTAATACAAAAGTGCCGTTTTCTGAGAGTGATAGCGTAAATCACCCGGTCAGCTTGTACGCGGCCACAAAAAAGGCCAACGAATTGATGGCGCATACTTATAGTCATCTATATGGATTACCTACTACTGGATTAAGGTTTTTTACTGTGTATGGCCCATGGGGGCGCCCCGATATGTCGCCATTCTTATTTGCTGATGCGATTCTCAATGACGAATCGATTAAGGTATTTAATCACGGCGACATGATGCGCGACTTTACTTATATAGATGACATTGTTGAAGGTATCCTTCGCGTGCTGGACAAAACTGCCATGTCAGATAGTAGCTTTGACGCGAGCAATCCCAATCCATCAATTAGTCACGCGCCATATCGTATATTTAATATTGGCAATAACCAGCCAGAAAAGCTGATGGATTTTATTGCTTATTTGGAGCTGGCTATAGGAAAAGTAGCACAAAAAGAGTTTTTACCCATGCAATTGGGAGATGTAAAAGCTACTTATGCAGATGTCAGCGCGTTAGAAGATTGGACTGGATTCAAGCCAAGCATGTCTTTGGAAGAAGGGGTTAACGCGTTTGTAGGCTGGTATCGCGAATTTTATCGCGTATAAATTTACGTATTCCTCTAGATAAGTAATTTGAGAGTTACTGGGTTATGATCCTTAACATTTTCCGAAAAACGACATCGATAGAGAATTCTAACTGAACTCTACTTCTACCAGATTCTCCCATCTGCTCCAAAACTGTTTTATCTTTATTCATAAGGACAATCAGTTCAGTCCACTGGTTATTGTTTGTAGCTAGGTAGCCGCTTGCTCCATTCTCAACCACATAAGTGTTAACCCCTGATTCCGATGATATTACTGGTAAACCTGCTGCCATATATTGCAGCACTTTTAATGCACACTTCCCTTTTGTCCAATTGTCTATGGACAAAGGTGCAATTCCAATATTAGATTTACATAACTCATCTGCCTCGGTTTTTTCATTCCAAAAAATATTATCGATGGATAATATGTCACTTGTAAGTAAAAAATCCGCAATGACCTTAAGTTTTAGATTCGGTACTGTAAGTGCTGCTTTTTCTAAATAAGGCAATATTTCAACTAAGTACTTCTTAGTTGATCGACTGCCAATCCAAACCAATACAAGGCTATTTTTACTTTTAGGTAAATTGAGCTCGTATTTTTTTGCATCAACTGAAGTTGGAATGACGGCAGTATTCTGGTTAAATTTTAGTGATTCATTAGCTAAGTATTCATTACCTGCAAAAACATAATCACATTTAGCTATTGTTGATTCAAACCTATCCATTCTGGTTTTTGAATATGTACCATTAGTATTACAGAATATTGCGTCATCAAAATCGAAAATTAATTTCTTGGATAATTGGCGCAATATCCAAAAAATAGGATAAGGAAAGGTTTTACGTAATAAAACCACAACATCAGCATTATTGGCAGCGATGAAAGTCTGTGCAATTGCGAAAAATCCACCTGAAATCGTAACATGTTTTGGCTGCCATCCTACTTCGATAAACTTAGCGAAATATTGCAAAGCACGGTAACGCGTAGCAGAAGAATTTTCGCCTTTTGAGACGAACAAGATGACTTTTTGCATGTTAGTTTTTGGTGAAAACTGCGAATATTTCATCGCCCTGGTTTTTATACTGAGCAATAAGCACATAGATTCGGGCAATAAATCTTTTCCATTTAATTTTTTTAGATGGAATTTTCTTATTACCACTTACGTAATCTAAACTGTTTAGAATTAACTTTACGGTAGTTCGGGTATTAATTCTCACCATTTTAAATTGGGTATTATGTCCTAACGTACTTAAGTTTTTTTCGGAAAACAAATAAATATGTCTTGGTACATCGTTAGGAAACCAGTTGGTATTAAAAAGTGATCTGCCGAATGCCTTGCTGTTTGGCGTTTTAATAATGAGAATACCGTTTTTCTTTATTATTCTTGAAAGTTCAGAAAAAAATTCTTTCGGATTTGGAACATGCTCTACAACATGACTGACATTGATTACATCAAAAGTGTCAGAGGCAAAGTTTGCTGAGAACAAATCACCATGATGTACTTCTAAGTTTGAGAGCTTGCATATGCTGACAGCATGCTCATTAAATTCCACACCTTGCGTTTTCCAGCCTAATTTATTCATTCCATCTAAATAACGCCCATTTCCGCAACCCACATCAAGTAAATATCCATTTTGTTTGAATGGAACCTCATAATTATTTTCAAATTTGTGTGTAATAAAGCAAAGTATGTCACCTAATATTGAGGTATTTAAATGTGAATAACCATAATACTTTTTCAGTATGGATTTTCTGAAACTACTTACTTTTTTTAAGCGAGATTGTTCTTCATAAACGTTGTAACTATTTGGATAAAAAGTGCTAATTTGCTCAGCTGATGGCAAAGGATACTGAAAAATAAAATCGCAGCTTGAGCAGCGATGATAGTCATACCTCTCATAATGATTGAACATCAAATCTCGACTGCTAAAATCGTATCGAGATGGTTGATTGCATATTGGGCAAGGCGGTATCTGTTTCATTGTATTTTGTTTAATTTGAATGTTTTAATTTGAATGATTATAACAGTAGATGTTAAGCGTTTTAAAACTGCAATTATCTTTGGTAAATTGCAATTGATTTTTTAGCCTTAGCAGAGCTGAATCGATTTACTTCATGGTATTCAGGAAGTTTTTCAGTAATCAATACTTCCTTTTCAGGGTGCTGGGTTGAGTGGCTAATAACCAAATACTCATAGTTGTTAGAAGGGTTGCTTTTATTTTCAGCCGCAAGCAACTCCCAGTTATATATGCCTGCACCGATAAATGGGACACCAGCAAAATAACGCATTCTGGAATCTTCGTAAAAAACGGGTTTATTTGATTTGTTATTCTTGCTAACCCAAGCAATGGCTTCTTGTTGGTAATTATAACCTTGTTGTTTAGGTAATATGTTTTTAACCGCACCACCTAGCATAAACACTACAAGGGCAAGCACTAACCATTTTACTTTTTTGTTTTGGGGGTCTTTAAATAGCAATTCAGCAAAATAAAATGCGGCAAACACCATTAAAATAAAACTTATCGCGAGTACATAACGTCCAGTTAATACAAATACTTTTGTAATAATTAGCGCCATGTTAAGTAAGGCAATAAAGGCAGATGCGCATAGCACACTAAATGCTGCTGGTTGGATGAGTTGCTTGTTTTGCCTAATGGCAAATACACTCAAAATGACATTTACGAATCCTGTTGCACTAATAGTTTTAACGAAAATGACGTAAATAAACGTCATGAGTAAGCCCTGCACCGCAAACTCATTCAAATATTCGCCTAACACTTGGTCAGACATAATGCTTGATTTGTCATTAAGATGTTGGGTGAATTGTTGCCACAGATTCGTGGTGAAAACCTCATTTAAGCGGCCGAGTAATTTGGTTGATAATTGATCGTTAAAAGCAAATGCCAAAATAATCACTAAAGCTAAACCAATATTAATAGCGTTAGCAGCTAACAAATGCTTCCATTTTTGCTTTGTATTAAACCCAGTTTGGAAAATAAAAATTAAAGGTAAAAACATTAAATAAGAAATCGCTTCAATTCTGAATAGAGTAGCCACGATAATGCATACTTGCCATAGCAACGCATCTTTAAGTTGATGTTGTTGGTAAAAGCGCATAAAAAACACGATACTTAACAGATAAAATGCCCAAAAACCTTCATCCCGCATCAGCATCTCTAGCACGCCGCCAATCATATACTGTGCACTTAACCAAATAAGCGCACCAGCAATAACTTGCCTTTGTTTTCCGCCCGCTAACTGAATGATTTTAATAAAACTATAAGTGGCAATTGCAAAAAAAAGTACATTTAAAATTTGTGCTGAAACATGTACTCCTAGCTGCGTAATTTTATTGACTGCTGTGATACATAAGGAATAAAAAGGCCATGCAAAGACTTCAAACCCAGCTTTCCACTCGCCATTGCTAAAAAAATTGGCGGCTTCTAAATACAGTACGGAGTCAGGGTTAATCCAGCCATGTTGAATATACTGGATTTGAATTGCAAACAATACCGCCAGCAGAGTTGTAGCCAAGTTAAGTTTACTAGCAGACAGATTTTCTATTTTTTGTAATATTAAAGTCAATGTGTGGCTCTTTATTCAGCGTAAATATTAATTGATTTGGAAAAGGAAATTTTTTTAGCTAGGCTTGAGTGATTAAGGAGAGTTTCAATCTAAATTTAGAGTTTGCCATTTTTTTAACATAATTAAAAAACTCACTAAGATTATTTTTATATAGTAAAAAAGCGACTTCTCGTAATTCTTTCTGAGGCCAATCCCACCATTTGGAGCTTAGTAAAGCTGTTATAGTATTTTCAACAAACCGACAATGGATTACTTGAGCTGGTATGCCCGTAACAATTGCGTCTGCATGAACATTTTTTCTTATCTAATGCCCCTGTGGCGACTACAGCACTATCGCCTATAGTAACGCCTGACATAATTTTACAATTACGTCCCAACCATACATCATTTCTTATGATTACATTTCCATTGGTTAGGAAAAACTCAGGTTCCATTTGTTTAAGTTCAGTAAAAAAAACAGGAAATGGGTATGTGCTCACCCAATCCATTCGATGAGTTCCACCGAGAAATATTTCGACATTTTTGGTGATTGAACAGTAAGACCCTATTTTAAGAGTGGTTCCCTGATGCCAATCAAGGATTGTGGGCAAGCCAAAGGTGTCTTCACTAATAGAGTGATTTGGGTATCGTTTTGCAAACTTGGCACGCGAAACATGTTCGTAACCAGGAAGTTCTCTACCCAAAAGCTTAAAGCATAATTCACGAAAAAGCTTTTTGATTTTTCTCATTTTCCAAATCTTTGCTTGTGAATATTCTATCAATAATAATAGCTGCTTGAATTTGTTTAAGACAATTTAAGTGATTAAGCGGGCACTCGCGTTTAAAACAAGGACTACAATTCAGGCCTAAGTATTCAACGACGGCATCTAGGTGCATGGGCGGCGTATGGTGCGGGTCTGATGAGCCATAAATCGCGATTAATTTTTTACCAAGCGCTGCTGCAACGTGCATTAACCCAGAGTCATTGCTGATGACCGTGTCGCAGAGCGACATTAAATCAATAGCTTCACCTAATTTAGTTTTACCGCCAAAATCTACGCAGCGGTTTTGTGTTTTCTGGTTAATGAGTGAGGTCACTGGGATGTCTTTATCTGAACCAAACAACCAAACCTGCCAACCTTTTTCAATAGCGGAATTTGCTACCTCAGCATAATATTCAGCTGGCCAGCGCTTTGCTTCACCATATTCTGCGCCTGGGCAAAGGCCAAGCACTTTAGTTTTAGGTTGAGGTAAGCCATGTTTGTTGAGCGTTGCTAGTGCATTGGCCTTATTTGAAAGCATAACTGGGTTAGGTAGGCTAACAGGAAGATTTTGCCCCTTTGTTAAGCCTAAATTCACAAACCGCTCGACCGTCATTTTGAGCTTGGTTTTATCCAACGGTCGAATGTCGTTAATCAAACCGTAGCGCATTTCACCTAAATAGCCAGTACGTTGCTTAATGCCAGTTGCCCAAGGAAGTATGGCAGATTTGTACGAGTTGGTGAGTATAATGACTTGCGTATAGCCTTGACCTCTTAAAGCTCTGCCTAATTTAATTCGCTCAAGAAGAGCGAATTGCCTGTGTTTAAACGGCAGTGCTATTTTCCCAGACACTTCTGGCATGCGCTCCAATAGTGGCAACGTCCATGCTGGCGCAGCAACATCAATAATACAATTAGGGTTGTTAGCTTTAAGTGTTTTGAATAAGCTTTGCGCAAGAACCATATCACCCACCCAAGCAGGGCCAAGCACTAATATTTTGCTTGTTGTAGCATAGACCATGCGTACTAAGACCCTAATTTTTTGATGATGTTGCTCGTGCTACGCCCTTGCACTAAAGGGATTAACTTAACACTTCCTCCCCATGATTTAACCTCACTGCCACCCACGACTTGTTCTTCAGTGTAATCATCACCTTTCACAATCACATCTGGGCGTATAGCATCAATCAGTTGTAGTGGCGTGTCTTCGTCAAACAATATCACAGCATCTACTGAAGCTAGGGCTGCTAAAACGCGAGCTCTATCACCTTCATGTACAACTGGGCGCGTTGGGCCTTTTAGTGCGCTTACAGAGCGATCTGTGTTGAGACCTAAGATGAGTTTGTCACCAGTTTTCTTGGCGGCCTCTAGATAGGTCACATGACCAGCATGTAATAAATCAAAGCAGCCATTGGTGAAGACGATTTTTTGATGATTAGTTTTCCAGAGTTTTGCTAGTTCAGTTAATTGAGCTTGGTCACAAATCTTATCAATTTGAGATTGCCCATCTTCACTGACTAATGTTTTTAATAACTCTGCTTGAGAGACTGGTACTGTGCCGACTTTGCCAACGACAATGCCCGCAGCAATATTGGCTAGTTGTAGCGCATCGTGCGGGTTTAAGCCATGCACTAAGCCTGCTGCTAGGGTTGCAATTACAGTGTCGCCTGCACCTGAAACGTCAAATACTTTTTTTGCAGTTGCTGGAATGTGCTGTATTTGCGTGTTATCAATCAGCGTAATCCCTTCTTCGCCACGAGTAACTGCGAGAAAGTTTAAATTCAATGATTTTTTCAATTGCTCTGCAGCCTTGAGTAAGGCATCTGTTTCGTTGATGCCTACACCGCAAGCTTCAGCCGTTTCTTTTTTGTTTGGGGTAAGTGTGTATGCTCCTTTATATTTGCTGTAATCGCGGCCTTTAGGGTCAGCAATTACAGGGATATTAAGTTTTTTGCAATTTTCGATGATGGTTTTGCATGTGTTGTCACTTAATACGCCTTTGGCATAATCAGACAGAATGACCATGGCTGGTTTTGCATCTAGTGCTTTTGCAATATTGCTCAATAACTGGTTGTTTTCATCTGCAGTGAATGCAGTTGCGCTTTCATCATCAATACGTACGATTTGCTGATTACCACTCATCACTCTTGTTTTTGAGACGGTTGGTCTTGATGCTGAGGTCATTACATTCTCAGTACTAATGCCCAAGTCGGCGATAATTTTCTTCAGAATTTTTCCAGTTGCATCTTCGCCAAAACAGCCGATGATTTGCGTCTGTAGACCTAAGCCACTTAAGTTGGTAGCTACGTTTGCTGCTCCACCAGCACGATCTTCCGCTTGCTTAAGCAGTACAACAGGAACAGGTGCTTCAGGAGAAATACGGTTAACGTTACCCATTAGGTAACGGTCTAGCATGACGTCACCAATGACTAATATTATTTTTTGACTATTAGTAAATTGACGAACGATTTCGATCAAATGTGAATTCATATTTGGATTTTTTACTTAAATTTAATCTGCTTCTAGCATTCCGCATAAGCTGTGACCAATGAAAATGTGCGCTTCTTGGATCCGCGGCGTATCACTGCTGGGCATGATTAAGTTGAATTTACATAGCTCGGATAATTTACCGCCAGTACCTCCAGTTAACCCCACAGTGATTGCACCGATTGAGTTAGCTTCCATGATGGCATTCACTACATTTTTGCTGTTGCCAGAAGTTGTGATACCAATCACTAAATCTTCAGGTCTGCATAGCGCTTCGATTTGGCGTGCAAAAATGTAGTCATAACCGTAATCATTTCCAACAGAAGTGAGTATTGACGTGTCAGTTGTGAGGGCAATTGCAGGAAAGCCACGACGCTCTTTTTTATAGCGGCCGACAATTTCAGCTGCAATATGCTGGCTATCTGCTGCGCTACCGCCATTGCCCATAATTAAGATTTTACCGCCACGTTGCATAGTCGCACGCATTTCGTTTGCAACCGCTTTTACCTGCGGAAATAGGCTTTGTAATTGCGCAAACATTTCCGTGTGCGCTTGTAGTTCACTCAGCAAAAATTCAGTTTGGTTGGTCATACTTGCCTTCTTCAAATAGCTGCTTATTAGCAGTAAGCGTCATCATGCATTAAATAATTCTGTACGTAATCTTGGACGCCTTCTTCCAAACTGCAAAAAGATTGTGTGTAACCAGCATCACGCAGTTTAACTGAAGTAGCCTCGGTAAAATATTGGTATTTACCCTGCAAATCTTCAGGCATATCAATGTAGGTGATGTTTGGTGTTTTGCCCAAGCTAGTCATCACGCAGGTGGCCAAATCTTTAAAAGATCGGGCTTTGCCAGTACCAATATTGTAGATTCCATTGGTGCATGGCTTGCCACTTAGCGCCGTATTTAAAAAATATACAACGGCAGCTGCGGCATCTTTTACATAGACAAAATCTCGCAATTGCATACCATCTGAATAACCTTCTTTGTGACTTTTGAAAAGCTTAACTGTGGCAGTTTCTCTGAACTGGTTAAGGCTATGAAATGCTACACTAGCCATCCGTTCTTTGTGGTATTCATTTGGGCCATAAACATTAAAAAACTTAAAGCCAGCCCATGCTGATGGTGTGGCTAACCCATTGATTACTTGCTGTAAAGCCCATTGGTCAAAGAAATGTTTTGAGTAACCGTAACCATTAAGCGGGCGAAGCTTTTCAATTGAAACATCATCATAACCTTGCTTACCATCACCATAAGTGGCAGCGGAACTTGCGTAGAAAAACGCTGCATTGTTATTTGCGCACCAAGTCCAAAGGTTTTGTGAGTAATGAATATTGGCTTCAACCAATTTGTTAAAATCGCGCTCTGTTGTTGCGCTGATAGCGCCCATGTGAATAATAGCTTTAATATCCTTTCGGGATTTATTATTCTCGCCCTGTAACCACTGCATGAGTTGGTCTTTATCTAAATATTGTACATATTGGCGTTTCACCAAATTTTGCCATTGGTTTTCATGTGTGATACGGTCAACAATCACCATGTCATCACGTTGCAATTTTGTATTGAGATGCCAAGCGATGATAGAGCCTATCATCCCCGCACCTCCAGTAATTACTATCATAGGTTCTTAGAATTCACTTTAAAGCAAAAGTATAACGCTTATTGATTAGCGCCCATAGCTTGAGCACGTAATTTAGTCATCTCATTATCTTCTTTTGTCGTGCTCACATCCCATTCTGCTGAAACCCAGCCTTGTAGATTTTCAAGCGCAATTGCAGTCATCGCATGTATCCAAGCTTCATTTTCATTGAGGGCTGGAATGTAGTTATATTCTCCACCGCCATTGCTTTGAAAAATATGCTTGCCTTCTATTGCAATTTCTTCAAGTGTTTCTAAGCAATCGCTACTAAAGCCTGGACAGATAATATCAATGCGTTTAGTGTTGTTTTTCCCTAAATCTTCTAATGTGGCTGCAAGGTAAGGTTTTAGCCATTCTTGCTTACCAAAGCGTGATTGGAATGCGATTAAATACTCATCTTTACTTAACTCTAAAGCTTCAGCTAATAATCTGCCAGTTTTGTGGCATTGGCAGTGGTAAGGGTCGCCATTATTTAGGTGAGCTTTAGGTACACCATGGAAACTCATCACTAATTTACTTGGCTTGCCGTTGATTCGCCAGTGTTCACGCACACTAGAGGCTAAAGCCAATATATAAGCTGGGTGACTATTGTAGCTACGTATACTACGAATGGCGGGTTGGTTCCGCGTTTTTAGTAATACGCGAAAAACTGCATCCATGGCAGATGCTGTGCTACTTGCGGCATATTGTGGATACAAAGGAAACACTAAAATGCGGTCGCAATGTTGTGCTTTCAATTTATCAATGGCGGATCGCATGCTAGGGTTGCCATAACTCATACCTAATTCAACCACAAAAGGTGATTTAATTTTTAGACTTAAAAATCCGCGTAACAAGCTGGTTTGTTTTTGCGCGTGAACTAATAAAGGGGAACCTTCTTTAGTCCAAACTTGTGCATATTTCTCTGCCGATTTTTTAGGGCGAATCACTAAAATTATGCAATTTAAAATAAACCACCAAATAACACGAGGAATTTCCACCACGCGAGTATCTCTTAAAAATTGACGTAAATACGGGCGTAAAGCCTTAGCAGTAGGCGCATCTGGCGTGCCTAAGTTAGCCAATAAAATACCAACTTTAAGTTGGTCGCCGTGTTCGTATTTTGGTTCTGAGTTGTAATAAGCCATGTTTTTTCGGTAATTTTCTTCTATGTGTAATGTCTATTTAATTGCTAGCCATTTAATTGTTAGATAAAGCATTTGATAAAAGTTTCGCAGTCACATCCACAATTGGTATTACACGTTCATAAGCCATGCGTGTCGGGCCAATTACACCTAGTGTTCCTACCACTTGCCCATCGGCTTCATATGGTGCGGTAATCATACTACATTCGTCTAAAGGTAAGTACCCACTTTCGCCGCCAATGAATATCTGTATGCCTTCAGCACGTTGACTATTATCAAGCAATTGCATCAACGAAGTTCGCCGCTCAAAAATCTCAAACAGTTTGCGTAGACTTGCCACATTGGTAGATAACTCATCTACCTGTAGCAAATTACGTTCACCAGCAATGACTACACCATCTTTATAATTGTCGGATTCTTTGATACTGGCTTCAAGCGCGGCAGACATTAAGCGATTCATATCTGTTTGCATTTGTTTGAGTTCAATGTGCAGTTTTTGTTGCACATCTTCAAATGTTTGCCCTGAAAAATTAATATTAAAATAGTTGCTAGCCTGCGTAAGTTCGCTTGCTGCGTAAGGTTTGTCGGCCATAATAATACGATTTTGCACATTACCATCGTTCGTGACAATGATGACTAAAATGCGCTTTTCAGATAATGGTAAAAATTCCAAATGTTTAAACGTAAAGCGTTTGCGTTTAGGAGTCATGACCACTCCCGCAAATTGCGTCAATTGGGAAAGCATGTCTGCCGCACTGGTAATAAGGTCACTCGGGTTCGGTGATGATAGACCGATTTTAAGCTGTTCAACCGCATGCAGATTCAATGGCTGAACTGTTAGCAAGGAATCAACGAATAAGCGGTAACCTTTTTGTGTAGGAACGCGGCCAGCAGATGTGTGAGGGCTGGCGATAAAGCCTAGGTGTTCCAAGTCGCTCATTACATGTCGAATAGTTGCGGCGCTTACATCCAAGCCTGAGTGTTGCAGCAACGTGCGCGAACCAATCGGTTGACCATCACTTATGTAATGTTCAACCAGAGTCTTGAGTAAAATTTGCGCACGCTTATCCATGTCACTATATTTTGCACGATTTACGTCAATCGTCATACTGTTAACTATCAAACTTGCTAGCATATTACGCTTTTACTTTGAACAAAAAGGCTTCTGTGATTTAATTTCGCCATGAATGAATCTTTTAAATCTATTGCCATTATTGGCAAATACATGAATCAATCTGCATTGCAGTTAATGCAATCGGATTTGGTCGAATTAGCACAGCATTTATCCAATAAAAATATTCAAGTATGGATAGAAGAAAATACTGCGCGCTATGCCAAAATGACTGGATATCAAACTGCACCACTAAAAAATATTGGTGGTGAAGTTGATTTGGTGATTGTCATGGGTGGTGATGGCACCATGTTGAGCGTGGCACGAAGCCTTAAAGATGTTGATGTTCCTCTGGTTGGGATTAACCGAGGTCGTTTTGGATTTTTAACAGACTTGCGTGTCGAAGATATGCTGTTACAAATAGATCGGATTTTAGCAGGTGAATTTACTAAAGAGCCGCGTGTGATGCTTACGGCACAGGTTATACGAGCTGGACAAGTTTTCTATGTTGACTATGCGCTAAACGATGTGGTCATTAAAAGCGCGTTACGTTTAATAGAGTTGGAAGTGACTGTTGATGAAAAATTTGTGCATAAACAACGTGCAGATGGCCTAATTATAAGTACGCCAACTGGCACTACAGCATATGCTCTGTCAGCTGGCGGGCCAATCTTGCACCCTAATTTGCACGCAATTTCATTAGTCCCAATTTGCCCACACACCTTAAGCAATCGTCCGATTGCTGTGCATAGCGATAGTCAGATTGAAGTGACTTTAATGCAATTTGATGAGGCGCAATTAAGTTTTGATGGGCAGTTCCAAGTAGCGCTTGAAGTTGGTGACAAAATTATTATCAATCGTGCAGAGCAAACAATTTCATTGCTACATCCAAGTGATTATTGCTATTTTGATATGTTGCGTAACAAGCTTAATTGGGGTTGATTTTTTAATATGCTTCAAAGCTTATCCATACGCGATTTCGTTATTGTTAATCAACTCGATTTAGAATTTAACGCAGGTTTCACCGTGCTTACTGGTGAAACGGGTGCGGGTAAGTCTATTTTGATTGATGCCTTGTCGCTTGGATTAGGCGCGCGCGGTGAGGGTGGCGTTACGCGTGCGGGTTGTGAAAAAGCTGAAATAAGTGCCATTTTTAACATTGCGAACAATGCAGAAGCTAAGGCCTGGTTAGTTGAAGCAGAAATGGAAGTTGATAGTAATGAGCTGATACTACGCCGCGTAATTTATGCAGATGGCCGCTCTCGAGCATTTATTAATGGCGCCACTGTGACTGTTTCTCAGCTAAAAGAACTGGGTGAGCTGTTGGTGGATATTTACAGCCAAAATGCGCATCACTCTCTCCTAAAACCAGCCACGCAACGCAATGTATTAGATAGTTTTGCAGGACTATCTAATTTAGCGACACAAGTTTGGTCACACTACAAAGTCTGGTTTCAGCTTAATCAGCAAAGAATCAACGCTGAAAAAAATGCTAGCCAATATGCAGATGAGCTTGCTGACTTAAGCCACAGCGTACACGAATTATCGCAAGCGGCTATTACAGCCACTGAGTGGGATGAGTTACAGCAAGAGCATGTAAGACTTTCAAATGGCGCGGGTTTAATTATGGGCAGTGAAGAGTGCAGAGCATTGTTAAGCGAAGGTGAGTTGTCTGCCATGCGTTTGCTTGCACAAGTGCAGCATAAGTTACAACACTTACTTGAATATGATGGTGCAATGATAGATGCCGTTGAAACTTTAGATTCGGCAATGATTCAGCTTGAAGAAACTGACCGTTTTTTAAATCGTTACTTGCAACGTGCAGACCTTGATCCAGCAAGGCTTGCAGAGCTAGATGAAAAAATACAGATTATCCATAATCTTTCACGTAAATATCGAGTGCAACCAGAAGAGCTCGAACAATTGCTGTCTAAGTCGCAGGTGCGTATGGCTGAACTCGCTATATTTTCCAATGATGATGAATTGGTAAAGCAAGAAACGCAAGCCTTGGCAGACTATATGCAGTTGGCTAAAAAGCTCAGTGAAGGTCGTCAAATAGCTGCGGTTAAATTAAGCACACAAATCAGTGTTGAAATGCAGCGCTTATCACTAAGCGGCGGTAAATTTGAAGTGGCTTTAAGTGAGCAGTCACCTACGGCAAATGGTTTAGAGCAAGTAGAGTTTTTAGTCGCTGGTCACGCTGGTGTGATAGCAAGGTCTTTGGCTAAAGCTGCATCAGGTGGTGAGCTTTCAAGAATTAGCTTGGCAATTCGCGTGGTGACTGCACAAAAAGAGAATATCCCTACCATGATATTTGATGAAGTCGATGTTGGTATTGGTGGTGGCGTGGCTGAAGTGGTTGGACAGTTATTGAAACAGCTGGGAGAGCCGCAGCCCAACGAAAAATCTAACTCTGTTACATCTGCAGGCCGCCAAGTTCTAGTGATTACGCACTTACCACAAGTGGCTGCATTAGGTTCACATCATTTACGTGTTAGCAAAGCCTTAGTAGGAGAACAGACGTTGAGTACAATTGCAACGCTAAGTGCGGATGATCGCGTGCATGAAGTGGCACGAATGCTTGGCGGTATTGAAATTACCGAAACAACCCGTCAACATGCAAAAGAGATGTTAGCTGGGTGATTTGATTTATTAAAGATAATAGAGGTGCCCATTACTTAGCATTTGATCTATCATTTGCTACTTATAAGTGAATTTATACAAGGCGCTGGTGAGAAACCATTAATGCTTACTTCTAAAAATTTTAATTGTCCTTAAAAAGGATGTAATGTCAGCTGCCAGTTTTCATGTTGACTTGGATGAGAGAGGCCGTAAGCATTTGCGGCTTGTCGGACAATGGTCGCTTCGTGCACTGGAAAATGATTTTTCGCAACTACAACAGATTCTTACCCCGTTTTTTTCTGACCCTTTCATTCATTGGGATTTACAAGGTGTAGAGCAAATCGACACAGCTGGGGCTGCGATATTGTGGGAAGGTTGGGGTGAGAAATTGCATAGCAATGTCACATTAAAACCTGAACATGTTGGCATTTTTTCAATGTTAGACCAACTTACCCACCCACCAGAAACCAAAGTCGCTTTTAAATTACACAATACGCTCAGTAAGAGTGTCGCTCGACTGGGAGAGACGTTCTTAAATTTTTCTTCTCATCTCGTGGATTTCGTTCAGTTGCTTGGCTTGTTAGGGCTAGAGTTCATTTATCTAATTAAGCGCCCCAAAGATATTCCATGGCGCGAATTGTCAGCTAACGTATATAAAAGTGGGGTCATGGCGCTACCCATCAGTGCATTGCTGGGCTTTATGATAGGTGTGGCAATGGGTTATTTGATGTCCAAGCAGTTGAGAATTTTTGGCGCAGATATTTTTATTGTGAATATTCTAGGTTTGGGAATTATCCGCGAACTTGGCCCTATGTTAATGGCTGTGTTAATTGCGGGGCGCTCAGGTTCAGCAATGACTGCTCAAATTGGAGTAATGCGCGTGACTGAAGAAATTGATGCTCTCACTACTATGGGTATTTCAAAAATACTACGAATTATAATGCCTAAGGTTATAGGGTTGACTTTAGTTGCACCGTTTCTGGTACTTTGGACTTCATGCTGGGGACTGTTAGGCGGAGCTTTGTCGGCAAATATTGAATTGGGGATTAGTTTCAAATTCTTTTTTGAATACTTGCCTCAAGTAGTTATGCCAGTAAATCTAACACTAAGTTTGATTAAAGCCTTGTTATTTGGTTTCGTTGTTACCTTAGTTGCCTGTCATTTTGGTCTTCGTATTAAACCTAATACGGAAAGTTTAAGCTCTAGCACAACATCTTCAGTAGTTGCTTCGATTACTGGGGTTATATTGATTGATGCTGGATTTGCAATTCTTACCAGTGGTATTGGCGTATGACCGAAACAAAAACTGTGATCTGTGAAGTTCGTAACGTAGCTACCCAATATGATGATGTCGTAATTCATGATAATCTAAATCTAAAGATTTATGCAGGTGAAGTTATCGCGCTGGTAGGCGGATCTGGCAGTGGTAAAACTACTTTACTCAGACATATTGTCGGTCTAACAGAGCCTAGTCGCGGTGAAGTGTTGTTATTTGGTGAAAACTTACACAGACTTGAGCGTCTTAAACAACAGCGATTGATGAATCGATTTGGTATGTTGTTTCAGCAAGGGGCGTTATTTTCAGCACTTTCTGTGTACGACAATATAGCCTTTCCTTTACGTGAACTTAAGCAATTTAATGAGTCGACTATTCGTAAATTGGTGATGCACAAATTGGCACTTGTTGAGTTAGAGCCTCAGCATGCTAAACTTCTACCAGCTCAACTTTCTGGCGGAATGGTTAAGCGCGTAGGGCTGGCCCGAGCATTAGCTCTGGAACCGGAGTTGCTAGTGCTTGATGAGCCAACAGCGGGACTGGACCCTGACCGTAGTGAGAAATTTGTTACGCTGATTAAGCAGATTAAACAAGCGCTTGGTTTGACCGTATTGTTTGTAACACATGATTTGGACACGCTTGTTTCTTTGACTGATCGAGTTGCCGTTTTGGCAGACAAAAAAATTGTTGTGGCTTGTTCACTATTAGAATTAGCCGATGTGGCGCATCCTTTTGTGCGTAATTTTTTTCAGGGTGTCAGTACCCGTTTAATGAGAGCTTAGCTTATGGAAAATAAAGCACATGCCATCACTGTTGGCTTATTTATAATATTACTGAGTTTTATGCTATTAGTATCATTTTGGTGGTTGAGCGGATCACGCGAGACGCTTAGTGAGTACACTATCATATCCAATATGCCAGTGACAGGCTTAAGTGCAGAATCCACAGTTAAATTTAGAGGAGTTGACGTAGGTAAGGTCACTCGAATTACGCTAGACCCTAAATCCAAAATCAGAATATTGGTGGATATTGAAGTACCACAAAGTCTTCAGCTAAGTAAAGAAAGTTATGCCGAACTAAAAATGCAAGGCGTGACTGGCTTAGCTTTTATTGATTTGAATGATTTGAGTGTGACGGCTCCAAAATTGAATGCTGGTGATTATATTGCCATGCAAGCTTCTATGTTAGATAAACTTATTGAAAAAGGTCCTATGCTGGTTTCGCAGATAGAGACACTTCTGCAAACAAGTAATAGAGCGCTAGCAACTTCAAACCAGTTTATCAGCAAATTAAATGGCGATGACATCAATAAAAGTCTAGCCAATATAGCGCAAGCTTCGCAGCAACTCATGCCGTTAATTAACAATGCTAATCAGGCACTAAGCCAGGTTTCTAGCATAGCTTCTGACAAAAATCAGACACAATTGCTACAAACACTAAGTAGTGTGCAAAAAACAGCAGATAGTTTTCAACCATTAATGACCGAGCTTGATGGAACTGCTAAAGAATATCGAGCGCTAGCGCGTGATTTAAAAGCGGATAGTAGTCATTTGCTAAGTACACTTGAGAATGAAACGTTACCTAAAATTCATTACCTTACCAACAATGTTAATCATGGCGTGAATCAGATGGGAAAAGTGTTGGAGTTGCTGGAAGAAAATCCGCAAAGTCTAATTTTTGGTAATCCTGAAATTAAACCTGGTCCAGGTGAAGATGGATTTACAGAACAACCGTAAAGTTGCAATAGCAAAAAATATATGGGTGAAGTATATGAATAATAGATTGACGCGAAACGTAATGATGATAGGCCTTATTCTGACACTTAGTGGTTGCGTTGGCGTTGGTAAAGGTCATTCATCAAATGCGGTGTATGACTTTGGTTTTACTATAGATAAATCAAGCTTAACATCTGTTGTGCCGGTGCAAGATATTGGTAGAAAAGTGCCTCTGGATAATAGGCATATACGCTACCGTTTAGCTTATGATAATGTAGCGAGGGTTTATTTTTATGCTGACAGTCACTGGTCAACAACCCCGGCGGAGTTGCTCACACAAAAGCTTAAAGAGATTGCAGCTAAGCCAACTCAAGAAAATTGCAGCTTGCAAATTGAATTAGAAATTTTTGATCATGTGTTTGATACCAAGCTAGAAAGCAAAGGTGTTGCATTACTGATGGCGACACTGATGCAAAAAAAAACCAGAACAGTGATTGCTAGTCAACTATTTAAAGAAGAGGTGACTGCAAATACTGCAGATGCCAGAGGTGGTGTAGCGGCTCTCAGTCAGGCGGGTATGAAAGCGATTAACAATATTATTTTATGGTCTAACCAGCAGGCACAATCATCAGGATTGTGTTTGTGACATTAGTAGTTAGATTGCTAGCTATACACGAGTCAATCAATTAGGCCTTTATTGGCAATCTGCCAACGTCTTCTTTTGGCGTATTTGTGACGAGCTTGTAATCGCAGGTCGGTAAGAATAATTTCTAGAGTTTCACCAAGCACCATAACAATAGCAAGTATTGGAATTACTAGCATAAGGCCCGCAATGCCAGCAATTGCTTCGCCAACCATAAACATTAATAATGTGAGTAAAGGATGGATACGTAGGCTTTTTCCTACAATTATCGGTAAAAATATGAAGTCATCCAGTATGCGTACTATTGCAAATAAAGCTAAGATGCTATAAATGACATTCAAATTATTGGGGATGTCAGTAGAAGTTACTATGATTATAATGCCGCAACCTAATAGCGGTCCAAGATAAGGAATCCAAGCCAATATAGCAGCAATGATCCCTAGTAAAAGCGGGTTAGATACGCCAAGCAACAATAGACCAAGTGTTATGATGCAGGTGTCTATTATTGTGATTTTAATAAGACCAACAAAATAAAGTTTTGCCGTTTTATCTAATGCATGAATCAAATACAGTGTTTTCTCAAAGAAAGCATTTGGGACCGCACTACCCACCATTTTTCTGAGTTCTGCACCATCTTTTAGCAAGAAGAAAGTCATTAGTGGCGCCAGCAAAAGTGATGGTAGCCATGCCGACACAGACATGACAATATGACCTAAGTGCTTCTCAGAAAAGTTTTCAATAAAGTCCGTAAATTCCAAATAAACAGCATTGCCAAAATTAGCATTTCTCAAAAATGTAAAATGGTTTTGAAGTGCATTGAGCAGGTTTTGTAGTAGTGTGGCGCCGCCAGAAAGGTACTGACTTAAATGATTTTGCCAATTATCCATATTGGAAATAGCCAGCGGATAAAATAGTGTGACCAGCAGTCCGAATGCAAGTAAAAATGCACTACTGAGACTAATGGCAGCTAATGTTCTGCTCGTGCCAGCTAAAATTAAACGTCTACTAATGGGCGAAAGTAGATAATATAAAATGAGTGCAAGCAGAAATGGAACGACTAGCCATAGCAATTTTTTAAATATAAAAATAAGTAGGCAGGTGATACCAATGATTCCCATCCAAGTAATGGGACCTGGTGAGGCTTTTGTTTCAATGTTGCTTAGTTGATTATTTTTTTCAATTTCTATTGGCTGATTGGATACTCTTAAGCTGCAATGCAGGCTAATTTTTTCAGCAATTTCAGGATGCGTTTGCAATAAATGCAGAAAGTCTTCTCTAAATAATACTGCTAATAAACATTCAGATTCAGCCTTAGCTTGTGCGATACGAGGGGCATCTTCAAGTAATGCGCGCTCACCAAAAAACTGCCCAACTTCAAGTTCTGCTATAGCTTTTTGGAAGCCGTCTCGGTAGATTCCTACCTTGCCAGATAAAACAAAGTAGATGGCTTGCCCTTCTTCATTTTGGTCGAAAATAATTTCTTCACGTAGATAAATCCTCTGGTGCAATAAATCACTTAAGGCGCACAACTCATGACGGCTTAGGTCATGAAATAGCGGTACACTTCTCAAGTCCTGAATGTGAGTGGGTTCTGAGTGACGATTCAAGTAGCGCATTGGCATGATGGCGTTTGATGCTATTGGGTTTTAATTGCCAATATCTTATACAGTTGTAAGCGTTAATATTAATTTTTAAATTTGCGAACTAATTTTTTTATACCCTTGCGACCAAACTTGCGTTTAAAGTCTACTTTAAAGTCATATAAGTAAAATTTAAGTTTTACTCTAAAATTAAATTCTCTACCTGTATTTGTGAGGTATAAACCCATGAAAATCTCACGATTTATCCAGTCAAGCTTATTACAAATGCGCGCAAGATCTGAATAGCGCTCATTGAAGGGTGATGGATAGGTATGGAAGTGAGCACGGGCGGTATCAATAAGTGAAAAATGTAACTGTTTTTTTTCTTGCAATTGCACGAGCACATTGCCACCAGATAAATCTCGGAAATATGAACCAGATTGGTGCATGTGAAACAAAAAGCGGGCAAGTTGCTCATAGGTTTCTTCTGCGCTGATTAAGCAGTTCTTATCAACAAAGTAAAACTCTTTATTGCCTTTGGAAAAATGTATGAACATTTCGCCGACTGAGCAATCTGCTTTTACGTAGTCACAGATATAAAAGTTTTGCTTTAGTGTGGTGTCATTTTTTCTTTCAAAAAATGCGACAGGATGTGCCGTATTCACGCCTCTCCGCAACAACTCAACCGCACCGTTCCAACTCCGCTTTGCTTTGCTGGGCTTGAATCTATCTAGCAATGCTTTGTGAGGATACATTTTGACAGGCTGTTTAACTGTCACTTGATTTTCAGGGTTACGTGGGTCTTGCAATGCCCAAATGGCATTACGCGCATGACGTAATGATACATTTTTTTGTGGGCTAGTTAGGCTAGCAGGATGCAGTTCTTTGCCGATGATTATGGCTTCTTCGACACTTTTTGCCAGCACTAATCCATACCAGCCATCTTGAAGAAACGGGTAGTATTGCATGTTTTTAATATGCGAATGTATCGACAAGTCTTTGGCTAATTCTAATGGGCTTTTGGTGATAACTGAGAAGCCTTTTGGCCAACAGATATAAATCGGTGATTCACTGATATGGTTGATTGCTGGATTAAATTTATTGCCATCTCTGTCGATAATGTCCGCCTGTAGCATATCGGAAGTATTATAAATATCAGATAAAAATGCTATTTTTCCGTTAATTGTCCATAGGGCATGAATCTCATGCATGGCTGTTTTAAAATGATGGATTTCTAAGCCATTTGTAGTGGCAAGCGCGTTAATGTATTGTGAGCCTTGCACTAGGCTAGCTACCGTTTTGATGGCTTTAAAACTGGCATGACGCCTAAAATTTTGCAATTGCCCATCTACATTTGCATAGTGCGTCACACGCTCTAATGCTGGATATTCGGCATCACTTAAGCCGTCGTCGATTAATCCTTCACGGTGACAAATCAGCGCACCCCAAAACACTTGGTCAAGTACACCTGAAGCTGCATTTAGTGTCATGTAGCGCGCGGCATAGTCGGCCTGCTTCTGCTCGCCATCTTTAAGCAGGCGTTCTATGCGATAAATAGCCCAAAATGCGACAGGAGAAATAAAATGGTTTACACCAAAGTCCGTGCCAATTTTTTTTAATAAGCGTGCCTTTTTAATTAAGTTAAATTTTAAAATTCTCGCCCAGCGATATTTAAAGACTCGGTGATCAAAACGCTCAGGTTCGGATACTCGCTCTGAAAATAAATTATTGGTATGTACATCAGGCAACTGTTTTTTTGCCTGAAGCATGCTCAGCACGCCAATATTGTAAATCGGTTCAAAATCAGTCACGTTTGGCCCAGCAAGGGAAATATTACGCTGTTTTGCTGCAATAAAAGCAATTCCCCAAGCGCGTAAAAAACCTTGCATGGTGTAGCCTGCCCAGCGCTTGCGGTTAATGGTGGTGCCAATTTCAATACGTGATATATCGGAACCAAAACGTGTTAGCGTAGCTTCAATAAAAGCCTGCCATCTATTTTGTTCTTCCACATTTTCCATATTGCTTGCCGCTCTAAAAGGCTGAACGATGTGCAGGGTTACATTAAATTTTTCTGAGATTAATCGCGCTAAAAATCGAGCATTAAAATGCTCTAAATCGCCATAGGTAAAGTCAAGTCGGACCTCTTTAATGTTTAGCTCGCGTAGTTGTGTGACGACATAGTCATCCATGCTTGCATCTTCTGCAGAGGCAACACACACACCAATAAAGTTTTCTGGAATATGATGGTTTGCAGGAGGTAAGTGACCGTGTCTGATATACAGTTTGCCGCTAAATATATACGCTAAGCCTTTGCGGATAATCGCGCCAGTAAGCATGCTGGGCTGGTTTGCAGATTTAGGGGTCATGATTACGGGAGGTGATAGCGTTGTTCGTTATAAAGCAAATCTGGCAGTAACACATTTGCCAAGGCGCGTTTTTCTAAAACTATTGCATTGGCTGGTGGGCTAGTTACACTTAGATGTTTAGTTTTCGTGTCGTATACAGCGTGTGATGGAGGTTTACCTGAACGTAGCACCACCACATTTTTAGCCGATTTAGTCTCTTCCATCCATCCAAAGTTATCGTTATATTGCATCATAGCGCGGCCTAATGTGTCTGGCAAAACGCTAGATAAATCTCGCCCAGTCATTGGGTGCTGGCCTTGTATACCCATAAGCGAAAGCAATGTAACGGGCAAGTCAATTTGACTAGCAATACCTGTGTATCGTAATGGCTTAATGTCTGCGCCTAAAATAAGCCCTGGAATATGAAAACGCTCGATAGGTACTAATGAGTCACCGCGTACGCGTATATCATGGTCCGCAACAACTAAAAAAACCGTATCTTTCCAGTATGGGCTTTGCTGTGCTTTTTTGAAAAATTCACCAATCGCATAATCGGCATACTTAACTGCATTGTTTTCAGTTGCTTTGGGTTGTTCATACAACTCAATGCGGCCATCAGGAAACTCAAACGGTGCATGGTTGGATGATGAGAACGCTAATGTAAAAAATGGCTTGCCAGCTTTGTGGTGTGCCAATATCTGCTCGTGTGTTTTATTGAGTAAGTCTTCATCAGATGCCCCCCAACTGCCAACAAACACCGGGTTTTTATAGTCTTTTTGGTCAACAATATGGTTAAAACCATTGCCAGTAAAAAATCCACGCATATTATCAAAATGTGATTCGCCACCGTAAATGAATTCGGTGTTGTAGCCTTGTTTTTCTAGCAATGTTGCAAGGGTGAAAAAGTTCTTTTGTGACTTTGATAATTTAACTGTGCTATCGGCAGGCGTTGGTTGAAAGCCCGCCGTAACTGCTTCAATGCCACGTACAGAGCGGGTACCAGTCGCGTAGAGTTGCTCAAACCATATGCCTTGGTTTTTTAGTTTTTCTATGTTAGGTGTAACAGGCACTCCACCTAGAGATTCAACAAAAGTTGCGCCTAAACTTTCTTGCAGAATAATGACTAAGTTAAGTGGTTTTTCACGTTGATGGCTTGCTTTTAGCGTAGTTAAGGTAGGGATATCAGACTCTTTTGCACCTGTAATTTTAAAGATTTCTTCCCGTGGCATTTTGCCGTAAATTTCACTGGATTTAGTTTCTTTAAGTAAATTATAAGTAGCGTACACTACAGAATAGCCAGAGTTAAGTACAAGACTATTGACCATGCTATCTGCTGAGATTGCAAATAATGCAGGGTTTGCAGGACGGTGACCAAGTGTAGAGCGTATGCCGAATGCTACTAAAAAGAAGATAAGCGGCCAAGTAATGAGTGTTTTTTTGAGTGACCAAGTTGAAGTGGTCTGAAGCCAAGGTTTCATTAAGGAATGCATCAAAAAGTGCGTTATTCCGACAAATATGAGTGCTGCAAAAATATGGATACGAAAGCCTATCCAAAGCATACTCGCAACTTCATGAGGGTATTTGAGGTATTCAACAAAAATACGATTTGGGCGAACATCATATTCATTGATAAACCCTGGTGTGGCTACTTCTAGAAATACCAGGAACACAATCGCTAATGTGACCCAACTATAAGTAAACCATTGCCAACCACGCCAACATTTAGTAATGGTAAATATAGGCATCACTAATAGTGGAATTAAGCTCAATAAACAGAGCTGAATGATATCTACGCGTATGCCTTGCAACAATATTTCAGCAAGCAGGCCCGTGTTGCTGGTTCGGTCAAACTTCCAAAGAACTAGTCCCAATCGTGATGAAGACAGAACGATAAGTCCAATGATGAACATTGCTATTAGCGGCGCATATGCATCAAACTTTTGCACTAAGCACCATAAATTTTGTGCAAGTGAGTTTAATTTCAATTGAGGACGGAAGCGTGCCATGCGTTTATCTCGAGCCAAAAATGCGTATTATATCGCCTTTAGCTAAGCGAAAAAATCTTTCATTTATGAGTAAGTACTTAAATTTAAAGGGGCAATAGCGATGCAATGCTAGTGATGTTGACATCAGTGAAGTCGATATTTTATAGCAGAATATAAATCTGAGTTTTTTAACTTTTATTTAAACATGGCTGCTTTTCACAGATGCCGTAAATCGTCAATGAATGGTCTTGCATTTTGAATCCTAGTTTGGCGGCTGCGCTTTCCTGCCTTTTTTCGATTTCAGCATCATAAAACTCCTCAACACGACCGCATTTTATGCAGACCACGTGGTCATGATGCCCGCCAGTATTAAGTTCAAATACGGCTTTGCCACTTTCAAAATGGTGGCGTATTAGCAAGCCAGCTTGTTCAAATTGCATAAGTACGCGATAAACTGTAGCTAAGCCAACGTCTTCTCCTGAGTTAATCATTACTTTATAGATGTCTTCAGCAGATAAATGACGATCTTTACTATTTTCAAACAAGCTTAATACCTTAAGTCTCGGCAACGTGGCTTTAAGGCCTGCGTTCTTTAAGTCTTTTTGATCTTGCATAATGGTTTGCTCTTATTAGTGGTTTACTCACAATTAATAGTGACAGTGTTTTTGCTTAGCTGTCTACGTGGTATATTAACGCTAATTCAAACTAAAGTCATAATATGTGTAATTTTTCTATTTTGCGTTACCCAGTTATTTTGTTGGCGATTCTTTGCGCTTCATGTGGTACAGCGTTGCCGACTGTTAAGCCTTATAAGCTAGATGTGCAACAAGGCAATGTGGTGACTTCTAAAATGTTATTGCAATTACGGCCAGGTATGACGCAATCGCAGGTACGCTTTATTATGGGCACGCCACTTATTCAGGATAGTTTCCATGATAAACGCTGGGATTATGTTTATCAAATGCGTGAGAAAGGAAAAATCACTGAACAGCGTCGCGTCATCCTTGATTTTGAGAATCAATTGTTGAAATCCGTACGTGGAGACGTTGTTCCTACAGGTAGCGAGCTTGCAAAATCTGCTGAAGATGCCGCAAATACAGGCCCCCGCGTGATTAATCCAAATGCAAAACCAGAAGAAAAAAGTTTATTAAGTAAGCTGAAATTTTGGGAAAAAGATGTGTCTGAATTAGCTGAAGAGACCGCAGCCCTAAAGGCTAAAGAGAAAGCGGATTTGGTACCTAAGAATACGACAGAATTAGCAAAAGAAAATATTACACCAGTTGATGATAGTGCTAATCCGCCCATGGCTACCCCAATAGAGATTTTACCTGCAGTAGAATCGCCAGTAATTATTGCAGAGCCTCCAGCAGCAGTCCCTGATGTAGTGGCTACTATGCCTCCGCCAGCATTGCCAGTGGTTGAGCAGTCAGAAGCGTTGGCTAGCGGTACGATACCAGAGGTAAAAGCATCGACAGCATATCATTCGCCATCAGGGATGAAGTTTGATAAAACACTTAGACTTGCGCCAGAGGATGTTGAGCCATTGGCTAAGCCTGATGTAATTGCCCCACGAGCGGGTAATAAAACGATACCTAAGCCTAAAGATCTACCTGCAGAGAACTCCCCCAGTTTTTTTGATAGGATGTTGGAAAAAATTGGTTTTTAAGACTTTTCTTTCCAATCTAGGACAGTCAAGTAAATGTTTAAGTGATAGGTGTTTAAGTCATGGCAAATCCACTAAAAATTGTAATTTCTGGTTGCTCAGGTCGCATGGGTCATGTTTTGCTTGAAGGCGTGTTTGCTGATAATGATTTGGTGCTTTATGGTGCGATAGATAGAGTTGGCAATCCACAAATAGGTCGCGATGTTGGGGAGAAGCTAGGTAAAGTTTCTGGTGTAAAAGTCACGGATAGCATTGATGATGCTTTGAAAAATGCAGATGTGTTGGTGGATTTTACTCGCCCTGAAGCAAGCATATTGTATCTAACGGCATGCCAAAAACATCAGGTTAAAATGATTATTGGTACGACAGGTTTTTCACCTGAACAAAAACTTGCTATCGAAGCAGCCTCCAAAAATATCGCCATTGTATTTGCGCCAAATATGAGTGTTGGCGTAACTTTATTGATTAACTTGGTAGAGCAAGCAGCCAAAGTACTCAGTGAAGGTTATGATATTGAAGTGGTGGAAATGCATCATCGACATAAGGTGGATGCGCCTTCTGGCACAGCGCTGCGTTTGGGGGAAGCTGCAGCAAAGGGACTAGGGCAAGATTTAAAAAACTGCGCCATCTACGCCCGTGAAGGTGTCACTGGGGAGCGTGAAGCAGGCAAAATTGGCTTCGCTACATTACGCGGCGGAGATGTAGTTGGCGACCATACAGTAGTGCTTGCTGGTATTGGTGAGCGTGTTGAACTGACACATAAAGCCAGCAGTCGTGCCACATTTGCGCTTGGTGCGTTGCGTGCGGCTAAGTTCTTGGCGGAGAAAAAATCAGGACTCTACGATATGCAGGATGTGCTAGACCTTCACTAACTCCTAGCATCAGTGTTATTTAAACGTGCAAACTAAATCCCACATCTATATATTGCTGCTGACTGCATTAAGCATTGTATTTGTCTGGTCTGCAATTGCGCCATTTGAACGTTTCACATGGTGGCTAGAAATATCGCCTATCCTAATTGCGTTACCCATCGTATTTACAACCTATAAAAAATTAGAATTCACGAATTTAGCTTATTTTCTTATGCTAGTTCATGCCATTATTTTATTGATTGGCGGGCACTATACTTACGCTGAAGTGCCCTTATTTAACTGGTTGCGCGATACATTTGATTTGTCGCGTAATTATTACGATAGAGTTGGCCATTTCGCGCAAGGTTTTGTCCCAGCTATTATTGCACGAGAGATATTGATTAAAAAATCGCCTTTGGACTTAGGTTTTTGGCTATTCTTTATTACTTGCTGTATATGTTTAAGTATCAGTGCGATTTATGAGTTTATAGAATGGTGGATAGCGGTTTATGAAGGTGGCGCAGCGGATGCATTTTTAGGCACACAGGGTGACGTGTGGGATACGCAATGGGATATGTTCTGTGCGTTAATTGGCTCAATAACTGCGCAATTATTACTTGCAGATATGCATGATAGGCAGATACAAGAGTTATAACTTGAGCGAGTAATCCAAATTAGACCAGCAAAAGTAAGTGTTCGCGTTCCCATGAGCTAATTACTCGATTGTAAGTGCCATATTCCAATTTCTTAACTGCGCAGAATGCATCTACAAACTTTGTACCCAAGAGATCGTGCATTGGTGTACAGCTTCGAAGTAATTCTATTGCGTCTTCTAAGTGGTGTGGCAGGTCATGCGCCATATTCCACGCGCTTGTTGTTAGTGGTTCGGTTGGCGGTATGGCTTCCAGCATGCCTTGATAACCGCAAGCTAGCGTGGCAGCAATCGCCAAATAGGCATTAACATCAACACCAGGCACGCGGTTTTCTACTCGCCTTGCATTGGCTTCAGAGTTTGGTACACGTATGCCGCAGGTGCGGTTGTCATAACCCCAGCTAACGTTAGTTGGCGCCGACATAAACGGTGCTAGTCTGCGGTATGAGTTAACATATGGCGCAAACATGGGCATGACTTTCGGTATGTATTTTTGTAAGCCAGCAATATAGTGAAAAAAATCTGCACTGGCTGTGCCATCAGGTTTGCTGAATATATTGTGGCCATCAGCATCAATAATGCTTTGGTGTATATGCATCGCGCTACCAGGTTCGGCTTCCATAGGTTTTGCCATAAAAGTGGCGAAAATGCCGTGCCTTAGCGCGGTTTCACGCACGGTACGTTTAAATAAAAATACACGATCAGCTAGTTCTAGTGGTTCGCCATGGGTAAAGTTAATTTCCATCTGACCTGCTCCCGCTTCGTGAATTAAGGTCTCAACGCCTAAGCGATGCACATCACAAAATTTTGAAAGCTCCATAAAGAATGGGTCAAAATCATTTACCGCATCAACAGAATAACTCTGCCGACCTGCCTCTTGCTTGCCAGTCCGGCCAATAGGTGGTTGCAATGGCTCATGTGGATTTTGTTGCCTTGCAACTAAATAAAACTCCATTTCTGGAGCAACTACGGGTCGCCAACCTCGTTTAGCATAAAGGTCAATCACGCGACGTAGCACAGCGCGAGGCGATAGCGCTACAGGTGAACCATCCCACTCAAAACAATCATGAATTACAACGGCCACAGGTTCAGCTGCCCAAGGCACTACTCTAAAGGTGGAAATGTCAGGTTTGCAAAGCATGTCGGGATCTGTGTCGCCTACATAAGGGCCATTTTCGGGCTGTTGGCCGTTGACCGTATTGAGTAAAACGCTTTTAGGTAAGCGCATTTCTCCAGCGCTTAGGAACAAGTCTTTAGGTAATATTTTACCGCGTGCAATACCGGTCATATCTGGAATAACGCATTCTACTTCGTGAATGTTGTGAGCTGTGATGAGATCTGAAATTGATTTATTCATAAGTAGCCTTTTAGAATATCTTTGCCTATATTGCCTGATTTATTTGAAAAGTTACATTGAACTGTAAGTCAGTTTTCGCTATAATTCGTTAATTCTGAAACGGGAAGAGTATAAAAACTCATCCCGTTTTGCGTATCTGCCATCCGCTCATGATGGATTAAGTGAAAAAAATTAATTAACGTTATAAAACAAGGAGTTACCGTGTCACAACACCTGCCCGCTATACTTGTACTTGCAGATGGAACTGTGTTTCGTGGTACATCAATTGGTGCTATTGGCCATGTTGCTGGAGGCCAAACAGTCGGCGAGGTGGTATTCAATACCTCAATGACCGGCTACCAAGAAATACTCACAGATCCATCATACACCAAACAAATTGTAACGCTTACCTATCCACATATTGGTAATTATGGTGTAAATGCTGAAGATGTTGAATCTGACCAAGTTTACGCAAGTGGCCTGATTATTCGTGATTTGCCACTAACACATAGTAACTTTAGAAATTCACAATCATTATCTGAGTATTTGATCGCTAATAATGTGGTGGCAATTGCTGATATTGATACGCGGAAATTAACGCGTATATTGCGCGAAAAAGGTGCACAAACAGGCGCTATAGTTGCTGGGGAGGTTGATGAGGCCAATGCGATTGCGTTGGCTAACAATTTGATTTCTGGTTTTCCAGGCTTGTCAGGGATGGACTTAGCTAAAGTGGTTACTTGCACTAAGCCATATGAGTTTGTGGAAGGTGAGTGGGAGTTGGGCTCGGGGTTTGCTAAAGCGCCTAGCGTAAAATTTCATGTGGTTGCTTATGATTATGGCGTTAAGCGTAATATCTTGCGTATGTTAGTTTCACGCGGTTGCAAGGTGACTGTGTTGCCAGCACAGACTTCTGCAACTGAAGCGCTTGCCTATAAGCCTGATGGTGTATTTTTGTCAAACGGGCCTGGAGATCCGGCACCTTGCGATTACGCGATTGCTGCGATTAAAATCATTGTGGAATCAGGGGTGCCAACCTTTGGCATTTGTTTGGGTCATCAGTTGTTGGCATTGGCAAGTAATGCCAAAACACACAAAATGAAATTTGGACACCACGGGGCGAACCATCCCGTGCAAGATATTAAAACTAAGCGTGTATATATCACCAGTCAGAATCATGGTTTTGCAGTAGATGCAGCAACTTTGCCGGCTAATATTAAAACCACCCACGTGTCGTTGTTCGACGGCAGTTTGCAGGGTATTGCGCGTACAGATAAGCCGGCGTTTAGTTTTCAAGGTCATCCTGAAGCAAGTCCTGGACCAACTGAAATGAGTTATTTGTTTGATAGCTTCATTAATATGATGCAAACAAGAAAAACCGCAGAAAGAAAGGCAAGCTAATGGCTAAGCGTAACGACATAAAAAGCATTTTAATTATTGGTGCAGGACCTATTGTTATTGGGCAGGCTTGTGAGTTTGATTACTCTGGTGCGCAAGCATGTAAAGCGTTGCGTGAAGAGGGCTACCGAGTGATTTTGGTTAACTCTAACCCAGCGACCATCATGACGGATCCTGAGATGGCTGATGCTACATATATTGAGCCGGTGACTTGGCAAATAGTCGAAAAAATTATCGCTAAAGAACGCCCAGATGCTTTGCTCCCGACTATGGGTGGTCAAACTGCTCTTAATTGCGCGCTCGATTTAGATAAGCATGGCGTTCTTGCTAAATATAAAGTTGAATTGATTGGTGCTTCAAAAGAGGCGATTGATAAAGCGGAAGATCGCCAGAAATTCAAAGAGGCGATGACTAAAATTGGTTTAGGTTCAGCGCGTTCTGCAGTGGCGCACAGTATGGAAGAGGCACTGCAAGTTCAGGCGAGCATTGGTTACCCCACCATTATTCGCCCTTCATTTACCATGGGTGGCAGTGGAGGCGGTATTGCTTATAACCGTGAAGAATTTATTACGATTTGCGAGCGCGGTTTAGATGCATCTCCAACAAAAGAATTGTTAATTGAAGAGTCTTTGCTAGGTTGGAAAGAGTATGAGATGGAGGTCGTGCGTGATTCTGCGGACAATTGCATTATCATTTGCTCCATTGAAAACTTAGATCCAATGGGTGTGCATACAGGTGATTCAATCACCGTTGCACCTGCACAAACGCTGACGGACAAAGAATATCAAATTATGCGCAATGCCAGCTTGGCAGTATTGCGTGAAATTGGCGTGGATACAGGGGGCTCAAACGTGCAGTTTGCCATCAATCCTGATGATGGACGCATGATTGTGATTGAGATGAATCCGCGTGTTTCGCGTTCATCAGCGCTAGCTTCAAAAGCAACGGGTTTCCCAATAGCAAAAGTTGCAGCTAAACTGGCTGTTGGTTTTACTTTAGATGAACTTAGAAATGAAATTACTGGTGGCACTACGCCTGCGTCATTTGAGCCCTCTATCGATTATGTGGTAACAAAAATTCCACGTTTTGCGTTTGAAAAGTTCCCGCAAGCAGATTCACGTCTAACGACGCAAATGAAATCTGTAGGCGAAGTAATGGCGATTGGCCGTACTTTTCAGGAATCATTCCAAAAAGCTTTGCGCGGCTTGGAAGTTGGCGTGGACGGTTTGGATGAAAAAACCACAGACTCTGACACGATTACTAAAGAAATGGGAGTGCCAGGTCCTGAGCGCATTTGGTATGTTGGTGATGCCTTTAGAATCGGCATGAGCGTTGAAGAAGTCTATGATATTTCTAAAATTGACCCTTGGTTCTTGGTGCAAATTAAAGACATTATTGATCGTGAACAAACGCTTAAAGGCAAGCAAATTGCCGATTTAGATAAAGCCGCTTTATTCAAATTAAAACGATCAGGCTTTTCAGATAGGCGATTGGCAACATTGCTGAATACTGATCAACATGCTGTGCGAGCATATCGTCAGGCTTTGCAAGTGCGTCCGGTGTATAAGCGCGTGGACACTTGTGCGGCAGAATTTTCAACCAATACCGCGTATATGTATTCAACCTATGAAGAAGAATGCGAAGCAGCGCCGACTAATAACAAAAAAATTATGATTTTAGGCGGTGGGCCAAATCGTATCGGTCAAGGGATTGAGTTCGACTATTGTTGTGTACACGCTGCTTTTGCCATGCGTGAAGACGGCTACGAAACGATTATGGTCAACTGTAATCCTGAAACGGTTTCAACAGATTATGATACTTCAGACCGCTTGTATTTTGAACCAGTTACACTTGAGGATGTATTAGAAATTGTTGCTTTAGAAAAACCGGTAGGCGTAATTGTGCAATATGGTGGTCAAACACCATTAAAATTAGCACGTGCTTTAGAGAAAGCGGGTGTGCCAATTATTGGCACGACCCCAGACGCAATTGATAAAGCTGAAGACCGAGAACGTTTTCAAAAGATGTTGCAAGAATTAGATTTAAAGCAACCGCCAAACCGAACAGCAAGAACGCCAGAAGAGGCGATTCGTTTGGCAGTGGAAATTGGTTATCCATTAGTTGTGCGGCCGTCTTATGTACTAGGCGGTCGTGCGATGGAAATCGTGCAAGAGCAAAGTCAGCTAGAGCGCTATATGCGTGAGGCTGTTAAAGTTTCAAATGAATCGCCAGTGTTATTGGATAGATTCTTGAATGATGCACTTGAAGTGGATGTAGATGCGCTTTGCGATAACACCGGGGACGTCATTATCGGTGGCATTATGGAGCACGTAGAGCAAGCGGGTGTTCACTCTGGTGATTCAGCTTGTTCATTGCCACCTTATAGCTTGTCAGCTAAGTTACAAGATGAGTTGCGCGACCAAACCAAGAAAATGGCGCGTGCTTTAGGTGTGGTAGGCCTAATGAATGTTCAGTTCGCTATACAAGGTAAAACGGTATTTGTGTTGGAAGTCAATCCGCGTGCGTCACGCACAGTGCCATTTGTTTCAAAAGCTTGTGGCTTGCAATTAGCTAAAGTGGCTGCACGTTGCATGGCCGGCACTTCACTTAAAATGCAAGGTGTGACGCGCGAAATTATTCCACCGTTTTATTCAGTAAAAGAAGCGGTATTCCCGTTTATAAAATTCCCGGGGGTAGATACTATTCTAGGTCCTGAAATGAAGTCTACAGGCGAAGTTATGGGCGTTGGCGCCACATTTGCTGAAGCTTTCCTTAAATCGCAACTTGGCGCTTCTACTAAATTACCAGAAGGCGGTAGGGCGTTTATTAGTGTGCGCAAGGAAGACTATAATAAAGTGGTTGAAATTGGTCATGCGCTACATGATTTAGGATTCGATTTAGTGGCCACTAAAGGCACAGCGATGGCACTTACCGCAAATGGCTTAAAAGTAACTTCAGTAAATAAAGTAGCTGAAGGTCGCCCACACATTGTTGATATGATTAAAAATGGCGATATTAGTTTTATTGTTAATGTGACTGAAGATAAGCGTGCTGTGGCAGATTCATATGAAATTCGCCGAAGTGCGTTACAAAACAAGGTGACTTATTACACAACGCTAGCTGGTGCTAAAGCGGCTTGTGTTGGTATGGCGCACATGCAAGAATTAACAGTGGAATCGCTGCAAGACTTGCATAAAAAGCTGCATTAAAATACACTAATTTTAATTATTCAAAACCACACTCAGCTTGGGTGTGGTTTATTTTTTATGATTGATAGCAGTAAATTGAAAGTAAAGGTTTAGCATTATGGCAGTTATTCAAGTACCCGTAACAGTTAAAGGCGCAGAGCTACTTAAAGCAGAATTGCTTCGCTTACGTAGTGTTGATCGCCCCGAGGTGATTCAGGCAATTGCAGAGGCGCGCGCGCAAGGTGATTTATCTGAAAATGCAGAATATGAAGCGGCAAAAGATCGCCAAAGTTTTATTGAAGGCCGTATTAATGAGGTCGAAGCTAAGCTTTCTAACGCTACGATTATTGACCCAACAACATTGCATGCAGACGGGCGTTGTGTGTTTGGTGCCACGGTTAGAATTGAAGATTTAGATAGCGGTGCGATGATCACCTACCAAATTGTAGGTGATGATGAGGCGGATATTAAAAATGGTAAAATTTCGATTAGTTCGCCTATAGCGCGTGGTTTAATCGGTAAGTCAGAAGGCGATATTGCTGAAGTGGTGGCGCCTGGTGGCATTAAAGAATATGAAGTTTTAGATGTGAAGTATATTTAGAAAGTCTAGCTGTCACTCATCAACAGAGAATATTATGAACAATTGGTTAGATAAATTTAGCTTGATTATTGTCACACTATGGGTCGGTGCTTTGTGGGCTACAGGCATAGCAGCTTATGTCTTATTTAATGCGCTGCCAGATAGTCAATTGGCAGGACAGTTAGCGGGTAGGTTTTTCACTTACGTATCTTATTTAGGATTATTTTCTGCATTCTTTTTATTGATACAACGCTTGTTAGGCCACGGTATATCTGCGCTAAAGCAATCTTATTTTTGGGCTGTGCTGGTGATGCTATTGTTAGTGCTAGCTGGACATTTTGGTATTCAGCCAATATTGACACAGTTAAAGGCAGATGCAATGCCGGCAGACGTCATGCAGAGTGTATTTGCGAGTAGATTTAAAACTTGGCACGGTGTGGCCAGTATCGCTTATGTGATGCAGTGTTTGTTGGGCTTTGTGGTGGTGCTTAAGAAATAGGATTTATGTAGGAGCGACGAGTCGTCGCTCCTACAGTAAAACTGTTATTTAGTCGGAACAACAATTTTTGGTTTGGTAGACTGGCGATAAATTACTAATTGTTTACCGATGTGATGCACAGCGACTGCACCAGTTTGCGCACAAATGTCTGCTAACATTTGTGCACGTAGCGCTCTATCGTCACCCATGACTTTAATTTTAATTAACTCGTGTGCATCTAAGTTAACGTGAATTTCTTTCATCACGCTCTCAGATAAGCCTTTATTGCTAATCATGACAACAGGGTTTAAGTTGTGAGCAAGGCCGCGTAAATAGCTAATTTGTTTTGAATTCACTTTGGTTTCTTCTTTGAGTATCTTTTTTGAATATGTTGTTGATTTATATAGGTAGGCAGTTTAACAGATGAAGCTAAAACCTTCTAGCAAAGCTTGGATGCATGAGCATATCAATGATGAATTTGTGAAGAGAGCGCAAAAGGAAGGCTATCGAGCTCGTGCCGCATATAAACTGACAGAAATTGATGATAAGGATAAGCTGATTAGGCCGGGTATGACAATTGTAGATTTAGGTGCAACTCCAGGTAGTTGGTCGCAGGTAGCGGTGCAGCGTTTAAAAGGGCAGGGTCGTATCATTGCTTTAGACTTGCTTGAAATGGAGCCGATTAAGGGGGTAGAGTTTATTCAAGGCGACTTTCGTGAAAATGCAATATTAAAATTGTTAGAAAATAGCTTGAATGGTAAGCAAGTAGACCTTGTAATTGCGGATATGGCACCCAATATCTCCGGTATTACTATTGTTGACCAAGCAGGCGCGGCTTATTTAACTGAGCTTGCATTAGAGTTTAGTAAAGAGTGGTTGAAACCAAGTGGTAATTTTTTAGTCAAAGTTTTTATTGGTGAAGGTTTTGACGAGATAGTAAAAAACATGCGTACCATGTTCGACAAAGTCGTGACGCGCAAACCCAAGGCTTCACGTGGAAGAAGCAGCGAAGTATATTTACTTGGCTTGGGTCGTAAATAATGTGGTTTGGTATTGATAAAGTTGCCAAATATCACTTTATTTGATGGCCATAAGCTAGGATTTAAGCATAAAATATAAGTTGAGTTTATACCTTTTAAAAGGAACAAGATTTTGAATAACATATTTAAGAATGTTGCCATTTGGTTAGCAATTGCTATGGTGTTACTGGCCATTTTCAATGTGTCTGGTGTTAAGCAGGGCGCAGATAGTCAGGTGGTGTATTCTCAGTTTATTCAGGAAGTAAAAGATGGTCGAATTGCTAAAGTGCAGATTGACGGACGAGTGTTGCGCGGCACAACGCATGATGGTAAAAAATTCAATACTTATGCACCTACAGATCCTTGGTTAGTTTCAGACTTACTCAAAAACAATGTGACGGTTGAAGCTAAGCCTGATGAAGAGCAATCGTTACTTATGAGCATATTTGTTTCATGGTTCCCAATGATATTGTTAATTGGTGTTTGGATATTTTTCATGCGCCAAATGCAAGGCGGTGGCAAAGGTGGAGGTCCATTCTCTTTCGGCAAAAGCAAAGCGCGCCAATTAGATGAAAGCAATAACCAAACGACTTTTGCAGATGTTGCTGGTTGTGATGAAGCCAAAGAGGAAGTGACTGAAATTGTCGAATTTTTACGCGACCCGACAAAATTCCAAAAATTAGGCGGTCGCATTCCTCGTGGCGTGCTAATGGTGGGTCCTCCAGGTACTGGTAAAACATTGCTCGCACGTGCTATTGCTGGTGAAGCTAAGGTGCCATTTTTCACTATTTCTGGTTCTGATTTTGTGGAAATGTTTGTTGGTGTAGGTGCATCTCGCGTTCGCGATATGTTTGAGAATGCAAAGAAAAACTCACCGTGCATTATCTTTATTGATGAAATTGATGCAGTAGGCCGCAGTCGTGGATCTGGAACTGGTGGTGGTAATGATGAGCGCGAACAAACCTTAAACCAGTTGTTGGTTGAGATGGATGGCTTTGAAGGCAATTCTGGTGTGATTGTAATTGCCGCTACCAATAGGGCTGATGTGTTAGACAAGGCATTACTTCGCCCAGGCCGATTTGACCGTCAAGTCATGGTGTCATTACCTGACATTAAAGGCCGTGAGCAGATTCTGATGGTGCATATGCGTAAAATTCCAGCTGATGCTGATGTGAAAGCGGACATTATAGCGCGCGGTACCCCAGGCTTTTCAGGCGCAGATTTGGCTAACTTAGTGAACGAAGCTGCGTTGTTTGCCGCACGTCGCAACAAACGCACTGTGGACATGCAGGATTTTGAAGATGCAAAAGACAAAATCTACATGGGTCCTGAACGTAAATCTATGGTGATGCGTGAAGAAGAGCGTCGCAATACTGCTTATCATGAATCTGGACATGCAGTGGTAGCTAAATTGTTGCCCAAGGCTGATCCTGTGCATAAAGTAACGATTATGCCGCGCGGTTGGGCATTAGGATTAACTTGGCAACTTCCTGAGTTTGATCGTATCAGTAATTACAAAGACAAAATGCTAGAAGAGATTTCAATATTGTTTGGCGGTCGTATTGCAGAAGAGATTTTTATGCATCAAATGTCTACAGGCGCTTCAAACGATTTTGAGCGGGCAACTAAATTAGCGCGTTCTATGGTCACTAAGTTCGGCATGAGTGACGCGCTTGGAATTATGGTGTATGCAGGCGATGAGCAAGATTCATTCTTTGGTAGTATGAGTTCAAAGACAGTTTCTGAAGCGACACAGCAGAAAGTCGATGCGGAAATACGTCGTATTTTAGATGAACAGTATGGCATTGCTCGCAAATTATTAGAAGATAATCGCGATAAAGTGGAAGCAATGACGGCAGCTTTGATGGAGTACGAAACTATCGATGCAGATCAAATTAACGATATTATGGCTGGCATAGCTGTTCGACCGCCAAAACCAACACAAAGCAAGGCTAACCCGCCTAAAGATACGGGATCAACAGGCGTCGGTACAAATGCTACGCCGCAACCAACTGCAAAGCTGTAATGGTTTTGTAGGAGCGACAACCTCATTGCGATTTTTACTCAGGTTCGCAACGAGGTTGTCGCTCCTACAATATTCACACATTCAATTTAAGCTATGATTCATGTTTTTTTCTTGCGGAAAATATCAGCTTAACCTCAATCGCCCACACGTGATGGGCATTTTGAATGTTACGCCCGATTCTTTTTCTGATGGCGGCAAGTTTGCATCAACTAATTTAGCGATTGAACAAGCTCTTAAACTTATTGCAGAAGGCGCTGATATTCTAGATATAGGCGGTGAATCTACTCGCCCCAATGCAGTGCCAGTAAGTTTAGATGAAGAACTAAATCGCGTGATTCCAGTAATTGAGGCCTTGCGTAAGGTTTCATCAGTTCCGCTCTCAATCGATACTTATAAGCCTGAAGTGATGCGACTAGCGATTACAGCAGGTGCTGATATTGTGAATGATGTTCGCGCATTGCAAGAGCCAAGAGCGTTAGAGATTGTTGCTCAGAGTAATGTTGGTGTTTGTTTAATGCACATGCAAGGTACACCGCAAACCATGCAGAACGAGCCTTATTACAGGAATGTGGTGAGCGAAGTTAAGCAGTTCTTAATTGATAGAATGAATGAAGCAATATCACATGGCATTCCTAAAAATCATATTTTGTTAGACCCTGGCTTTGGCTTCGGTAAAACACGTGCGCATAATATTGCACTTATTCAACATTTGAATGAATTAAATGAAATTGGTCAACCTGTATTGGTTGGCTTATCGCGCAAATCAGTACTTGGTGCAATTGCTGGCGGCGATGAAAGCCAGCGATTACATTCAAGTATTGCTGCATCAGTCATCTCTGCCATGAAAGGCGCTAGAATAGTGCGTGTGCATGATGTTAAAGCAACTGTTGAAGCACTAAAAGTGGTGGAGGCAATACAATGAATGATACAGTGGAGTTGAGTAAGAGTGCGGTTGACGCACTAAAGCAAGGCCACTTGATAGAGGCGATTAAGCTTACTAGAGTTGCGAGTAATCTAGGCTTAAAAGAAGCCAAGGATCGCGTGGATGCTTATTTGTTAAAGCACCCTGAAATCATAATGAAAAAATCGAAATTGTCACAAGAAAGTTCTTTACACATCATCATTATCTTAATCGGCCTAGCATTGCTGACTTGGCTTTTTTATCCACACTAACAATTATAATCATATGACAAAAAAATATTTCGGTACAGATGGCATACGTGGCAAGGTAGGGCAATATCCAATTACACCAGACTTTATGATGCACCTAGGCTATGCCGCAGGTAAAGTACTGACTTCTGTCAGTAGTAATCTAGCAAAAGGTGCGCACCCAGCAGTATTAATTGGTAAAGACACGCGTATTTCAGGTTACATGTTAGAAGCAGCATTAGAAGCTGGATTGTCGGCCGCTGGGGTTGATGTGTTGCTGACAGGCCCAATGCCTACGCCAGCTGTGGCATATTTAACCCGAGCCTTACGTGCGCAAGCGGGTATAGTAATTTCTGCATCTCACAACCCTTATTATGATAATGGGATTAAGTTTTTCTCTAGTGAAGGTGCTAAATTAGCTGATGAGATTGAGCATGCCATTGAAGCTGAGTTAGATAAACCTATGCAAGTGATGGAATCTGCCCAGCTTGGTAAGGCGCGTCGTATAGACGATGCAGCAGGAAGGTATATTGAATTTTGCAAAAGTACATTTCCTAGCAACATGGATTTACGTGGTCTGAAAATTGTATTGGATTGCGCGCATGGAGCTACTTATCACGTTGCTCCAGATGTATTTCATGAATTGGGGGCTGAAATCATTACCATTGGCAACAAGCCTGATGGATTGAACATTAATGAGCAAGTAGGTTCTACGCATCCACAAGCCTTGCAAAAAGCCGTGCTTGAACATCAAGCAGATTTAGGTATCGCATTTGATGGTGACGGTGACCGTGTGATGATGGTGGATGCTAAAGGGAATTTGTTGGACGGTGACCAATTACTTTATATTATTGCTATGGGCTTGTACGGAAAAGGCAAATTGCAAGGCGGTGTCGCGGGCACTTTAATGACTAATCTTGCATTAGAACACGCCCTTAAAAAACATCAAATTCCATTTGCAAGAGCAAAAGTAGGAGACCGTTACGTGCTTGAATTACTCAATGAAAAACATTGGAAATTGGGTGGTGAGAATTCAGGACATATTTTAACTCTAGACAAACATACTAGTGGCGATGCCATTATTGCCGCGCTACAAGTTTTGCAATCGCTAAAACTTAGCGGCAAGTCGTTAGTTGTGCTTGGTGCTGGCTTGGTACTGTATCCGCAAGTGCTGATTAATGTAATCACTGCCAAGAAATTAGATTTAGCGCATCATGTTGATATTCAAACAGCGATAAAGGCGGCTGAAGCAGAGCTTGCTGGAAGTGGCCGAGTTTTACTTAGAGCTTCCGGCACAGAGCCAAAAATTCGAGTGATGGTAGAAGGTGAAAACATCGAACAAGTAGAAAAATTAGCGCAAAATATTGCAGATGTTGTTACGCAAGCAACGCGCTAATGGATTAACTTTAAGTTGGCTAGCTAAGTAAGATGATTTATACAAACTAAAGGCGTTGATAAATTTATTGCAAATTACTTGTAGTTATAAATGCATATCTTCAAGCAATTAAAACTGAGAAGAACTTGTTTATTAAACCAAATATAATGAATGATTTAAACATTGCTCATGCGCTGACTTGGCGTTATGTTATAGCGCTGATTTTGGTTGCGGTACTCTCTACAGCCGCATGGTTTAGCTTACAATTGGTGATATCTAAGCAAAAAAGCACTGCTGCTATTGTTAACGTTAGTGGCCGTCAACGCATGTTAAGTCAGCGTACAGCATTATTCTCAAATTTATTGGTTCATGCTTCAATCGTTGACCGACCTCGTATACACCGAAAGTTACAAGACTCTATTGCGCTTATGAAGCACTCACACCTTGCTTTGATTCATGGCGATAAAGAGATTGGACTTCCTGCTTCAATGTTCCCAACAGTTAGTGCCATGTACTTCAATGGGGATAACCCACTTAACAAGCAAGTAGAAAACTATATTCAATCAGTACAATCCTTACTTTTGCTTGATGTTAATGCGCTTACGATTAACAATGCTTCACTGAGATACATTACGAATACTGCAACGACATCCCTGCTGACATCGCTTGATAAAATGGTGTATCAGTATCAAATTGAGGGTGAAGCTTCTATAAAAAGTTTAGAGAAAATAGAAACAATATTGTGGTTTTTTACCATGCTGCTACTAATGTTAGAGGCCGTTTTAATCTTTCGCCCAATTGTAAAACATATTCAAAATGTAATTAGGAAACTGCAGATAAAAACTGATGAATTACAACTGCACAAAGAGGGGCTTGAGGAGGCAGTTGAGCAGCGCACCGCAGACCTTCGAATTGCATCAATCGCCTTTGAGTGTCAAGAAGGTATGGCGGTGACAGATGCTAATAATTACATTCTTCGCGTAAATCGTGCGTTCACAAGAATAACAGGATATAACAATGAGGATGTGATTGGGCAAACGCCACGATTATTCAGATCTGGTAAACATGGAGATTCATTCTACAGTGCAATGTGGGATAGTATTAATAATAAAGGGACTTGGGAAGGAGAAATTTGGGATAGGCGTAAAAATGGTGAAATCTACCCTGCGAATCTTACTATCTCGGTTGTAAAAGATGCTATGGGTAATCTTACCAATTACGTTTCAACTCTAACTGATATAACCTTAAGTAAAGCAGCTACAGATGAAATTAAGAGTCTAGCATTCTACGACCCCCTGACACAATTACCAAATCGCAGATTGTTTGTTGATCGATTGAATCAGGCATTAGCTGCTAGCACTAGAAGTGGTCAGAGAGGTGCGGTACTATTTCTTGATCTAGATCATTTCAAAACGCTCAACGATACGCTCGGCCATGATGCAGGTGATTTATTGTTACAACAGGTAGCAGAGCGTTTAAGGAACTGTTTAAGAGAAGGTGATACTGTAGCAAGAATTGGGGGTGATGAGTTTGTCGTATTTTTAGAAAACTTAAGTAGTCAACAATTTGATGCGGCAGCGCAAACTGAAGTGATTGGAGAGAAAATTCTAAATTCACTTAATCAGCCATATCAACTTGCATCAGATAAATATTACAATTCTACAAGTATAGGCGCCACGCTGTTTCTTGGTCAGGACGTAGAAATAGAAGAGCTGCTAAAACAAGCTGACATTTCTATGTATCAAGCCAAAAAATCTGGAAGAAATGCCTTACGTTTTTTTGATCCGGTGATGCAAGAGGCTATTAATCAACGTGCAGATACCGAACGGGATTTACGATCAGCTCTTGAAAATAAAGAGTTCCAACTTTATTATCAGATTCAGGTAGATAGTACAGGGAGTCCCCTAGGAGCAGAAGCATTAATTCGTTGGCAGCACCCAGAACGCGGATTAATAACCCCTGTTCACTTTATTTCACTCGCAGAAGATACCGGACTAATCCTACCAATTGGGCTGTGGGTACTTGAAACTGCTTGCGCCCAGCTTAAAGCTTGGGCACAACATACGCTTACTTCTAAATTTACAATTTCAATCAATGTCAGTGCCAAGCAATTCAATCAGACTAATTTTGTGCAACAAGTACAGGCTACTTTGCAACAACATCAGATCAACCCAGCGCTACTCAAGTTAGAGCTGACTGAGAGTATGTTGCTCGACAATATTGAGCACATCATTTTCACGATGGTTGCGTTACAAACTATTGGCGTACGCTTTGAATTAGATGATTTTGGTACAGGTTACTCATCTCTACAATATCTAAAAAAATTACCATTACAGCAATTAAAAATTGATCAATCGTTTGTGCATGACATTGCTGAAGATAAAAATGATCAAGCAATTGTACGCACAATTGTTGCGATGGCACGGGGTTTGAGTATGGATGTTATTGCGGAGGGGGTTGAGACAGATTTGCAATTAGCTTACCTCGGAAATTACGGATGTAATCATTTTCAAGGATATTTATTTGGGAAACCCCTATCAATTATTGATTTTGAAGAGGCGTTAGAAAGATATTATTTTAAAGAATGATAACGTCCTATACACATTAATATTAAATCCTATATTTGCTGTAGTTGAAATTACCAATTGATAATATAGACCTCTAAGCATCAGACCATTATTCGTTATAGCATCTATATATTAGCATTATCTAAATCTAGTTTTTATGCGTTAATACGCTCTAGTAAAAAAACCTTCACCCCTCATTCATTAATCTGTCATATTTAAATGACAATCTATCCTATATTACCAATACAGAAGTGATCGAAATGGGATGTGATAATGTCATATAAAATGCGTTTGTATTTAAATCGCATGCATCGATTAGATAGTAGTCTTTGTGTCGCTGTAAGCCATACAAGTCAATATAGATTTATACGTGATTTTTTTAGAGTAATTAGTCGATTGGGTGATGGTGTATTTTGGTATGCGCTGATGCTTGGAATATTAATCGTAAAAGGTGCTGAAGGTACTTTGGACGTCACCCGCTTTACTAGACAGTTACGCGCTTCCAATTTGCAATGCTTCAAACACCATCGGGCTTAGCTGATTAAGATAACTATGCCGACGTTTACGATTGTAAAACACTTCAATGTAATC
>Ga0247839_1000220_pt1 | contig 101149 bp, 93 predicted proteins | sample LaCruzMarch2015__6_FD_192405 | JGI IMG/M metagenome (GOLD analysis project Ga0247839, IMG submission 192405) | Freshwater microbial communities from meromictic Lake La Cruz, Castile-La Mancha, Spain - LaCruzMarch2015_16m | ecosystem: Environmental > Aquatic > Freshwater > Lake | place: Spain...
TGCCCCGTAAGGACAGAAAATTGACCGTTTTCAAACCCGATAGGCTCCAACGGAACAATCCACGGATCGAACGAAGACGGCGAAATTGTTTGCTGCAACTCGACTTTGACTTCTTCCCATATTCTTTTAATTTCAGACATTTCCATACAAGAAATATTACAACAAACTCAATTTAAATGCCAGTTTCACTCAAAATGCAGAAAAATTAAATTTTTAAGTATTTTCAGTTATCTTGTATCAACACAAACGGCTACCCCAATTAACAGCCACCTTTAGTCGCTCGAATACTGGCTGTTTTTGCAACATCTTGCAGATATTTCTTAACAAACTAGCAAAAATATTTATTTTGGGTTTATTAATTGGTATAGGAGAATTTAAAATGAACGTAAATGTTTTTAGTATCAATAAACTAGCAATGAAAAAAGAAGTTTTAAAAAACCCAACCCACTACCCAGAAGCCATTGTTTTATTCAAAGACAAGCAAACATTTGTCGATAATTTTAGCCTGTTTGAAAAAAAAGCTTGCAAGGAGATTAATGAATTTGAAAAAGAGCGCTTTTTTGCTGCTTTCACTAAAATGAACACGAAAGTTCTTGATTCAAGTGAAGTCAAAAGATTGGTTACATTTTTAGAAAATACTGTGGTGGGTATTAATTTAAATATCTTTAAGTAACTATAAAATTCTGTACAACAAGACCCCGACAGAAACGCTCAAATTCAAGGATTCTACTTCACTGTCCATCTCGATTGTCACTTTTTTTGTTGCAAAATCAATAAGTTCTTCGCTCAGGCCGTCCGCTTCGGAGCCGAACATAATCAGATACGGCGCTTTAGCGCTAAAATCTTTTAAATAAACGCTGTCAGCCGATTTTGGCAAGGTTGCTACCCTGTCGAAATCTTTAAACTGTTCTTGAAGAACGGAAAAATCTTTCACTTGGACGACCGGCATTTTCCATAAATTTCCGACCGCTGAGCGAACGCATTTCGGGTTATAAAAATCTACAGTATCGCCAAAAAGGATTATCGCATCTTGGTTAAAAGCCTTTGCAGTTCTCAAAATCGTACCCAGATTTCCCAAATCCTTGATATTTTCAAGCAGGGTAATTTTCTTTGCGCCCTTAATATCTTCCAGAGTAAAAATCCTCTGTTTTGCTATGGCTACAGCTTCCGGAGCAGTGTCAGTTGAGGAAATTTTCTTCAAAACCGGCTCGGTTGTGAGAATAATGTTTTTGTTTATAAAATCGTACTTAGCCATTTTTTCTTTCAAAACAAATACCTGCTCGATTTCAATTCCAGCCAAAAACGCCTCGTGAATGGGCTTGAACCCCTCAATCAAAAACTTTTTTTCCTCATCGCGGTATTTTTTCTGTTGGAATTTCGCCGCCTGTTTCACTACTTCGTTGTTTACACTCGTGATTTCAATATTTTCACCGTTTTTCAAATTTTCCATAACTTACCTCACTTCAAAATTCTTCAGCACTTTTTTTTCACGGTATGAAAGCAAAGCGAAATCTATTAATTTTTTTTCAAAACACATGTTGGAAAAAGATTTGACCCTTAATTCGCCGTCTTTTTCTTCCATGTAAAAAGTGTTCTCAAGCCTGACCCCGCCAAACCCTTTTTTATAAAGCCCCGGCTCGATGGTGAAACACATATTGGGCTTGAAAGGTGTCTTTGCCAAAGGAGATGGGCTCAAAGTCGGTGGCGACTCGTGGACGCTTATGCCTATTCCGTGGCCAAGCGAATGGGAAAACTCAAACCCATTTGGGGCGTGCTTTAGTAGGACTTTCCTTGCGGCTCTGTCGAGAGAGTAGCCAGAAGTTCTAGCCGTAACTTTCTTGTTAACCGCCGCCAGAAATCCTTTTAAAACAACAGTGTAAACATTTTTCTGCAAATCTGACGGAGTGCCCTTGACGAAAACTCGCGTGCAATCGGTGGCGTAACCGCCCTCGTAGTAAGCTCCGCAGTCCATCAAGACCATTGAGCCGTCTGTCAAAATTTCATCCTTGGAATTTTGGGTGTAATGAGCCAGTGCAGAATTTTTGTCTTTTGCTACAATCGAGTTGAAGCTCAAAGATCTCGCCCCGTAGTGGTAAAAAGATTCTTCCAGCTTTTTTGCGATATCGTATTCCGATAAATTTTCACCAGAGTTTTCGCTTTTCTCAATGAATTCTCTGACCGCGAAAATCGCCTTGTCTGTCCGCTCGAAACATTTTTTGTAATGTTCGATTTCAGCCTCTGTCTTTACCGATTTAATATCTTTTATAAAATCCTTGTGGATGACTCTTGCTTTGGAGGTCAAAATGTTGTAATCAAAGATGTTTATTAGACTTTTGTCGGCGAAAAAGGTGTCGACAGAACCCAAACTTTTCACATATTTTTCAAATTCAACCATTTTTTTAATTTCGAAACTGCTCAAACCGAACTTGATTTCTTCGTCAGTAAACAAAACGGCTTTTTCCTTTGTAACCAAGCATTTCGCCTGGATTTTAGACGAGTAATTCTGGGAAAAATCCCTCAAATTGGACAAATATGAAACTTCTTCCAAATTGGTGATAAAAATCGCTTCGTTTAATTTAATTTTTGAAGAAATATTCTCCAACTTTTCTTCCGCTGAAGCACCTGTATATTTGACGTCAATCTGCTCAATAACATAAACATCTTTGCGCGTTTGGGGTTTTTCTTGCTCAACTAATTCCATCACCGGATCAAAATCCAGCAACTTAATCTCAAGATTTTTGTCCTTAAGTGCCGAATGCAAAATTTCCAAACGGCCTTGGGAATTCTTTTTTGACACAATTGCCAGAGTCTTTTTTGGTTTGATTATTTTGTTCAAAGGTTCAGAAAAACTTTGCCCCAGCTTCATTTTGACAACTGTGACTTTGCTGTGGTCAACCTCCAAATCGGCCTGTTGATGATATCTTCCGTCGACAAAAAGGAACAAATCGTCTTTAGACAAAAGCGCATCGCCGGTCGAACCGGAAAAGTTCGTCAGAAAGTATCTCGAATTTTCGCTCAAAGGTGAGTACTCCACCAAAAATTCATTGGTAGCGTTCACAAGCAAATAATCGAAATTTTTATCCGCTAAAAATTGCCGTGTTTTCTGAATTAAATCCATAAATTTTCTTTTCTTGTTTGTTTACGCCTTATCGGTAACCAAAATCAAGTGCCAGCCGAAATTTGTTCTTACAGGGTCAGAAATTTCTCCGACGTTTAATGCAAATGCAGCTTTTTCAAATTCGCTGACCATTTGTCCGGGCCCGAAAAACCCTAAATCTCCGCCTTTTGCTCCTGATGGGCAAAGTGAATTTTCAGCAGCGACATCTTCAAATGCAGTTCCTGATAGGATTTGCTCTTTCAATGCAATCGCTTCTTCTTCTGTTTCGACCAAAATGTGGCTCGCTTTTACTTCCGTCATGATAAACTCCTTCTATTTTATGCTGGTGCATAAATGCACCCTACTTTTCAACATTGTACCAAAAACATATAAAATTACTTTACTAACAGCCATATTTTGCATAAACTTAACTTATGGAAAACTTGTACCAAAAATCGGGCGTAAATTTATTTGAGGCTCATAAATTAAACGAAAAGCTTAACAAAAAACTTCACCTCAATGCCTTCGCAGGAATCGCAGACAGCGGGCTTATTGAGGGTTTTAACATTGTGACCTGCTGCGACGGAATCGGTTCCAAAATCATCCCGCTCTACGAAAAAAAATTATTCAAAACTATCGCAACCGACGTTGTGGCGGCGAACTTGAACGATTTGGCTTGCACGGGTGCCACTGCCGTTGGGTTTGTGGACTATATTGCGGTAAACAAACTGGACAGCGAGAAGGTTTCCGTAATAATCGAGGGAATCGAAGAAGAGTTAGCGAAATGCAACTGCAAACTTTTGGGGGGCGAGACTTCAGAAATCTCAGAATTAATCACCGAAAACAACATTGATATCTCGGGATTTGCAGTCGGGGTGGTCAAAAAAGGCGAAGAACTTGACAAAAAAAATGTAAATGAGGGCGATATAGTAATCGGATTGACCTCTTCCGGCATCCACGCAAACGGGTTTTCGCTCATAAGAAAACTTTATAAAGAAAATCAACTAACTGACGAAGAATTCAAAATCTGCCTTGCGCACACTTATATTTACTACAACACCGTTCTAAAACTGACAAAATTGAAACTAATCAAATCCTGCGCCAACATCACAGGAGGCGGAATTTTATCAAATTTAATGCGCTCGGTTCCCGAAAATTTGAGTGTCGAATTGGATTTTGACAAAATCCCTTCTCAACCAATCTTTGAAAAATTAAAAACCATCTGCGGGGAAGAGTTTTATCAAGTATTCAACGCTGGGGTCGGGTTTTGTTTGGTTGCAAGTGGGGAAAACAAAGAAGCAATTTTCAAACTGTGTGCGGAATTATCGCCGTTTATTTTAGGGAAAATAGTTAAAAAGGACAAGAAATGAAAAAAATAGCAATTATGGGCTCTGGCACTGGCACAAACTTTGAAGCCATAGCAAAATATTTTAAAAATAAAGATGCCAAAGAGGTTGAAATAATCTGCCTGAGTGACGTTGAAGATTCACTTATTTTGAAAAAGGCCGAAGAGCTTGACTTAGTGTACAAGTTTTTACCCTCTGAGGAAAATCTTGAGTATTTCTCTACCAACAAATTTGATCTGGTCGTGCTTGCAGGCTACATGAAAATCCTTCCAGAAGAAGTTCTGGCTTTATCTAAATTCATAAATATTCACCCCTCCCTGTTGCCTTCTTTCAAAGGAAAAGACGCCATTAAACAAGCGTTTTTAGCTGGAGTAAAAGTTAGCGGGATTACCATCCATTGGGTCGAAAAATCAGTAGACACGGGCAAAATCATCGCCCAGTACCCTGTTTTCATCGACAACTATATGAGTCTGGACGAATTCGAGGAAGAAATCCACATCATCGAGCACAAGCTCTATCCTATCGTTATTGAAAAAATTCTCGATGACAAAGTTTTCGATTTTCAAGACTTAATGAAAAGTTCGTGCAATAATAAAGACAGTGGTGGTGGCTGCGGCGGTAAATGCGGACATTAGGCGGTAAACCGACACCAATAATCAAACAATTAAGAATCGTTATAAATTAAAGAAAGAAGAGGATACCGTGGGAATAAATGTTTTAGTTTTTGGCTCAGGGGCCAGAGAACAGGCAATAGCAGAGGCAATTTTGCGCTCACCTCTTTTGGGCAAGCTCTTTATAGCAGAGGCTGGTTTTGCGAAACTTGGCGAAGTAATCAACTTTGAAGACTACGAGGATTTAGCTCAAAAATGCGTCGAGAAAAAAATCGAACTGGCTATTTTTGGACCTGAAAAACCTTTGTGCGACGGAGTAGTTGACGTTTTCAAAAAACACAAAATTGACTGCATTGGTGTAAACAAAAAATACTCCCAACTTGAAAGCTCAAAGCAGTACGCAAAAAAATTCATGAAAAAACACTACATAAAAACCTGCGGATACACAGTAGTCACAGAAAAAACACTACCTAACTACGACAAACTTAGCTACCCTATAGTCATAAAAGCCGACGGGCTTTGCCAAGGCAAAGGTGTAGTAATCGCCAACAACAAAGCGTTTGCAAAGAAAACAATAACAGAATTTTTGGCTGGCAAGTTCGGCGAAAATTCCAAAACAATTTTATTGGAAGAATATTTAAAAGGCGAAGAAATGTCCTTAATGTCGCTTTGGGACGGAAAAAAATTATTGAATCTTCACCCTTCACGCGACTTTAAAAAACTGAATAAATCACCGTCCGCGCCTAACACAGGCGGAATGGGGGCGTATTCACCGGTTAAAATAAGTACACTTCAAAAAAGAAAGCTTGAAGAGTATCAAGCCCAGCTTGAAAAAGCGTTATTGGAAGAAAAAGCCGATTTCAGAGGGTTTATCTACTCAGGGCTCATCTGGGTCAAAAAAGACCTCTCTTGGAACTGGCAGGTGTTGGAATACAACGTTCGCCTTGGAGATCCAGAAGCACAAGTGACCTTGGCCCACCTATCGTCAGATTTTCTTGAACTGATGCTGGCCACGGTAAAACAAAAATTAGACACTTTCACTCCTGAATACAACGACGGCTACTCGGCCTGTTTGGTTTTGGCCTGCGAAGGTTACCCTAAAGAACCGAAGGACGGCCAACCAATCTACGTACCTGACAGCAAAGACATAAAGGTGTTTTATTCTGGCGTCGTCAAAGGTGCCGAAGGACAACTGTTTTCAAAAGGCGGCAGAGTGCTTTCACTTTGCATGATTGGCCAAAAACCTTTCCCTATATTGAAAGAATTTGCGCAAAAAATCAAAATGGAACACAAGTATTTCAGGCAGGACATCGATACAAATATAGAATAATCCATTCGCACTATGCTGTACAAGTCAAGCAATTCACTGACACTTTTGCAAGGTCTACCGCTGCATGCAAAAAAATGAGCCTTTTATTTATAAATATATTAGCCAAGGACTTGTTTGGGACCCTTTAAATCTTTAGAAATTTTAGAATGGATTACATTTGCCTTGTTTAAATACGCCGTGAGTTTTTCGTAGCGGTTAACTGTCTCGCCATAAGGAACCTGCATAGTAATTAACTCGTCTACATTTGAATTTATGCTGGAAAGTTTTTCCAACGTAGCTTTCATCTCTTGACTCTGCTGGAAATTTTTTGAAATTTTAGCCAAAACCTTGTTAGATAAAAAATCTTTCGTCCTTGAAAGAATGCTATTTTTTTTGGCTGAGGTAAAATTAACCACCGATGTTATTTGACCAGAAATCCTTGCAGTGATTCCAAGTTCGCTGTATTTCTTTTTTAAATCAGCCAGCTCTTTTTCGACTAGTTTTTTTCGATTTTCATTTTCTTTAATCTGAGAACTTTCCACAAATCCTTTCATAGCATTGGCTTCCACGCTGATTTTCGTCAGTGAATTTTCCAGAAGGCTTATTTTATGCTCAATTTTTAGCATCTCATCTGGAAGCACTTGGTACGCATTATTTTCTAATATATTTGAATCAAGATCATTCATTCTTGTAGAAACCGACTGTTTTTGCTCCTTGACTTCAATGTTGGTCGCAGACGCAAAAAAGTTTTCGTCCGAACGATTAGTCAATGACGAGAGAAAAAAGTTATCCAGCTTGTGTTTGTCAATTTTCATATCCATATTAATCAATATTATAAGGGCTTTTTATAATTATTTTAACCTACGAGCGGTGTATTTATTAGACAAATCTTAATCAACTTGTGAGGACTAGACAACTTTTTTTACCTTTCACTTAAACTCATTCTGTGCTATAATACTTTTGTAAAATAAATGAGGGTTAATATGAAAAAGATATTATTGATGTTTGGCATATTATTAATGGCTCAAGCTTTTGGATTTTCCGCTGTATTTGCAGATGAAATCATAGACAGCAAAGGTAATATAACCGATTGCAAAATCGTTACTGTTGCCGAAGGACTTATTGAATTTAAAAAAGACGGCTGCCTGTATAGTTTTCGTCGATTAGATAAAGACCCTGTTTTTGGCGATTATGTAGACGTGAAAAAAAATCTTTTCAAAGACGTAGTTGTTGAAAGAATTTCAGGCCATGTTTATTGTAAAAACTTCGGTGGCGTCATCGTTAAAATCCAAGATGAGGTTATGAATATTCCTTGGTATAGGGTTCAAAACACAGGAATGTATAAGCCAAACTGAGACCACTGCACGTCACTAAAAAGCTCTTTTCTTGACTTGCAGTGGTCGACCTCACAAAGGTGAGAAATGTCGGGAAATCGCACTTTGTCGACATTTTGACACTAGACGACAGAGACACTCTGCCGAGTTAAAAGTACTAAATGTACATTTTAAGGAGAGGTAACAAGTCCCAATTGACTTTTTTTTATATTTTTTTGGACTTGTGCATCAGTCTCAAACTAGCGCTTAATCTATATACTTACCATCAAACAAATTTATAACCATTGAGACTTGATCTGAGACCATCGCCTCTACAGGTCTTTTTGTCTCGATGTTTTTTGCAATTTTAATCTCTTCTACAGCGCACACCAAATCTTCACAGTCTTCTTCGGCTTCCATTTTTACACTTTTGGCAGGAGTTTCAATTATAGGCTTTTTTTTTTCGACAAGTTGTTGGGCTGAAATTTGGACATCGCTTGGCTGCTGTGGTCTTATGGTAAGATTTATCTCTGTTGAGCCGTAAAATTCTCCCAAAACCTCCACTATAAGCTTCTTTTTGGTTTCTGTATTTAATGCTTTTATAGAAAATTCTTTTTCGCAAGTGATAACAACTTTTTTAGAAGAAAGCACTGCAGGTTTTGCGTGTTGTCTAAGCATAGCGCAGGCAGAAGGGCTTTTTTTGTTCATCAATGTCAAAATTTCCATCCAAGTTCCCACCAAGTCGCCTTCGGTTGATTTTGGCGAATGGCTTTGATGCGTAGTCGGGAGTGGAGAAAAATCTTCGTCGGCTTTGGCTTCACTTGTGGCTGTTGTTTGTTCAACTTTTGGCTCAACCCTTGGTTTTTCCTCTGATTTTGGTGCTGACGCTTGCTCTATAGATATAGGGGTTTCAACTTGAGGTTGCTGAACTTGCGCTTGTTGCACCTGCGGTTGAGGTTGTACCCTTGGAGCAGGTTTTTGTATCGGCGCAGCTGGTTGTGAATATTGTTGTTGGATCCCAGAATGAGCGACAGTCCCAGATTCTAATCTGGTAAGTCTTTCCTGTAATTGTAAAAGAGAAGTGTTTTGAGCCAAGTTTGCCAAATCTATCATTGAAATTTCAAGCCACAGGTGCTGGCTGTTTGTGGTTTTCACCTCTTTTATATAGTAAGAAATTCTTTCTATTAAAAATACTATTTGATGAGTATCGATTTCCTGAGCTTGGGTAAGAAGATTTTTAATTTGCGCCTCGTTGAGCTGGGTTAATTCGGCTAAAAGAGCTGAATCTTGGCAGTTTTTCACAATTAATACATTTTTAAAATACCCGAGCAAGTTGGTTAAAATTTGGGTCGGCTCGTTTCCTGAATTGTATATTTTCTCAAGAATCTCAATCGCCTCTTGCGGTTTTGACTGAATGATTTTGTCCGACAAATTGTTCAATACGTCAAAGGAAAGCCGTCCCAGTAGTGAATTTACGTCGTCAGCGGTTATTGTTTTACTGCCGTCGAGAACGCTCACTTGATCCAAAAGTGCCAAGGCATCCCTCATTCCGCCAGCTGCATTTTTGGCAATGGTAAAAAGCGCGTCGTCGTCTATTTTGATTTTTTCTTTTTTTGAAATATTTTTAAGGTGGTTAACTATGTCGTCCGTGGTAATTCTTCTGAAATCGAACCTTTGGCAGCGGCTCGTTATAGTTTCCAGTACTTTCTGGGGTTCTGTTGTTGCCAAAATAAATATAACGTTTTCAGGCGGCTCCTCCAATGTTTTTAAAAGCGCATTAAACGCTTGTGGGGTAAGCATATGGACTTCATCTATGATGTATATTTTGTATTTGCCGTTGACTGGAATGTATTGGATTTTTTCCAGAATGTTTCTGGCATCCTCGACGCTTCTGTTGCTCGCCGCATCTATTTCAATTACATCCATCGGGGTTGAGCTCATAATGTCGCTACAGCTAGGGCATTTGCCACATGGAGTTACGGTTGGGCCTTCTTTGCAATTTAAAGATTTTGCCAAAATTCTTGCAGCTGAAGTTTTTCCCGTTCCTCTAGGGCCGGTGAAAAGGTAGGCGTGCGAAATTTTGTTCAAATTTATCGCGTTTGCAAGTGCTTTTTTGACGTGTTCTTGACCGACAACTTCTTGAAGAGTTTGTGGCCTGTATTTTCTGTATAACGGAATATATTTTTCGCTCATTTTATCCTTAATCCTACTATCAGGTCATTGCGAGGCTTTGATTGTCGGCACTTAAAATAATTAGCCACCGAAGCAATCTTCCAGCGTTTAGGTTGACCCACTTGATTAATATTGCTATTAGAATTATTATATCTTAAGCGAACAAAAAAAGGTAGTAATATGAATTTAATTAAACCCAACAAATTAAATAAGGGCGACAAAATTGCGATTTTGGCACTGTCAGGCGCAGTTGAGAGCAAAGAAAACATTTTGAGAGCCAAAGAGTATTTTGAAAATTTGGGCTACAACGTTGTCTTAAGCGACAATGTTTTTGACGAAAATAGATACCTTGCAGGCACTGACAAAAAAAAAGTCGAAGAACTTCACAAATTTTTCAGTGACCCAACGATAAAAATGATACTGTGCTCGCGCGGCGGATACGGCGCAATAAGGCTTTTGGACAAAATTGATTTCGGTTTGATTAAGAACAATCCGAAAATTTTCGCTGGTTACTCTGACGTGAGCGCAATCGAGGCTATGATTTATAAAAAAACAGGTTTGGTAACGTTTTACGCCCCGATGGCTCAAAGCGATTTTGGATTAGAAGAAGTCTTCGAGTTCACCGAAAAATCCTTTTTTGACACTTTGACTAACACGGGTGACATTAAAATTACTCCCGACGAAGCCAACTCAAAAGTTTATTTTGCTGGCGAAGCCACTGGCAACCTCTGGGGTGGAAACCTCGCTACTATTGTGTCTTTGTGCGGAACTGATTTTATCCCTGACGAAAAATTCATCTTGTTTATCGAGGACTTGAACGAGCAGGTTTATAAAATAGATAAAATGATGACTCAGCTTTTAAACATCAAAAAATTTAGAGCAAACCTTGCAGGGATTGTGTTGGGCGAATTTCTTGCAATAGACAACGAAAAATATTTTGACGAGTTATTTTTTGAAATCGGCCAGCGACTCAAAAAACCAATTTTGAGCGGATTTAAAATTACCCACGCTGATGAAAAAATCACAGTTCCGTACGGTGCTGAGGGATTTTTATCAACTGAGAAAAAAGAATTAAAAATTCAAAGCTACTTAGTATAAATTCACGTTGTTAGCAAGAAAACCCTTTATGATTTCTGCGCTTAGTTTTTGTGGCTTGATGTTAGGAATTATTTTTTCGAGTGTTTCAATATTTTCAGGGTTTGCTTTTTCTATTGTTGGCAGTATTCCATCGGCAATCGCGTTCTTGAAATTTATCGTGTCTAGTTCATCGGCAAGTTTTTCCACCAATTTTAGTCCGGACGGATTCTTGTCAGCTATTGCGAAAACGTCGTTTATGGCTGTTAAAGGGTTTATTGCTTCTTGTCTTCTCAGCGTAAAAATATGTGTTAGGCCTTTATTTAAAATTCCAGAAATTGAATAACTTGTGTCAGGTCTTTTTGATATTCCGTGGACAATGTCTTTTGAATTAACAAGGATATCTTTATTGTTTTTGCTGGCTAAATAGGAGTAAAGTGGCAAGTTTTCCTTGTTGATATTGGATTTCGCACCTGCTGTTTTTAGCGTTTTTAGAACTGATTTTGCTTCTTTATTGAACATTGTGAATATTACTGACATTGCTTTTCCTTTATAATTATTTTTGTGCTATTTAATTCGATTCTACAGCATTGTGTCATCAAAACCCTTTAAAACTGATTGTGCAAACCTTGTGACGTTGTCGTCTTTTGATTTTTTTACGCAGTTTTTAAAGACTTCAATCATTTTGCCTAAAACTTTTTCGACGTTTGGTTCGTTTATTTTTTCAATAGGCAGACCGATTGTGAACTCTTTTTGCAGCTTTTTTATTAGAGGAAGCCCAAAATTTAGCTTCATTTTGTTTTTCATCATATTTAGTTTTAGGACATTAGGCTCTTTCATATCAACCATAATGGTCAAATCCATTCCTTTGGAAGCTTTTTTGAGGGTATGTTCATAGCTGCTCACAGCCTTTTCTACCATAGGTCGGTCGTGTTCTGCAAGATATTTAAATGAGTGTTTCATCACTTTATAATTTCCGAATGACGGTTGGTTCTGTACTTGCATCTGCTTTTGTCTCCTTTGTAATTCTTCTTTATATTTAAAGTTCGTCAATTAATTTTTTGCGTAAATTGTTGCGGTTTATCTCGATATTGTTACATAAAAAATAATATTCATTAACATTTTGAAGGATTTTTTTTGTTTCACCTTTCTTTTTTTGAGTTACAATATTATTTGTAAATGCGATTGAGATTGCTTCGGTGTTGTTTTTAATAAAAGCCGTAGACTAAATCCTCGCAATGACGTAGAAGAATAAAAAGGTATACGATTATGTGGGATTATACAGAAGAAGTTATGGAGCATTACAGAAACCCTAGAAATGTAGGGAAAATCGATGATGCGACAGCAATAGGCGAAGCGGGATCACTCTCTTGTGGCGACGCTCTAAAATTATATTTAAAAATAGACGAAAATAACATAGTGACCGATGCAAAATTTCAAACTTTTGGCTGTGGTTCAGCGGTAGCAAGTTCAAGCATTTTGACCGAAATGATTATCGGCAAAACTGTTGATGAAGTCAAAAAGGTTACCAATAAAGACATCGCGGACAGATTGGGTGGGCTTCCTCCTGAAAAAATGCACTGTTCTGTTATGGGGCATGAAGCACTTGAAAACGCTTTGAGCAGTTATTTCGGGGAGGAAGTTCCCGAATTGAGAAAAGACAAAATGGTCTGCACTTGTTTCAGCGTGACAGAAAGCCAGATTTTGGATGCTATCAAAGAAAACGCGCTCAAAACTGTTGAAGAAGTTACCAACTACACAAAAGCGGGCGGCGGTTGTGGCCACTGTAAAGGCGACATTCAAGCGATTTTGGATAAACACTACCACAACAAACCGCAGGTGGAAAAGCCTCAAATGACACACACTCAAAAAATTCTTAAAATTAACAACATTATAGAAAACCAGATTTCCCCGGAACTCAGAAAAGATGGCGGGGATATCGAATTTATTGATCTTGACGGGAATAAAATTCTTGTCAAATTGACCGGAAGCTGTTCCGGTTGCAAAAATGCGACACTAACACTCAAAAGTTTTGTCGAAACAACATTAAAAGAGCACTTTGATGAAAATATCGAAGTGGTTGAAGTATAACGGGGTAACAGGAAATAGGAAGTGGGAAATAGTAGGGTGCATTTATGCACCGGCATAAAGAGGACAAAATGACTAATAAAATAATATATTTAGATAATAACGCAACAACAAAAATTGACGACAAGGTTCTGGAAGCTATGATGCCTTATTTCAAGGAAAATTACTCAAACCCTTCAAGTATATATAGTTTCGGCGGGATTACTGCCAAAGCAATTGCCGTAGCTCGTGAACAGATTAGGGATTTTGTCGGTGCAAAAAGCGCCAAAGAAATCACTTTCACGGCCTCTGGATCAGAAAGTTCAAATACCGCTATAAGAGGGGTTTTGGATGCAGACAAAACAAAAAAACACATTATAACAACCCAAGTTGAGCATCCTTGCGTTTTGAGTTTGTACAAAACTCTTGAAAAACAGGGATATCAGGTGGATTACATAGGTGTTAATTCTAACGGCGAACTTGATTTGGACGATTTGGAAAAAGCTATCTGCGATGAAACTGCGCTTGTTTCTTGCATGTGGGCGAACAACGAAACAGGGGTAATTTTCCCGATTAAAAAGATTTCTAAACTTATCAAATCAAAAAATAAAGATACAAAATTGTTTGTTGATGGGGTTCAAGCAGCGGGTAAATTTCCGATGGATGTTGAAGACTGTGGCATTGATTTGTTGAGTATTTCAGGCCACAAATTCCATGCTCCTAAAGGGGTCGGGGCTTTGTACGTAAAATCAGGGACAATGTTCTCACCGCTTATTGTTGGCGGACACCAAGAGCGCGGGAAACGTGCAGGGACTGAGAATGTTGCCTATATTGTTGGAATGGGAAAAGCAGCCGAGCTTGCAAAGGAAGGTTTGGCGTATGAGGCAACCACCGTAAAGTATTTGCGTGACAAATTGGAATCTTCGATTTTGAAAACTGTTTTCAATGCCAGATTAAACACTGCCGTAACAAATCGGGTTCCGAACACTACAAACATAGGATTTGAGTACGTAGAAGGCGAATTGATACTTTTGCACTTGAGCGATTTTGGAATTTGCGCAAGTTCTGGAAGTGCATGCACCTCGGGGTCGCTTGAACCAAGCCACGTTTTAAAGGCCATGGGAGTGCCTTTCACAGCTTTGCACGGAAGTATCAGATTTAGTTTGAGTAGATTTACCACCGAGCAGGAAATTGATACAGTAATCTCTATTATGCCTATAATTATCGACAAATTGACCCAAATTTCTCCGTTCCAGGACGAATTGGCACAATTGAGAGCACATAAATCCTAGTAAAAGACACCTCTAAAAACTCTAAACGTCATGCTGGATTTATTTCAGCATCGCATATGCGAGCGACATTGCGACCCTGAAACAAGTCCAGGGCGACGTATATTGATTGCAATTCAGTGTTTTTAGAGGTGCCCTGATATAATACCACGAAATGCTATTATTACTGAGCTTTAACCCCTTTCTGTAAACTATTGTAAATAAATAAGCCAAAAGCCTAAAGTCCGAACCTGAATAGTCCGATAACTAATTTGTAAGCAGTAACACACGAAACGGATATTATCCAAAAGGAGATTATTATGGTATCAATCGGACCAAAAAACAATTCTTTCAAACCGGCAAGTTTAAAAAAACCACCAGTAGCACCAGAAACTCCAGAAGCAAAAAAAGGTCAACCCCCTTGGAGAAAGCCTACACCTGCAGGTCCTAAATTACCAGATTGGACAGAAACTACTACTTGGACTGGTTGGTACTAGTAAAAACCAAAAGGCAGGCTATGTACAAATAGCAAACAGAGTGGGTTCTCTTACCTGCCTTAACAAATAGTCCCACTAAAAACCCTGTTTAATCTTCGATTAAACAGGGTTTTTATGGTTTCATATTGGTATCGCAGAAATGCCCAACCTACTTTTTAAACTATTGGCAGCCTCTGCTCGCTTGAGCGTCTTGCTGCGCTCGCGTTAAACGGCGTTTCGGGCAAAAATGTGATTTTGCCCTTCAGCCTCTGCTCGCTTGCGCTATCTTGGATTATTCGCCGTAAAACGAGTTCCAAAGCCTTGCCCTTCGGCAAAGCTTTTCACTCTCTGGCGAAAATCCGCTATCTCATTAGTTCGCCGACTGCTTTGAAGACAGCCATTCTTTTCGCTGCATCGCTTTCTGCTTGAGCGTAAAGTTCATCAGCGTGTTCTGGGTTTGTTTTTAGAAGTGCTTTGTAACGTCCTTCACTTTTGATAAAGTCTTGATAGCTACCTTTAGGCTCTTTAGCATCCCAAGTGAACGGAGCTTCATTATCAGGATTATATCTGTATAACGGGAAGTATCCAGCCTCAACAGCGATTTTTTGTTCTGTTTGAGTCTTGCTCATATCGATACCGTGTGCGATACAAGGAGCATAAGCAAATATAATTGATGGTCCGTCGTATGCTTCAGCTTCTTGGAAGGCTTTAAGAGTTTGACCTCTATCAGCACCCATTGCAATTGATGCAACATATACGTGACCATAAGCCATACTCATCAAGCCCATATTTTTCTTGTAAGTTTTCTTACCACCAGTAGCAAACTTCGCAACCGCACCTGTTGGTGTTGATTTTGATGCTTGACCACCTGTGTTAGAGTAAACTTCTGTATCAACTACAAGAATATTTACGTTTTTGCCTTGAGCTAAAACGTGGTCTATCCCGCCGTATCCGATATCGTTAGCCCAACCGTCGCCACCGATAATCCAAATTGATTTATCAGTGAAGTAGTCTTGAAGTTCTTTTAACTTAGCTAATTCAGCGCATTCGCAATTAGTTTTAGCTAGAACTTCTTTTACTTTATCTTGAGCTGCAATTGCTTCAAGAGTTTTTGAGTTATCCCAATTAGCAATAGCGCCTTCAAGTGCTTCTTTAAGGTCAGCAGGTGTTTTTTCACTGGCAAGAACCTTATCAACATACACTTTTAAAGTAGCTCTGTTTTGATCTACTGCTAATCTCATACCGAAACCAAACTCAGCGTTATCTTCGAATAGTGAGTTAGCCCAAGCAGGTCCTCTGCCTTCCTTACTAGTACAATAAGGAATTGTTGGGAACGTACCAGAGTAAATTGATGTACATCCGGTTGCGTTGGCAACGATCATGTTTTCACCAAACAATTGAGATACCAACTTGATGTAAGGAGTTTCTCCACAACCTGCACATGCACCTGAGAATTCGAATAAAGGTTTTCTCAACATAGCGCCTTTAGTTGTTTTAGTTGTGTTTTTACCCATTACGTTATCTGGCAATGCGTCAAAGAATTTTTCATTTTCCAATTGGCCTTCTTTAACTTCTTCTTCGATTGTTGACCAAGTCAACGCGCGTTTTTCAGCTTTTGAAGGACATTGGTCAAGACAAACGCCACAACCTGAACAGTCATTTACGTATACTTGGACTTTGAATTTTTCGCCGTCGCCAGGTCTTGCAACTATTGGATTAAAAGATGCAGGTGCATCATTTAAGTTAGCCGGATCCATCAATTTCGTTCTGATAGCAGCGTGCGGACATGCAGAAGCACAAATACCACATTGAATACAATTTTCATTGTTCCAATGAGGAACTGCCGGAGCAATCCCACGTTTTTCCAAACAAGCAGTTCCAGTCGGAAGAACGCCGTCAACTGACATTGCAGAAACAGGGATATCATCACCTTTTTGTCTCATTGAAGGTTCAATGATTCTCTTAGCAAAGTCATTTGCATCGTCAGAAAGTAATTTTACATTTTTAACACAAGAAACACCGTCTAATGATGATGGAACTTTAACTTCTGTGCAAGCATTAACTGCTGCGTCAATTAGAGCCAAGTTCATATTTACAACATCATCGCCTTTTGCTTTGAATGTTTTAACAGTCATTTCTTTCATACCTTCGTATGCTTTTTCAAAAGGAACAATACCTGAAACTTTGAAGTATGCAACCATCATTATTGTGTTTGCACCCTTACCACGTAAGCCAGGTTGTTGTTTAATCAACTCTTCAGCGTTTACATTGTAGAATTTAACTTTTTTGTTAATAATAGTTTCTTGCATATCTTTAGTCAAGTGAGAGAATACCTCATCATTTGAATAAGGACTGTTTAACAAGAATGTACCGCCTTCTTTAATACCTTTTAATAAATCATATCTGCCTATGTAAGAAGATGTTGAGCAAGATACAAAGTCAGGTGCAGTAATCAAATAAGTCGATTTAATTGTTTGGTCGCCGAATCTCAAGTGAGAAACAGTTACACCAAATGATTTTTTCGAGTCATAAGCAAAGTATGCTTGAGCATCTTTGTCTGTGTATTGACCGATAATTTTAATTGAGTTTTTGTTGGCACCAACAGTACCGTCAGATCCCAATCCCCAGAACATACAGTTTGTAGTTCCTTCAGGTTCAGTAACGATATGTTCTTCAACTTTCAAAGAAAGATTGGTAACATCGTCGTTGATACCTATTGTAAACCCGTGGAAACCATTATTTTCAGCATGTTTGTATACAGCCAAAATCATTGACGGTGTGAATTCTTTAGAAGATAAACCGTAACGACCGCCGATAATTTTTATGCCTTGGTTTTCAAGAGCTACTACTACGTCCATATATAATGGCTCGCCTATTGAACCAGCTTCTTTTGTTCTGTCAAGAACTGTAATACGCTTAACAGACTCTGGAAGAGCTTCTTTGAATCTTTTAACGTCAAACGGTCTGTATAATCTAACTTTAACCAAGCCGTATTTAGTCCCGCGATTAGCGTTCAAGTATTCGATTGTTTCTTCAATTGCTTCACAACCAGAACCTATAGCAACAATTACGTCTGTTGCGTCAGGCGCACCAACATAATCAAATGGATGGTATTGTCTGCCGGTAACAGCAGCAACTTTGTCCATATATTCTTGAACGATATCAGGAACAGCATCGTAGAATTTGTTAACTGTTTCGCGACCTTGGAAGTAAACATCACCGTTTTGAGCCCCAACCTTACAGATAGGAGATTCCGGCTTCATTGCTCTTTTCTTGAATTCTTCAATATATTTAGGTTCAACTAAATTAGCGATGTCTTCATATGAGATTTCTTCAATTTTGTGTAATTCGTGAGAGGTTCTGAAGCCGTCAAAGAATTGTAAAAATGGAATTTTAGATTTATATGTTGCCAAGTGAGCAACTAAAGCCATATCCATTTCTTCTTGGACTGAGTTTGCTGCTAACATAGCATAACCTGTATTACGACAACCCATAACGTCTGTATGGTCGCCAAAAATTGATAATGATTGAGCCGCGAGTGCACGAGCTGAAACATGCATTACGTGTGGAAGTAATTCACCAGCGGCTTTGTGCATGACCGGAATCATTAACAATAAACCTTGAGAAGCTGTATAAGTAGAAGTTAAGCAACCGGCTGCAAGAGAACCGTGAACAGCACCAGCTGCACCACCTTCAGATTGCATTTCCGCAACGCTTACTTCTGTTCCCCATATGTTTTTTTTATGTTGGGATGCCCATTCATCAATCCATTCACCCATTGTAGATGAAGGCGTGATTGGATAAATTGCTGAGACTTCACTCAATGCGTACGCAACGTGTGCTGCAGCGTAGTTACCATCAACTGTAATTGTTTTTCCTGTCATGATTATTGATCCTTCCTAATATCTTACTAGCTAATTAAGTATTAATTCCATTTTTAACCTTTTTAGGTTAATTTAATTAGTACCCCCACATGTTACTACAAACATTTTTTTTTGGCAAAGAGTATTAAGAATGGTTAGAGGTAAAAAAATAGGCATTAATGGGTGAATAGCGAACGGTAAATGGTAAAGGGTAAAGGGTAAACGTTCGCCCAAAAAAGCTATCTGTAAAGTCGGTTTATTTTGACGATATTTTCATCAAAAACTGACTGAGGGTTTGCTTGAACATAAGCATCAAAATAAGACTTGCCGACTCCATTCTGGTTTGATTTTTGACAAATTTGCACGAACTCATATAAGTATAAGGTGTTCGATTTATTCAAGTCACAAGCCTTTTTCAAACTGGCGAATGCGTTTTGATTATCGCCTGCTAAAGAATACGTGTGTCCGAGGAGGTTGTGTAAATCGGCTTTGTCAGGTTCCAAGGATACTGCTTTTTGGTAATTTTTTATAGCGTCGGGGTACATTTTTTTGTCGCGGTAAATGTCCCCAAGTTTTGCCCAACCGCCGGATTTATCAGGAGTTGTGGCGGCGTAATCAAGTGCTTGTTGAAGTTGGACATCAGTTTGGGGCTTTTCTCTCGATTCAAAAGTCTTCTTATCTAATTTATACAAAAGATTCATTGTATTTATATCTCTTTGGGAAAGAGTTTTTACGCCATTTGCCCGAGCGAACATCACGTCTGTATCTTTTGGGCTGTGGCCGTTAAGCCCGAGTGTGTGACCCAATTCATGGATGATTGTAAACAAAAGCGATTCATTTGGAATCTTTTTTCCGGATGGATCTATGGTCAGAATCTCTATTTCACTTTTTATTATATTGCCACCTTTGTAAAATGGCTTCGAGTGCCCTGCTATGTAGCTTTCTTTAGTTGAAGTGGTCTCTAGTTTATTATTAAAGTCGATAGTTATCTGGGCATTATTAGGAGAGTTCTGGTATACAAACGAAACCAAATTATTGGTTCTTTTTTGCCATTCACCAAGTGCCTGAAGTGCGATATTTTTTTCATTTGTAGGTTCTATGTACACTCTTAGCGGAAAAGCCCCCCACTTTGATAATTTCCCTGCGTTTAGAACGTACTCAAGATAGTTATCTTTGTACCTTGAAAGTTCATCTGAGGATGCAATTTTCGCATTTAAATTTTCCTTAAAGGACTGGTTTATCAAAGATAAGCCTTTGGTTGAAAGTCTTGCAGCATCAGAACTCGGGGCAAGCAAAATAATTCTGCTGTACTGGTCAGAAGCATCTGAAACTCTTTTTTGTGTCAAGTAGGTTTGAGCCAAATAGTAACGAGCATTAACGTTGCTTGGGCTGATTCTGACTGATTGCTCAAGATTTGTCGCTGCTTTGTTGAAGTCGCCTTTTTTAAAATAATCCACTCCGACAGCGTAGTAATCTCCGGCCCAAACGGCAGTAGACATAGTAAATATAGCAACTAAACCAAGAAAAATCTTTTTCATGGAAATATTATAGCACGGGATTAGTAAATAGGGAATGGTAAATGGGACGAGTAAAGAGTGAGTGATGAGATGGGAAAGTAAAGTAGGGTGGTATTGCCATCCCACAGTCATTTGTCGATATAGAAAAAGCCCCGGAAAATTCTTATCCAGAGCTTTTATATTATTTACTATTGACCGTTTTATAATTTCTTGTCGGTGGGATAGTAATCCCACACTACTTTAGAGTTTAAAGTTCCTCTATAATCCATCCGTTTGTCAAATCTACTTTGATTGATTGAAGAAGTTTCACATAGACTTGTCCTTGAGGAAGAACTTTAAGTTTTTCTCCTTTAAAAACAGTTCTTAAAAATGCGACAAACCAGTTTTTCTTTTTGTAAACTTCTCCGACCCCTCTAAGGCCAACGGTTTGTTCGTTTGTTGTGACGATGCAGTCGTTATTAAGAACTAAAACGCCGTTTCTGATGAATAATTTTCCAGGTCTAACATCGCTTAGAGTACCTTTCAAATCTGCATCTTTGGATATTAAAATGAATTTGTCTTTGGTTATATAGTTTTCAGGTGCTTTTGCAAGGTAAATTTCTCCTGCTTTTGAATTTTGGGAATTTACCTCACATCCAAGTTGGATTGGAATAATTGACCCTGCCGGTATTGTACCTATGGAGCCTTGAACATAAGCTTGTTCTACAATGTAGCCGTTACCGGTTTTTTTACGCATAGCGTCGGCTAATTTTTTGTTAGGGTTTAATTTCGCCTGTTCCATCATGTTTTTCAACAAAACAGTTATTTCAGCTCTTGTTGCTGGTTTATCTGCATTCATTGTTCTCACTGTGTTAGGAACAATAACGTTCATTGATAAAATTTCCGCTTTTCCCGCGCTTATTAAGAACCAGTCAGGTATGTTGGCATAATCAGAATATACCTTCGCCAAAACTTCTTTTGCTTTTTGCGGGCTGATGGTCTCTGTTGTCAAGGCGTTTACCGCAACTGCAGTAGATTCGGCGTGAGAAACGGAATCATCCGGTCTGAAAGGTTGTCCTGTTGGAGGGCAAGAAATCAATTCAAAATAAAGCGCTTTTTGAATCATATCATAAGCCCAGTAATCTTTATTTATGTCTGTGAAATCTACCGGCTGAATCACGTGGGTGTTTTCTTGACCCAACGCTCTGATTGCCATAGAGGCGAATTCGGCTCTGGTTACGTTGTTGTCTGGTTTGAAAGTTTCGTCAGGGTATCCGACTATAACGCCGGCTTCTGATAATTCTTTAATCTGCTTAGCGGCCCAGTGATTGGCTGGAACGTCCGGGAAAATTTTCCCTACATTTGTGCTTGTTTGTGCACTTGCCGGCATAAATGCAAACGCAAATGCGAAAAGCCCCAAAAGTAGTTTAACTATACTCTTTTTCATAAATTCTCCTTGTTGTCTATATCTTAATTCTAAATTTTAATGGCTATTTATATAAATATATTATATCGCATAAAAAAAACATGCAAATGAATTTTAAAAATAAGAAACAATTAGTTCAAATAATCCTCGAACCCTTTTATAATAACCTCAAACCCGCACCCTTCGTGGGTTTTTGCCGGATAAAATATCTTGTGGTTCGGGTAGCGTTTGCACATTTTTAATCTTTTGTTGTAAACGGTGCAAAGTCCTTCCTTTGATACGTATTTACAAGCAAAAATAAAATTGTCGTCTTTGTCTTTTCCTTTAATATAGAACCTTTTGTAGGCGGGGTACAAAAACTGCATTATTTTGAATTCTTTTTCCGTGTAGGTGTCGAAGCTGTACATATAATTACAGCATTTGCCGCACATTTTGCACTCCCCAACTACGGGGTATTCCATCTTTTCTGGAACAAAATATGACTTGATTTCGTTTATAATATTATGGATTAAGTTAATCATGCTTTACATTATGCCCTTATGTTACGTTTATTTGGTAATATAATATTAACATAATATAATAAATCAAGCAGTAAAAAACTGTAGCACTCTGCGTCATTGCGAGACGTGGAATCAGTAACTGTATGCTAGTAAAACACCGAAGCAATCTCCTGCAAGACTTGGATGAGACCGCTTCGCAGGAAAATCCTTAACTAACCATAAATCAGGTCTCGCAGTGATGTGATGAAAAAGAGAGAGAAATATGTCAGAATTCAAAGTTCCCAAAAGGATAAAAAAAGCAAAGCCGTCAAACCCGATTAGCCCGGAGTTGTCGAACATGATACTGATTATCATTTCAGTTTTATTTGCAGCGATAGTGGCGTTCAAGGTTTACTTGGTTTCACTTCCTCCAATCAACAACTTGGACGAATTTAAGCCAAATATCGTAACAAAGTTTTACTCAGCTGACGGGGAACCCATCAAAACCTTTACTGCATTTACTTTTTCAAAAGTCGAAGCCAAAGACATCCCTGATAACATAAAAAATGCTATTGTTGCAACTGAGGATAAGAACTTCTACAGGCACAACGGATATGATATGACTGGACTAGCCCGTTCAACTGTTGCTAACGTCCTAGCAGGACACGTGGTTCAAGGCGCAAGCACAATAACCCAACAGCTGGCGAGAATTTTGTTCTTGTCTAACGAAAAGACCTACACGAGGAAAATAAAAGAACTGGTTGTTGCGGTAAGAATAGAAAAAACAATCTCAAAAGATAAAATCCTTGAAATGTACTTAAATAACGTCTATTTGGGCTCCGGCGCCTACGGGGTCGAAGGGGCTTCCCAGATATATTTCAATAAACACATCCAAGACCTTACACTGGCAGAAAGCGCGCTATTGGCGGGATTACCTCAGGCACCTTCGGTTTATTCGCCTTTTAACGATTTGAAATTGGCAAAACAAAGAAGAAATCAGGTATTGAAAAGAATGTATAAAATGCGTTTTATCACCAAAAGCGATTACGAAAACGCACTCAATGAAAAAATAAGATTAAACCCGCTTCCAGAAATTTACACCTTGAACAAAGCACCTTACTTCTGCGATTACGTTATGAAGGAGCTTGAAAAATTAGGATTTGACGAAGTAGAAATTTCTCAAGGTGGCTACAAAGTTATAACTACTTTAGACTACAAAGCCCAACAAAAAGCGAACGAGGCGATAATCAGAAACATGAACGCATGGGGGCTAAAAGGAGAAAAACAACAGGCCGCGTTATTTTCATTCAGCCCTATTGACGGAAGAATTCTAGCTTACGCTGGGGGAAAAGATTACTCAAAAAGCCAATATGACAGAGTCACCCAGTCTATAAGGCCTCCGGGCTCTGCGTTTAAGCCGTTCATCTACGCAACTGCTGTAGAGAAAGGGCTTCAGCCAAACGATATGCTAGACGACGTTCCTTTTACCGCAGGCGACTGGTCTCCGAGAAATTACCACAACAAATACAGAGGGAAAATTCCTGCTTATAAAGCCTTGATGATATCCTCAAATGTCTGTGCAGCAAGAGTTATACAAAGTACAGGGGTTCGAGCCGTCATACAAATGGCAAGAGTGTTGGGAATTTCCACCCCATTAGAATACGATTACACAATCGCACTGGGCTCCAATGGGGTCAAGTTATACGAAATAACCCGTGCCTACGGCGCGTTCGCAAACGGCGGCTACAAAGTAGAACCTTATTCCGTCGAGAGAGTAGAAACTTCAAGGGGGCAGGTTATTTATCAGGCACCTAAAACAAAAATTGCAAAAGTTATGGATATAAACACGGCTTCTGTTATGACGGCTATGTTGAAAACGGTTATCAAGAGCGGAACAGGGGTTGCGGCAAACATCGGCAAGCCGGCAGCGGCCAAAACAGGTACCACAGACGATTCAAAAGACGCATGTTTCATCGGATACACGCCTGACGTGGTTACTGGCGTATGGGTCGGAAACGACGACAACACGAACAGCGGTAACAAAAATTTAACCGGTGGAACAGTTCCGGCACTCATATGGAAAGAGGTAATGACTGTTGCAACAGCACCTTTCGGAGCTTCCGATTTTGACTACCCTAAAGTTGAATTAAAAAACTACTCAGAGGGTCAAAAATCGACTAATGTAGAATCGAAGGATGAAACCACACCAACAGAAACCGATACAACAGAAGATGTGAATGCAGAAGACGTTGTTCCTTCTGACGTTGAAGATGAAGTTGTATCGCCAAAAAGTTCAAAAACAGAGGCTATTAAAAAACCGTCAACTGTTATTCTTAAGCAAGAAAGAAAAATGCAGCTTGCACCGATACCAATGGCGACGCCGACAGGAATCGGTAGAGGTAATTACTAATTTTATTATAAATATTATTCATGATAAAATGGGTTATATAAATAAGTAAAAAACACATAATGAGGAAGATTTAATGACAGAGCAATCATCACACGAGTCGATTAGACAAGGTAGAATACAGAAACTTACTGAATTGGCGGACAAAGGGATAAACCCTTACCCGTATTCGTACAATAAAGATATAAACGCAAATGAAGTGCACGAAAAATACAAGGATTTACCTATCGGCGAAGAAACCGACGACTACTATTCAGTAGCGGGACGTATTATGGCTATGAGAAACTCCGGCATGTTTATCGATTTGATGGACGCGACCGGCAAAATCCAAGTTTTTTGCCACAAAGAAAATATGGACGAAGAACAGATAAAAATGTTAAAACTGATTGATATCGGCGATATCATCGGAGTATACGGCTCAATAAGAAGAACTCCGCGCGGAGAGCTTTCTATCAAAGTGAAAAATTACAAATTACTTTCAAAAGCACTTTTGTCACTTCCTGAAAAATTCCACGGACTTACTGACGTCGAGACCCGTTACCGTCAAAGGTACGTTGATCTTATCGTCAACGAAGAATCACGTGACACTTTGAGAACAAGAAGTTTAATCGTTCAAAAAATCAGAGAATTTTTAACAAAACAGGGGTTCTTGGAAGTCGAAACTCCGATGCTTCACCCTCAAGCCGGTGGCGCAACTGCGAAACCTTTCGTAACCCACCACAACGCTTTGGATGCTGAGATGTATTTGAGAATCGCCCCTGAACTGTACCTGAAAAGGTTAATGGTAGGCGGATTGAGCGAAAAGATTTTTGAAATCAACAGAAGTTTCAGAAACGAAGGGCTTTCTCCAAAACACAACCCTGAATTCACGATGCTCGAACTTTATCAAGCGTACGTTGATTACAACGAAATGATGGTTTTGACAGAAAATATGGTCAGCGGACTTGCTCAAGATTTGTTGGGAACGATGAAAGTCCAGTTTGGTGAAAACGAAATCGACTTGACTCCACCATGGGACAGAAAAACTATGCTTGGTGCGATTAAAGAGTACACAGGAATCGATTTCAACACTTACTACACCGCAAAAGAAGCTGCTGCAAAAGCAAAAGAAATGCACATAGCCGTTGAAGACACCGATAACTGGGGACAGATTTTGGACAAGATTTTTGAAGAAAAAGTTGAGCCGCATTTAATCCAGCCGATTCACATCATCGACTACCCGCGCGATATTTCCCCGCTTGCAAAAGTCCACAGAGACAACGACCGATTGACTGAAAGGTTTGAAACCAGAGTCAACGGATGGGAAATTGCAAACGCGTTCTCTGAACTGACTGACCCAATTGACCAAAGAAACCGTTTTGAAGCCCAATCAAAAGCAAAAGCAGCCGGCGACGAAGAAGCTCACGGTATCGATGAAGATTATATCAACGCAATGGAATACGGAATGCCTCCAACAGGCGGACTTGGAATGGGTATCGATAGATTGACAATGCTGTTGACGAATTCTCAAACAATAAGAGAAGTTATCGCCTTCCCAACAATGAAAAAAATCCAGCATTAAAATTTCAAAGATACAAAGAGGGCGGTTTTGCATAAGCAAAACCGCCCTCTTTGTATCGAACTCAAATTTTATGTTTGATTAACAATCTCACCAAATAAATCTTGGATTTTGTAAAGTAGTATGGGATTACTATCCCACCATCATATCAGCAGTGCGAGGTTGCTATTTTATCAGGATAGTCGGTCTGGCTTTCCAACTCCGCAATCTCAATTAATCCCAAATCAATGTTCCCCATAGCGATAAATTCAATCAAATTCAAAACCGGCGCAAACTCTTGGTTTTCAATTAGGCCCTGAACCAATCCCAGCTTGCAAGCCGGACATGAGGTCAAAATGTAGTTGGAGTTTGTTGCGAGGGCATTTTTTGCTTTATTTTTTGAAATTTCGGCTGAGATACTTTGATTCTTGATGGCAAATTCGCCTGAAAACCCGCAGCATTTGTCAAATTCTTCCATCTGGTTGTAGTCAATATTTTTCGATTTACCTAAAAGTTCCTGTAAAAAATCCATACTCTCTAAGTGGCAAGGTTTGTGGAAAGTTATGGATGTTTTTTTCTCAAATCCGATGGATTTTATATTTTTCACCAAAAATTCGTTTATATTCAAAGATTTTTCAAGTATTTTTTTTAATTTCTCAATCATAACTTCGTCATCGATAACTTTTTTGTATTCTTCAAAAGCCCCTTGGCAGCTGGCGCAATCGGTCAAAAAGTAATCAAAATCTTCCGGGATTTGGGCTAGGTTGAATTCGGCCTGTTTTTTGAACTGTTCGACGTTGCCGCTTGACAAAAACGGCACCCCGCAGCATTCAAAATTCAGAGGTAAAATCTCCACACCCATCTGTGATAAAACTTTCTCGGCGGCATTCTTCACGCTAGGGTTGATAAATTCGTTAACGCAGCCTTTGAAATAGACGGCTTTTTGGTGTGATGGGTGATGGGTGAAGGGTGAAGGGTCTTTTAGGCTTGCCAATCCTGTCTCCCCGACAAACTCATTCGCCAAAATAATTTTTTTGCCGACCCAACCTGTTTTTAAAAATAGCGGGTAGAATTTTGATACAAGCTTGTCGATTTTCAAAAATCTGTATGTTGTCGTTGCCATTTTTACCAGTTTTAATACAGATGTGAAAACAGCTTTCGAGTGGAAAATTTTAATCAATTTTGATTCAGGTGCGGTCTTGAAATATTGCGATTTTGCTGTGAGGAAAATTTCTCTGGCGTCGATATCACTCGGGCAGAAATTTTTGCAGGCGTTGCATTTTAAACACATGTCCAAATACTTGTTTATGTTTTTGTTTAATTTTAGATCGCCCTTGATTATCCCGTTGAGCAAAATGAATTTGCCACGAGAAACACTGCAATCGTTGCCCGTAATTTCATATACAGGGCAAACAGATTGACACAGCCCGCATTTAGAGCATTTGTGTATTTCTTCTTGGTAATCAGTTAGGTTTTTCATTTTTTTTATTTCATGTTGTCGAGCAGATGCGCCAGACCTACGTAGTATTTATCCTGTAATTGCCCCTAAGCTGGCACTTTGAACGGTTTTGGCGTATCTAGCCAAATATCCTCCTACGTAGCCGTTTTTGTCGTTCAGGTCAAAAGGTTTCAGTGCTGATTTTCTTTTTTCAAGCTCTTTTTCGTCAACCAAAAGGTCGATTGTGCGTTTGTTTATATCTATTCTTATTTTATCACCATTTTCGACAAGTGCCAATAATCCGCCAGAAGCTGCTTCGGGCGAGATGTGTCCGACGCAAAGCCCTCTGGTTCCTCCGGAAAAACGTCCGTCGGTAATCAATGCAGTCTTGCTTCCAAGCCCTTTTCCGACTATAAGTGAAGTCGGGGAAAGCATTTCGCGCATTCCAGGTCCGCCTTTTGGCCCTTCGTATCTTATTACCACAACATCTCCGGCTTGAATTTCGTCCAATTCAATTGCTTTCATCGCTGCTTCTTCCGAATTGTAAGTTTTTGCTAACCCCTCAAATTCAAAACATGATTCGTCAACCCCAGAGACTTTTATAACAGACCCATCAGGTGCCAAGTTGCCGTGTAAAATTCCAAGCCCAGGGTTCTTAGAAATTGGGTCGTTGAATGGTTTAACAACTTCTTCGTCCACCCAAGCTGATTGGGCGATTTCTTCGATGGTTATGCCCAAAACGTTTGTGGTGTTTTTCATTTCAGGAGTGTTTCCATAAATTGTTTTTAAAGCTCCGGGGATTCCGCCGGCGTTGTTAAAGTCGCTCATCGTGGTGTATGAAGACGGGTCGAGTTTTATTATCTGAGGGATTTTGAAGCTCAATTCGTCAAAATCTTTCAAGGTAACGTCCACTCCTGCTTGGTTTGCGATTGCGAGAAGGTGTAGAACCGAATTGGTCGAACCGCCCAGTGCCAGGTCCATTATGATGGCGTTTCTTATCGAGTCTTTTGTGATTATGTCGAGTGGCTTGACGTCGTTTCTGACCATATCAACTATCGCCATCCCGCTTTCAAAAGCAAGTCTGCGTTTTTTTGATGAAACAGCGGGAGTCGTTGCGCAAAAAGGAACGCTCATCCCCATAACTTCTGTGATACAGGCCATTGTGTTGGCTGTGTAAAGCCCCTGACAAGCACCGGCTGATGGACAAGACTCTTCTTCCATCTCGTGGAGCCTTTCTTCGGTGATTTCTCCTGCTCTAAATTTTCCGATGGCTTCAAATGAGCCTTTTATCATGGTAAGTTTCTCTTTTTTGCTGCATCCGTCTAGCATTGGCCCAGCTGTTACGATTATGGCAGGAATGTTGAGTCTTAATGCTCCCAAAATCATTCCTGGTGTTATTTTGTCGCAATTTGACAACAAAACTATTCCGTCTAATTGGTGGGCGGAGGCTACACTCTCGACGCAGTCTGCGATTAAGTCTCTTGAAGGAAGCGAGTATCTCATTCCCGAGTGCCCCATTGCAATTCCGTCACAGATTGCCGGCGTGCCGAAAATAAACGCCTGGCCGCCTCCTGAGTGAATTCCTTTTTCGATTTGTCTTTCCAGGTCACGCATTCCCACGTGCCCGGGGACTAAATCTGAAAACGAACTGGCTATCGCGATAAAAGGTCTTTTCATACCCTCTTTACTTACTCCGGTTGCGTATAAAAGCCCTCTGTGAGGTGCTCTTGATATTCCTTGTTTAATTTCATCACTCTTCATTTATGTCTCCTTTGTTTTGGGTTAGCAGATATAACCTGCTTTGTTTCTTAGATTTATTAATTCGGGCTTTTGTACAAAACCACACCTTCTTTTTCGATTGCTACAATGTTGAAATCTTCATCCCACCAGACAAATCCATCGATTTGAATATTATGGTAGTCGTACAAGTTTTCGCTCGCCATTTTGGCGTAAGTTTCAAATTTTTCAGGATTTTTACGGGATAGTTTTGCCACGATTTCGTTTAAAACCGCGGTGCTTCCAGCAAGTGTTCCACTGCTCGAAACGGCTTTGCCGTCTTTGAAAAATATCTTTTCCCCAGCAAAATCTATCTCGGTCAGCTCACTGCCGGCGAGTGGAAGCGAATCCGAAACCAAAATAATCTTTTCTTCCGGTTTGGTTTTGAAAACCAATTCAAGAACATCATCGCTCAAATGGATTCCGTCGGCGATTATTTCTGTGTAAATCCTGTCGTCTAAAAGAGCAGACAGTGCCGTAGATTTACCTCGATGGCTAATTCCCTCCATCGCATTGAATAGGTGGGTCACGCCGCTGCATTTTGTTAAATCGCCGCTAACGCAGTGTCCCGCTTGGACTTTTACCCCTTTGAGGGTCAAGTAACGGCTCAAGTCGCCATTCGCGTCCAATTCTGGCGCGAGGGTGACAATCTTTATCAAAGCGTCCTCAATCAATTTGTAATTCTCAACCGTCGGGGCCAAAAATAACTTTTCGTTGTGGATTCCTTTTTTGTTGTGGTTAATAAAAATTCCCTCGAGGTGAATTCCCAGTATTGAAGCCATTTCTGGAGTTTGGTTTTCTTTTGCTATTTTAATTTCTTGTATCTGGCGTTTAATATTTTCAACGCTGTCGGTCACAAGGGTTGGGAAAAACCCGCCGATTCCGTGGGTCAAAAGTTTTTTTGCCAACTCCAAAATCTCATCGGATTTACAGTTGCTGAAATCCACCCCAAACGCACCGTGGAAATGCTGTTCTGTCAGTAATTTTGATTTATAGATTGTTTCGCAATTTAGTGTGTCCATAATTTCACCTTTTTGTTTTTATTCAAAACGTCGCCCTGAATTTATTTCAGGGTCGCACAAGCGAACACCCCTGAGATCCTGAAACTAGTTCAGGATGACGTCTTTTTATAAAGAGAAAACTTTTCTCGCCTCTTCTCTGTCGTCGAAGTGGATGGTTTTGTCTTTCAGTATCTGATAATCCTCGTGTCCTTTTCCTGCGATGAGAACCACATCGTTTTTTTCGCTAATCGTTTTCAAAAGAACAATCGCTTTTCCTCTGTCGGCTTCCACAAAAACGTTTTGGGCGTTCACTGATTTCAGTCCGCTCAAGACGTCGGTTAGGATTTGCTGAGGGTCTTCGCTTCTGGGATTATCAGAAGTGATAACTATTTTATCGGACAATTTTTCTGCGATAGCACCCATTTTAGGCCTTTTTGTAGCATCTCTGTCGCCGCCGCAACCAAAAAGACAAATCAGTTTGGAGCCAGTTGGGGTAATTTCTCGAGCCGCGGTCAGGACGTTTTCAAGTCCGTCGGGTGTGTGGGCGTAATCTACTATTACCAGAGGGCTGTTGGCGACTATTTCAAATCTGCCGGCCACCCCGTTTGTGTTTTCAAGTGATTTTATGCAAACGTCGAGGTCTATATTCAGAGCGTGTCCAACGGCAAGTGCCGCCAGAACATTGTAAACGCTGAACATTCCGTTCATTTGTAATTTAACTTTTTTTTCACCTTGGGCGGTTTTGCAGTTGAATTCGGCACCGTGGAGCGAAAACTTAACGTCTTTAGCAATAAGGTCGGCGTCGTTTTTTACCCCGTAGGTCAAAATTCTCACCCCTTCAGGAATAACTTCAATAAACCTTTTTGCGTATATGTCATCTATATTTATAATGGCAAAATCTCCGGCCTTGAGACCTTTGAACAAGATTGCCTTTGATTCAAAGTAATTGTCCATCGTAATGTGGTAATCGAGGTGGTCTTGGGTTAAATTTGTCAAAACTGCCCCTATAAAGACGCATCCTCCAACGCGATTTTGCTCGAGCGCGTGTGAACTGACTTCCATAGCAACATTTTGAATCCCCTCTTTCCCTTCCTTATTTCTGATTAAATCAAGCGTGGCTTGAAGTTCAGGTGCCTGCGGAGTAGTGTGCTTTGCCTCTTTGTATTCATCGTAGGAGGACAATTTGTACCCCAATGTTCCAATCAAAGCACATTTTTCTCCGGAAAGTTCAAGTATTTTTTGCACTAGATGGGTGACTGTGGTTTTCCCATTCGTTCCCGTTATCCCAATTAAATTCAAATCCTTTGAAGGCGAGCCGTAAAATTTATCCGCGACATCCGCGATTTGGGTTCTCGTTGAAGCAACAACAACTTGAGGAAGTTTGCAATCTAGTTTTTTTTCGACTAAAAACGCTTTTGCCCCATTTTTAATGGCTGATTGGTAATATTCGTGGCCGTCGGAATATTCTCCCACTAGGCAAACGAAAATGTCGCCCGCTTTTGTCGTCTTTGAGTTATAGGAAATCCCAGTGATTTCAATGTCTTCAAAGTTTACTAACTCTTCGTATTTTAAATGTTCAATTAATTGTGTTAGTTTCATTATTTTCCTTACGTCAGCGCGTGGTACGCACCCTACTTTACTATTTATCGTTTACATTCAATCCAAATGGCCAAGCTTCTAAACGCTCAAGCCCTCCAAGCCTTTATTTATCAGGTTTTAAATTCAAAACTCTCGCGGTCTGGCTTGCGATTTCCTTGAAAACAGGTGCCGCAATTGTGCTTCCCCAAACTTCGCCACCGCTTGCCGAATCAACCAGTACATATATCAGAACTTGTGGGTTTGCAGCAGGTAGATAGCCTATAATCGAGGTGTAGAGCTGGTTAGTATATCCGGCCGAGCTCTCTTTCGGTTTTCTTGAAGTCCCAGTTTTGGCAGCAACATTGTACCTCTCCATTTTTATTGGTGACTTTGAGTTGTTTATGCTGGTTGTCAGTAATTTTGTTATATTGTGCGCCGTTTGAGCAGTCATAGCCTGAGTGCTAAAAATTTTTGTTTCAGCTTCTTCCGGTGTGTATTTGATAACGTGAGGGGTGACTCTGATGCCATCGTTGGCAAGAGCAGAGGCTGCCGAAACCATCTGAATAGGTGTGACAGAAGTTCCGTAGCCGTAGGCCATAGAGGCGTGGGTTGAAGTGTCCCATTTTTTCCAATTAGAAAGCAGTCCCACGGATTCGCCAGGCAAATCGATGCCCGTTCTTGAACCCATCCCGAACTTTTTGAGCATAATGTAAAATTCTTCGGAACTCATTGTCTGGGCGACTCTAACTGCCCCTACATTACTTGAGTGCTCAAACAAGTACGCCAGAGTAATCCATCCTGGATAAGGGCGCTTGGAATAGTCGTAATTTTTGATATCCCACCAGCCGACTTTTATTTTACCAGTATCCAAAATTTTTGTCTGAAGGTTTATTTTTCCAAGATCCATTGCAGAAGCCACCGTGATTATTTTAAATGTCGAACCCGGCGGGAAAACATCTGTCAATGTCCAGTTTTTAATCTGCAATTGAGACGCGCTTCTGTAATTGTTCGGATCGTAGTAAGGATAAACAGCGTAAGCCAAAATCTCCCCATTTCTAGGATTCATAACAATTACCGAGCCTCTTAAAGCTTTTCTCTTTAAAATCATTCTATATAATTCCTGCTCACAAATGTGCTGAATTGCAGTATCAATAGTCAAAGTTAAACTTTTCCCCTTGAGCGGCGAAGCAGTTGCAACTGGATCTGTCGAAAAATTGTATATGATATTTCCGTCGGGCGTTCTTTCGGTTTGCACGTTCTTTTCGACATGCTCAAGTTGGTCTTTTGCCGTAAGTTCCACTCCTGAAGCAATATCTGCGTCAAAGTTATAGTATCCCAGAATATGTGAAGCCATCGAGCCCTGTGGGTAAATCCTTGTATTTTTCTTACCTAAGCTTATTTCTCGCAATTGCAATTTCTGTATTTTTTTCGCAGTCGATCTGTCTAAATCTTTTTTAAGCGTGATAACCGAATCTTTTCTCGAAAGTTTTTCGACCAATGTCGCTGTGGAAATTTTTAAATAAGGCGCCAACAACTTTGCCAACTCCTCTGGAGAAGAGTCGTAGGAATCAGGGTGAGCATAAACGTCGTAATATATTCTGTCAGAAGCCAACTTTACACCGTTTCTGTCGAATATATCTCCGCGCATTATGAAGTTTCTCGAGCTGCGTTGTTTTTTTGCTCTGAGTCGATAGCCTTTTACGTCAACAACCTGGATGGCGAACAAATAAAACATAAGTCCAACAGCAAACGCCGTGAACAAAACTTGCCAGCATCCCAAGCGCTTGTCAAAAGTTCTAAATCTTTTTGCCTTATCTTCCAAAATCCCCTCATTATCTATATATATTTTAACACAAGGATAAAGACAAATGTGAATTATTAAATAATCTTAAGTAAACTGTAAGACTTGTGCACAAACACCGAAAAATGAGCTATTTGAGACGGCTGTAATCTCTCAAATAGGGAAAGCTACATTCACCTATGGATTTTAAGCCACTCTAATATCCGATAGCCCACGTGAAAGGTTTTTGAGTATCGAATTTTTTATCCGATATTGAATTAGAGGTAACTGCGTTGACCTCGATAACTTGTTGCGCTTTTTGAAGAATATTATTTTTTTGCATTATTAAATCAACGTTATTAAAAGATTTTAGTTTGTCTATTTTGTTTTGCAAATCGGCATTTTCATCATTTAATATAGTGGTTTGTCTGCCTAGATTGTTCAACACCATTTCGTTTGCGGTCGCAAAATAATATCCAACAGACGTCAGAAGTATAATAGCAAATAATAGAATTGTTAATGTGGTGTTTATTTTTCTTATTGCCATTTCTTTTTTCGTATTCTCCTTTGGAAAATATCCTTCAACAATAGGGCTGTGTTGCAACGGTTTGCTTTGATAATTGTGACGGTACTCTTTCGAGTAGCCATAATTATTTCTAATTTGAATTTTTTCTTGAATCAATTATCCCTACTCCCTGATAACAAATACAAACAAAGGTGATATTACCCCTGCTCGTTCGCCCGCCTTGCAACTCTTAGTTTTGCACTTCTAGACGGCGGATTTTCTTTTACTTCCATCTCACTTGCCAAGATCGGCTTTTTGTTTATCACTTCCAATTTAGGCGACCCGCAGTTACAGATCATTTGATGTCTTTCACACCTACATTTTTGTGAGTGATATTTAAATAAAGTTTTCACCAGTCTGTCTTCGAGAGAGTGGAAACTTATGACACTTATTATAGCACCTTCCCCCAATAAATCCAACACTTCGTCAAGGGTGTTTTTTACATTTGTTAACTCTTGGTTAACCTCTATTCTGATGGCCTGAAACACTCTTGTAGCTGGGTGTATAGATGATTTCACCCTCGGCGTACAATCTAATATTAGTTCGGCCAATTCTCCAGTAGTATCAATTGTTTTGCCCCTTCTATCCTCGACTATTTTTTTTGCAATTCTTTTTGAAAATCTCTCTTCGCCGTATTCGCTAAAGATGCGAACCAAATCTTTTTCTGAATAGCCGTTTACCACCTCAAAAGCACTGAAATCGGCATCATTGCTAAATCTCATGTCTAGTGGTGCATTTTTAGAAAATGAGAAGCCTCTTTCCGCTTTTGTAAGCTGGTGGTAGGATGCACCCAAATCAAAGAGGATTCCGCCAGTTATTTTTTCTATTTTCAAATCGTGTAAAACTTTCTTAATATTTGCGTAAGAATCCTTCACTATTGTTAAGTTATCGTAATTTTTCAGCCTTTCAGACGCCGCTTTTATCGCATCATCATCCACGTCAAACGAAATTAATTTTCCATCTTGTTGAATTTGTTGCAGTATTAATTCGCTATGTCCGCCGCCACCAAGAGTAGCGTCAACATAAATAAGCTCGCCTCTTTTTTCACCGTTGCATTGAAGTGCATCAACGGCTTCGTTTTTCATTACTGTATAGTGTTTAAAATCCAAGACCAAATCCTCCAGTGTACTTGATTTGATTATACCATGCACAAAGAGCTTACAAACCTCATTAAATGAGAAAACGCACGACAACAGGGCAGTTGGGGTGCGTTTTGGGTGTCAGACTTCAGAGCCGGTTCTTTACGGGAACTCTTACGCAATTTTGTCGTCTTACTACATGTGATTCAGTTGGAATTCGGAATTAATGAGAATGGTGATGAGCTGATTTTTCTTCCCAGATAGTAGGGACGACGATTAGCGCTGCGTAAACAATAAAACCAAATACTATCAAATTTAAAGCTTCCATAATGTTCTCCTTTTAAAATACACTCTACCTTGTTCCGTTATTCCACTAAGTCGACACGTACAAACAAACACTTTAGCCTTTTAAGATAAACTTTAATAAATCTTAACAAGGGCTTTGTGTTAAAATCGAAGTTGAGGGAAAGATGAAAAGAAAAATTGCCACTTTATTTAAAGACTTGTGTTGCTCAAGATGCAAAGCAAGTTTCGATGAAAAATCAGTTCAAATTATGAGAGAAGAAAATTCTATGATTGTGTTCAAGCTCACATGCGAAGAATGCTCAAAGAGCTTCGGCGTAGCATTTTTGGGGATTTCTGATTTTGAGTTAAAAAACTACGACTATGACACGGCAGAACGTGATTTAGTCCTAGAGGTTCAAGATGGACCAAAGCCGATTGATGAAAATGACGTTTTAGACGCCCACAAGTTTATTAAAGATCTTGACGGCAGCTGGAAGAAGTTTATTGCGGACTTTGAAGTCGATAATTAAAATGGACAAAAAAGCTGTTACCAATCAAAACCAAAAGGGTCGGACTATATTATATAGTCCGACCCTTTTTTAAACTTTATTCTGCGCTCTCTTGAACTTTTTCTGGCTCTTGAAGTGTTTTTTTAATTATTAAAAGCTTTGTAATTCTCGCACCGTCGATTTCTTTTACCGTAAACTCCAAGTCTTTGATTTTTACCACGTCATTGATTTCTGCAATTCTGCCAAGGACTTTTACCACCAAGCCGCCGATTGTATCAACGTCTTCGTCTTCAATCTCCAGTTCAAAGTATTCAGAAATTTCATCTATTCTCATCATCGCATTTGCGTGATATGTGTCTAGGGCTACTTCTTTGATGTCAGCCTCTTCATCGGCGTCGAATTCATCTTGAACTTCCCCGAAAATCTCTTCCAGCACGTCTTCTAGTGTGATTAAGCCTGAGGTTCCACCAAATTCGTCAATTACTATTGCCATTTGACCTTGCCTTTTTTTGAATTCACGAACCAAGTTGTCCATTGTGATTGTTTCAGGTACTAACAAAACTGGCCTGAGGAGCTTTTCAATGGAGAATTCCTGTTTTTTCAAAGAGAGGCCGTAAAGGTCTTTTACGTGGATTATTCCTGAAATGTGATCCATATTTTCTTCATAGACGGGGTATCTTGTATATTGAGATTCGACCGTCAATTCGTTTAATTCCTGGAATGTTATATCAGACGGAATGCAAATCATATCAGTTCTCGGAACCATAACCTGTTTTGCGTTAAGGTCAGAAAACTTGAATACGTTTTGCAACATTTCTTTTTCGGTTTCGTTTAAAACCCCTTCGTTGTAGCTTGCATTTATAAGCATGTTTAATTCTTCAGTCGAGTGCGCGAGATGCGAAGTATTGGAAAGCGGGATTTTTATAAGTCTAAGCAAAACATTTCCAAACCCGTTTAATAAGATAATAACCGGATTAAACAACTTTGTAAGAAATTGCATCGGCAGTGCTATTAAAAGTGAGGTTCTTTCTGGGTATTGAAGGGCAATCGATTTTGGCATAAGTTCGCCGATTACCACATGCATAACGGTCAAAAGTGAAAATGCAACTGTCACCGAAATAGTGTGAGAGGCAGCGATTTGGTAATTTGCAGGTAAAAAGGTAAAAAATGGCTCGACCATTCTGACAAGCGTTCCTTCTCCAACCCATCCAAGTCCGATACTGGAGATTGTTACTCCCAGTTGTACTGCGGCTATGAATTTGTCTAAGTCTTTTAGGGCTGCCATTGCTATTTTCGCGTTGAAATTCCCCTCTTTTGCAAGTTGGGTAATGCGGGTTTTTCTTACGCTGACCATCGCAAATTCGGAGGCAACGAAAAAGCCGTTTGCTAACAGTAAAAGTGTTATTACAAACAAATTGAAAAATATATTACCAGTTTCGCCCATTAATCATCCTTAACTTTAAATTTATTATCTTTATTATCTTTATTATAATATTGAAAACTTAAATTTGCAACCATTATGTTATAATATAATGGTTAAGAAGTTGAGGCAGTAACAAGTTTGGTTTGTTTCGCATACGTAGATGCACTCCCAGTCAGTAATCCCCCATTCTTCAAAATGAAATTAATATACGAAAATGAGTAGAAAAAACAATGAGATTAGACAAATTTTTAAAAGTATCAAGATTGATAAAAAGAAGAACAGTAGCCAATGCGGTTTCCGATTTGGGCCGCGTTTTCGTGAACGGAAGCCAAGCTAAACCGTCTAAGCACCTTAAAGAGGGCGACGTTATCAAAATCGAAAGCCCAAATAGAGCCATTGAGGCAAAGGTGCTTAAAGTTCCGACCGGCAACGTAAGCGTTCAGGAATCAAGCAGTTTGTACGAGATTATTGAACCCGAAGGAACTTGTGAACTTGGGGAATAACCCTTGTGTTTGGGTAGACTGACACAAATTGGTTGAAAACTTCGAGTATTTTTTCGTTGGAAATATTCAAATTATCACCGCTCATTTTTGGTTGTAGAATCAGCGGTAAGTCGTATTTTTCGGCTAATTTTATGCAGTGTGAAACTTCGTCGCTTAAAATATTTTCGTCAAACACGATTTTTGCAAAAATTTCTTTGTTAGATTTTCTTGCAGATCTAAAAAACTCGTCGTGGATTGCAAAAGAATTTTCAATGCCAGAGGCACTTGGAAGCTTTATGTCTGCAGCGATTATGTCTACGAGATCTATAATTTTTTCTAAATCACTGTTTAGAGTTGAATTTGTCTCCAGATAAATTTTGGTTTCGACCAGCGGCAGAAATTCAACCAAAAAGTCCGCCCACAAAAGTGGTTCGCCACCGGTTATGGAGATTGAATGTATTGATTTGAGGTTGTAAGATTCGATGCGCTCTTTCAATTCCTCGGGTGTATATTCAAGGATTTGGCTACTCAATTCGCTGTTGGTGTCGCAGTATGCGCAATCCAGATTGCACCCACAAAACCTTATGAATAGCTGGTTTACTCCGATGTACGGCCCCTCTCCTTGGATTGAGGTAAATATTTCTTTTATTTTTGTTCTAGATTCCATTTAACAAATTCTCTCTTATATCATTATTACTAACATTTTTTAATTCCTCGTACAGCTCGATTTCTTTTTTACTCAGGTTTTTAGAGATTTCTATGTAGACTGTGACAATCATATCACCAATTTTTTCGTTGTCTCCTTTTAAGCCCTGCCCGGAAAGCCTGAATTTTTGGCCAGCATTGGTTTTTGGCAACACTTTCATCGAAATTTTTCCGTCGATTGTCGGGATGTTTATTTTTGCCCCGAGTGCCGCTTCGAAAGGGGTTATTGGTATAGAACAGTGAATGTTTAGCCCTTCGTATCTAAAAACAGAGTTGTTTTCGATTTTGACATCCAGATACAAATCCCCATTCTTGCCCCCATTGTAACCTTTATTGCCTTCGTTTGCAATCCTTATTTTTGAACCTTGCTTGACTCTTGCGGGAATTTTAACCGATAGCTTTTTGTGGATTGAGTTTTCGCCAAATCCGCCACAGAGAGTACATTTTGTGCCGTTAATAAATTTTCTTCCCTCGCAATTTTGGCATTTTTCGGTATGCAGGATGTTTATTATTCTTGTTGTTCCATTTATGGCTTCTGACAGTGTAATTGTTATGTCAGCGTGAACGTCATCCCCTCTTTCAGGCCTGAGTTGCTTCGTGGTGAATGATTGGTCTTTTGCGTGGGCAGTGTTTTTAAATCCTTCCAATATATCGTTGAAAGCGTGTGCAAAGTCGTGATTTGGTGTCGAACTCTTAGTGCTTTTCCTTTTTTCCTTTTCACTTTTTACGTCTTCGCTATTAAGAGTCTCCTTGTAGGCTTTGTTTGCCTGAGTTCTCTTTGCTCTCATATCGTCTTGGAATTGATAACCTCTGAGTAGGTCATAGTGCTTTTTTTTCTCTATATCCGATAATATTTCGTAGGCTTCAGTTATTTCTTTGAATTTTTTGATGCAGAATTCATTGCCTGAATTTACGTCAGGGTGGTACTTTCTGGCAAGTTTACGGTACGCCGTTTTAATAACTGCACTGCTCGCCTCAAATGAAATTTCGAGGATTTCGTATAGGTTTTTTTCTGAAGATAGTACCATTTTACCTCAACACGAAACTTTTGTAATTTCGCTTACTAAATTGTATTTTTATTACTAATTTTTTGTGATATCGCTTACAAAATTAATGCACTCGCTAATTATTGCTATCGAACATCAACTTTATTATTGTTACTTCGCTCGCATCTCTTTTGCTTGGGGTTTTTTCCGTTTTACCTTTTACTGTTTGCTCCTTCACCTATCTAATATTAACGATTTATTCAATAATTTCAATAGTCCGTCAATATTAATTTTTCGGTTATATTATTTTTAGACTCTCTAAGAGAACTTTAAAGGCCAGTAATATAAGGATTAAGCCCCCTGAAATCTCCAAGTTTTTTGTTGGAAATTTTTTAAAAAAGTACCCGCTCCAAAAACCCAAAAGAGAATTTAAAAAAGTTACGACCCCTATTATTATTGCAGGAATGAGGATTGCAGTGCCACTGAAAGCCAATGAAGCCCCAGCAGCTAACGCATCAATGCTTGTGGCAAATGAAACGAGTAGGATGTATTTGAGGCAAAGATAGCAAACCAGTTTTTCTTTTTCTTCCCCTTTCTTGAACGCTTCTCTTATGAAATTCAGCCCCAAGAGAATAAAAATAACGAACACAATCCAGTGGTCATAGGGTTCTACGTATTTACTTACGCTTCCGGCAAGGCTTCCGCCGATTAGTGGCATCAAAAACTGGAAAAATCCTACTGAAAAAGCCAGTATAAGCGAGTTTTTACCGGTATTGTGGGTGAAAATTAACCCGTTGGAAAAAGATACCACGCAAGCATCTATAGAAAGTGCTACCGCCAAAACAAATATGTCTAAATAAGTCATTTTACTGTTGATTCTCCATTGCTACTATTCATGTCCGACATTTATTTTTTATTCCTTAGTCTCCTGTTTTAGTTCAGCTGTGGCGCATAATTCGGTTTTTATCCTTTAGTCCAAGCAGACTTCAACCTCAAAAAATCTATTCCATGGGAAGCTGTATTCGACTTTGAAATCCATCTTAAAATATTCTTTTAACTGGTTTTCAAACGCAAGCATCAACGTTTTTATGTGAAAACTATTCGGCTCATTGGAGAGCTTTTTCAGTGCCTGTCTGACTTTTGACTGGTAAGCCCAATCGTCTAAAAAACGCACCAATTGAAGTTCTTTAAATGCTGCCTCGTTGTATTTTTCGGCGAAAAATCTCACCACACAAACACAAATAAGGCTTCCAAGAGTGTTTGCACTAGTATTCCATGCGCTATAGCCGTAAAATTTATCAAAATCAATTGTCATTTCTGGAAATTTGGCAAAAAAGCATTTGACAAATTCATCGTCAGCGCCGTTTGCAAACCTGACGTCAGCCACTATAAACTTCTTTTCAGGCAGTTTTAAATTACTGCTGAAAGGTTTTGTGTCCACACCCATAACAATTTCGCCCTGTCTTTTTTCGAAATTATTCACCATTAAAATGACATCGGATTGATCTTCTTCTACGATTAGGCACCCCGACAGTTCTAGCTGGGCAATGACGCTTTTTTCTATAGAGATGTCCTCGTAGTTTGAGATTAAATCTTTTTCTTTTGGTTCCAAAAACACCGTTGAAACTTTCAAAGGTCGATTTAATTCGCTTATAGCCCGAGCAAAAAGAGTCAGTGGGATTTCGTCCGCGCCGGTTTTTACGAGGGCTGGAAGATTTTTTTCGTTGATTATTTTTTCCAATTCCCTGGCTTCCAATACATTTAGCCCGAATTCGGCGCAATCGTCTTTTGAAAAAACCAAAGTGTCTAAAATCCCGTCATTTATCCAGTCTAGGTAAATTTTATTGACCTCAAAATTTCTTTTTCTAGTGTTGATGTAATCTTCCAAGATTTCTTGGGGAATTTTCGAGCATTCTGGTAGACCGGACAGGTTAGAAGTTTGGAGGTAGGACATTTTTTTTTCTACTAATCTTCCACGATTCCAAGCTTCCAAACCCTCTATACTCTCTTTGTGAAAGTTATATGAATAATCAAAAATATTTTTGCCGTATTCGTTCCAATATTCTTTTTCTTCCTCGTTTACGTTGTTATTTGAAATTCTCATTATGCTTGAAAAAGCATAAATTCTCGTACACTTTTCAATCAAAATTTCTTTGATTTTATCAAGCCTGTCTTTGATTTCTTCCAGTGGCGCATCACATCTTCTTGATGAAATCAGCCCGCCGTATGCAAGTGTGTCGAGCGAGATTATCAACGCGTCTACTTTTTCTAAATTTTCTAGCCAGCTTAGAATTCCGTCAACGTCTGCTTCAAAATCGAGCCCGCCAAGCATTGTTCTATCTGGCAAAAATAGTTTCAAATCATCGTCAATTTTTGCTATCTGCTCAATCAGAGTGTAGCAAACCGGCCTGTTATCTATTGGAATTATCGCAATTTTCTTCATGTTTCCTCCAAAATATTATAGCATAATAGGCACTAGGTGAGCAAAAAAATTAATTCCGCATTTTTTCAGCCTAGGATTTATGTCATCTTACAAGAATGCCTGCTCTATCATTCACATTCACATTCGTAATTGCTGTACAATTACGGGGCATTGAAAAAAGAAAATTAAGCATTTTAGACTAGTTGTATAGCTTTTGGTAAAAGTTCGAGATGAAGTAAATATATAAACCTTTTAGTTAATAATAAAAAAAATCTTAATAATGCGTCTTTTTCTTTTCAATCGGGTATAATAAATTTATGACCAACGATGAAAAACAGCAAGAAGATTTTATTTCGACCGTTTCGCACGAGCTCCGCACGCCTTTGACAAGCATTAGAGGCTTTGCCCAGACGATGTTGTCCTCTTGGGGTGCGCTTGATGACGACCATAAAAAGAAATTTATTAAAATTATAGAGCAGCAGTCCAACAGGTTGATTAATCTCGTTGAAAACATGCTTTCCGTCAACAAATTACAGTCGTTCAAGGACAAACTGGTTTACAAAAACGCCAGCGCTAACCTTCTGATAGAGCCGATTATACAGATTATTAAACATCAATATCCAAACCATGAGTTTGTCGTGGAATTTAACAAAAAAATCCCCCAAATCCTTGTCGATGTGGATAAATTTCAACAAATTATGACAAATTTAATAGAAAATGCGGCAAAATACTCCAATGAAAACTCAAAAATTACGGTAAAAACCGATTATTCAGCCTCCCCTGATTACATTTCAATAAAAGTAATCGACCAAGGCATCGGAATAAACCAAGAGGATTTTGAGAAAATTTTTACTAAATTCTCCAGAGTGGACAATCCTCTGACACGAAAAATTCAGGGAAGCGGTCTGGGGCTTTACATTACAAAAGTTTTAGTCGAAAAAATGAACGGCCAAATTAAAGTCGGAAGCAGCGACGGAACGACCACTTTTGAGGTTCTAATTCCTGTGGAAAATCTCGAAAATCAAGCCGTTAAGCCGTTTTGTAGTTATAATTAATTTTGGATAAAAAGTGCAAAAAAACACATTAATAATCGATAAAAGAGTAGAGCTTTCGACCAAGTACAAAAAATTGGTTGAAGGGCCGGATAATTTTGTCCTTATTTCACGTGATTTGACTTCAGCCATTGGACTGATACAAGAAAACGAACCCGATTTGATAATTGTTTCCGACAGTATTGACGAACCTTTGGCTGATTTCTGTAAAAAATTGAGAGTTTTGACTTTCAATATGAGGCCTGTAATTGTTGCGATGTCAAAATCGGCTGAACTAAGTGACAAGCTCCAAGTTTTGGAAAATGGGGCAGATGATTTTTTGAGCGAGCCGATTAATTCAGATGAATTTAAAATGCGGATAAAAGCCCACCTAAGACGTGAATATGAGGTTAACGTTAACCCTAAAACTTTGCTGCCCAACAAAATTTATTCCAAAAAAGCACTAAAGCGAGCAATTGCAAAAAAAACGCCTTGGGCATGTCTGCTTGTCAGTGTTGAAAATTTTGACAACTACAAAGAAATATACACCGAACTTGCTTCTGATAAGCTCATTCAGACCTTTTGCGCGATTATAAATTCAGCACTTGGTGAGGGCGATTATTTGGGACATATTTCTGACAACGAATTTCTAATTATAGCAAACCCTCTGTGTGCAGAAAAAATAGCCACTTTCCTCACTTTTGCTTTTGATACGGTATCTTCAAAGTTTTACTCATCAGAAGACGCAAAAAGAGGGTATGCGATTTTGCAAGGAGACGAGCGCGCTGGGCGTCGTTCCGAATTCGTTTTTACCACAATCGGGATTGTAACCAACGAATTTAAAAAATATACAACTCCAAAACAGGTCTTGAATTCGCTTATCCAGACTAGTGAGCTTGCAAAAAGACCATCCGGCTCGAATTACGCAATCGAAAGGCCGAAACTTTCCGCTGAAAATTCTGTTTTAGAAAAAGACTTCCTTAACAAAATATTGGTTATGGAAGAGGACGAGGCGCTTTCTTTTTTGCTAACAACCACTCTTGAATTGGAGGGGTATGAAGTTGAAACGCTAGACAATATAAGAGCTACAACTTCTTTAATGCCACTAGCTGTCTCATTTAATCGGCCGGTGGCTATTGTTATAATAGATGCGGGTAATATTGAATCTACCTCTGGATTAGACCTGTGTAAAACCCTAAAAAATGATGCTAGGTTTATTAATTCAAAATTTATCGTCACTTCGATTTTTCACGACAAAGAGTTGGTTTTGAATTCAGGCGCAGACTTGTACTTACCAAAACCATACGAGTTAGCCTCTTTGATGAAGTGGGTCAAAATTTTTATTAAGGAAGTAAATTCTTAAAGGCAAAAGCCAAAATGAACCTAATCTAGTAGCGTATCAAGCAAATTTGCATTGTCGGTAGCTTTTTGAGTATTAGCCATTCCTGAGCGCTTGATATAGCCTCTAAGTGCCTCTCTAACTAGCTCGCTTCTTGTTCTTTGCTCATCTGCTGCGATTCCGTCCACTCTGTCTAAAAAATCGTCAGACATTGATACTAGTATTCTTGCCATTTTGCCCCCTTAACTTCGCTAGGTATTTTAAATATCTATACCATCTATATTGTACCTCAATTACACATATTGGCTATTTCTTTTCTATAATTGTAACAATATTTTAAGGAAAATCAGAAATATTAGTCAGTTATTGAGACTGATGCACGTCAAAAATAATCTTTTTAGAGACGCACAGTGGCATATTTTTTTAGAAATGAGTATCATTATAATTTATTAACCTTTCTCAAAAAAATTTTTTGTACTAGAATAAGTATGTTAGACGAATTCATTTACAAGGAAATTAAATTGAAAGATATATATTATTTTATAGCTATAGGCGGGATTGGGATGAGTGGATTGGCTAAGTATTTGCTGGAAGAGGGCTTTGAAGTTCTAGGTTCCGACATAAGCCAAAATAAAAACACCATTAGTCTTGAAAAATTGGGCGCAAAAATTTTTATAGGCCATAACGCCGATAATTTATCCAAAAAGGCAGTCGTAGTCTCAAGCACAGCCATTAAAGCAGATAATCCCGAATTGATGAAAGCTAAAGAATTAGGTTTAGAAATTTTACACCGTTCCGACCTGTTGGCCAGAATTTCAGAAGGTTTAGGCGAAAACAAGAAAAAATATTTCATCGGCTACTCCGGTACCCACGGAAAAACCACAACAAGCGGACTTTCCTCATACGTCCTTTCAAAGGCCATATTGAACCCTGCTTTTGTTGTCGGCGGTATGGTTCCTGACATAGGGGTGAATTCAAAATCCGCAAATAGCGATTTTTTCGTAGCAGAATTGGACGAGAGCGACGGAACGATTGTTAAATATAAGCCACAAATCAGCGTTATAAATAACCTTGAGGTCGATCACGTAGATTTTTACACAGACGGAATGCAGTCTATTCTCGATACTTTTAAAATTTATTTAAGTAACTTGCCTCAAACCGCAAAAGTACTTATCAATAACGATTGCGCTGGTAATCTAATGTTGATTGAGCAAAATCCAAAAACTAAATTTATTACTTTTGGTTTCAATCAGGCAGATTATGTTGCGAAAAACATAAAATTTAAAGGCAAAGAAACGAGCTTTGATATTTCTTACAAAGGCGAATTTTTGACCTCTTTGAAGCTTCAATTACTCGGAAATCACAATGTATACAACGCATTGGCGGTTTTAGCAAGTCTGAATGAAGCGAAAGTGAATCTTGAGTTGGTAAAAGAGCATTTTTATACCTTTGTTGGCATGGGAAGACGTTTCCAACTGGCCGCAGAATTTGACGGAATAAGCGTTTATGACGATTACGCACATCATCCGACCGAAATAAAAGCGACACTTTCTTCAACCGAATCGTTTAAGGGCAAAAAAATCGTGGCTGTTTTTCAACCACACAGGTACAGTCGCTTAAAAGGGCTTTGGGACGATTTCTTGGGTGCTTTTGTGAATGTGGATAGGGTTTACGTAACAGACGTTTATGCAGCTTCCGAAGCTCCTATTGATGGAGTGAGCGGAGAAATTTTTGCTCATCAATTGGGCGAAAAAATAAGCGTTAAGTGCAACCATTTGAACGGAAGTATTGCAGATGTCGCCAGCCAGCTGTTGCCTTTATTAAAAGAAAATGACGTGGTAATTGGGCTTGGGGCAGGTACGATTACAAATTTGGGGAAGGAAATTCTAAGCTTAAAAAAAGAACAGGCGGGGGCAAAATTATAGTGGATATTGAATTAAAAGAAAATTATCCGATAAAAAATTTAACCTCCTTTAAAATAGGTGGTGAAGTCGAAAAATTGTATTTTCCAAAAACCCAGCAGGAGTTTGTTTACCTTTTGAAAACCCTGGACAATCCTATTATTTTTGGGAATTGGTCAAATGTTTTGATTTCTTCCGAGGGAATTAAAGGAAATGTAATTAGTACTGCAAAGCTTGACAAGATTGAATTTAGGGGGACTGAAATATTTGCAGATTGCGGAGTGAAGGGGCCACTTTTGGCTCAAAAAGCTCTTGAACATTCTCTGGGCGGGTTTGAATTTATGATAGGTTTTCCAGGCTCTGTCGGCGGGAATATTTACATGAACGCATCTGCCCACGCTCAATCAATAAGCGACTTTTTGGTCAGCGTTTGCGTTTGGGATAAGAGAAAAAAAGAAGTTTTGGTACTAGATAAAAAAGCCCTCGATTTTGGCTACAGGACTTCAGTTTTGCAGCAAAAGCCCTACATCCTGCTTTCAGCGGAGTTTGATTTAAAAAAAGTCAAAAAGGAAGAAAGCGAATTTTTAATAAACAGAAACCTTGATTTTAGAAAATCTTTCCAGCCAACTTTGGCCAATCCGAACGCTGGGAGTGTTTTTAGAAACCCTGAGAATGACTCAGCTGGAAGGCTTTTGGACAAAGCTGGAGTAAAAGATTTTCAGGTCGGCGGGGCAAAAGTTTGGGGAAACCACGCAAACTTTATCGTCAACTCTGGCAATGCAACGTCTACCGACGTTTTGGAGCTTATGCTGAAAATGTATGAAGAAGTTAAAAATAAATACACCGTGGAATTGTCTCCTGAAATTAAATTTTTCGGGGTAAAATCTAAAAGAGAGGAAGAAATATGCAATATTCTGTACAGTCAAAAATAAATAAACACGCTAAAATCGCTGTTTTGTGTGGCGGAATGTCCTCAGAGCGCGAAGTTTCGCTTCGTTCCGGTAAGAATTGCCACGCCGCATTGCTCAGGTTAGGCTTTGAAAACGCTGTGATAGTTGACGTCAATGAGAATATCGCAGAAACTTTGAAATCGAATAATATCGAATATGCTTACAATGCACTGCACGGAAAATATGGTGAAGACGGTTGCATCCAAGGGCTTTTAGAAATATTAAAAATCCCTTACACCGGTTGCGGAGTTATGTCCAGTTCCATTTGCATGAACAAAGAATACACAAAGAAAGTTCTTTCAACTGCTGGAATCCCTTTAATTAAGTCAGTTTTCGTCAGAAGTTACGAAAATTTGTTGGATTCTGTCCAGGGTTTGACTTATCCTTTGATGATTAAACCAGTTTCTGAAGGTTCGAGTTTTGGTATGAGCAAGGTAGAAAACCAAGAAGAGCTTATTAAAGGCGTTGAAGAAGCCAGAAAATACAATCCGGACGTTTTAATAGAGGAGTATTTGGTCGGGATTTGCGCTACAGTAGGGGTCTTAGAGGAGTTCAGTAAAGAAGAAGGCGACAAGATTTTTGCCACGGAAATCCTTGAACTTAGGCCAAAAAACGAATGGTACGACTACGAAGCCAAGTACACAAAGGGTTTGACGGAATTTATTTTGCCTGCAGAGCTCTCCGAAGAAATGTCAAGCAAGGTTATCGAACTTGCCATTAAATCCCACATTTTTGCCGGTTGTTCCGGTGTTTCAAGGGTAGATTTCCACATTGTTGGCGATATTCCCTACGTTCTTGAAATTAATACAAGCCCCGGAATGACTGATACGAGCGATTTGCCGGCGCAAGCTGCGGCGATAGGAATCGATTACGATAGTTTGGTGTTACTGATTTTGAATAGTGCAGGATTAAATAAGTAATTTATGATGGAAAACGAAGAAGATCAAAAATTAAGTCAATATTCGACGCGAAGAAGGCTTCAACAAAACCGTATGGAACGTCAGGTTCGCCAGAGCAAAATCTTGATCAGGCGGTTCAGATTTATAGCAAGGTATGTAACCATCGCCCTGCTGCTTTTCTTCGGTTATGTGCTTTTGAAGGCGCCACAGTGGTATATAAATAAAAATGTTTTCAACTCTGTCAACAACCCTTCGTTGGAAATTTTGAACAACAAAATAGTTCCTTCTTATAAAATATTAGCGGCATTAAGACGTGCAGAAATTCCGAACAAACCTATGTACAGGTTCGAAACCGACGAAATTAAGCACAATGTTCTGCAACTCGAGCCAATCGAGGCCGTTTTTATAAGAAGATTTTGGTTTCCCGCGAGGATTCAGGTTATAGTTCAGGAAAGAATTCCTGTTGTAACAATTTCGCCCGCCGAGAATGTTGCTCCGATTGCTTTTTTCGCAAGAGATGGAAAATTAATAGGGCGCGATTATATGCCGTTGGATAAATCCTTAAAGACTATTCTAGTACTGTCTTATGGGGTCAGAGGGGACGATTACAGAAATTGGGACGGCTCAAAAATAAAATTGATTGAGAATCTCGCAAAGTCAATAGAGGCTATTTCAGGGGAGAAGGTTGAATACATTGATTTTAGGGCTCCAAATGACGTTTACGTAAAATTGAAAACAGCAAGAATTAGGCTGGGCGAACTGGACGACACTGTTTTTGAAAGAATTAAAAGAATCCCGTCTATTTTGCCACAAGTCAAAATGCTTGATAAGAAAATCAAGTATGTGGATTTGCGATGGAAAGATGCAAATTATATAAAATTGGACTGATAAAACGAGACCGCTGCAAGCCTCTAAATAGCTCATTTTTTCGACTTGTGCATCAGTCTTGAAACACGTCATTGCGAGGCATTGAACTTGTATTTGAAATAAATTGAAGGCCCGAAGCAATCTCTGACGAGTCTTGAAGGAGATTGCTTCGGTGAAATCTTAATGTCTAGACGCAGTTCAGCGTCTCGCAATGACGCACTAGACTTAGACTACGCCAGTTCGTTTAGTATTTCGCCCTTTGTGTCAACAACCTTAAATAATTCGTCAGGAGTATGTTTCAGGAGCTTGGCATCATAAAGAGATTGATATTGTTTTACGGTACCGGCAAAGAAATCCTCGCCTACTAAAATAAGTTTCTTTAGGGGTTCGTTTTTTGGAGCGTATTCATTTTTTTGAATCAATGAAGAAGCTTCTAGCAAGGTGGTTGCACTACCGGGGAAAATTAGGAATGTATTAGAAGTTTTTCCGAATTTTTCTATTCTGTCTGATTCTGAAGTTGCTTTGCCGATAGGAACACAGTTTTCAATGTCTTCATCACCCCATACAGGTTCTACTAATATTGAAAGATTTTGTAAGGGTTTTCCCGTTTCATTATCTATTGCCGAATTTTCTTTAGCTGCATTGTAAGCTGCACCCATTATGCCTTTAGCACCACAACCAGTATTAATATTATATCCAATGTTAATTAGGTCTTTTGTTACTTTTGAGCATAAATCCATAGCATCTAAAATACCATCCGTATCTTTAGAACTTCCCATTATGGTTACAGTATTGGCTTTGCTTTCAAGCGTTGTATATTTTTCATTCAATGACGGGATTTTGTCAAATTCTTCTTGGAAGCTTCCCCTAAATAAAACTTGGATTGATTGATTGATTGATTGATTGATTGATAGTATTTAACATTACAATCTCCATTTTTGTTCTATGTAGTTTTAAAACCAGACATGAAAACTTTTGCAAAATGTAATAAAAATGTTACATTTAGTACTTAATCAACCTCGTTGTAAACCAATTTTTTGCGTAAACTCCACTGCCCTAGTGCCAATACAAGGATGATTACGAATAGAACATAAGCAATGGCACTTGCTTGGCCTATTTTGAAATACTCGAATGCGTTTTTGTATATTGCGTAGACCAAGACATTGGTGCTGTCTAAAGGCCCCCCTTGGGTCATTAAATATATCAGGTCGAAAATTTGAAAAGAGCTGATGCAGGTTATAATCACCACAAAAAATATGGTCGGAGACAGAAGCGGAACCGTGACGAATCTAAATGTGTCAAAAGCGTTCGCCCCGTCGACTTTTGAAGCTTCAAACAGCGACTGGTTCAATGCACTCAATCCAGACAAGAAAATCACCATGTTGTAGCCGATTAATTTCCAAACAGAAACTATTATAATCGCCGGCATTGCAAAATTCGGGTCGTAGAGCCAGTTTATGTGCAAATGTAAAAAGTAGTTTAAAATCCCGATATTTGGGTCGAATATCCATTCCCAAGCCACCGCCACCACTATCATTGGTGTTATAAAAGGCAAAAAATACGCGGTCTTGAAAAATTCCGAGCCCCTTATTTTTGAATTCAGAATACAGGCGAGCACAAGCGGAATTATCACCGCAAAAAATGATGTTGAGAGCGCGTATACAACCGTGTTAAATAGTATTTTGCCAAACAGAGGGTCGGTAAAAAGCGTTTTGTAATTTCTCAAACCCACAAATTGTGCCTTATTTATTAAATCCCAGTCCATAAAGCTTAGTCCGAAGGAGCAGATTACGGGAATTATTATGAAAATAAAAGTCCCAACAAGTGCCGGAAAAACAAACACCCAGCCCATAAAGGTCTGGTTATTTGATAGGCTATTAGTTAGTTCGGCTAATCTTTTTTTCATATTTATATTATACTATAAAGAGTGAGCGAGCGAAGCAAAAATCGAATTTTTGTTTCCGAGTGAGCGAGTTACAAAGGCAAAGCCTAAAGAGTGAGCGAGCGAAGCAAAAATAGAATTTTTGTTTCCGAGTGAATGAGTTACAAAGGCTAAGCCTAAAGAGTGAGCGAGCGAAGCAAAAATCGGTTTTTTGTTTCCGAGTGAGCGAGTTACAAAGGCGAAGCCTTATTATAAAGAGAACAGAAACTAGGAGATACAACATGATAACGAACATACCGGATACAGCGTTTGGAAAAAACGACATTAGAGGGATTTACGGAAAAGACGTAACCGAAGAGCTTTTTTACTATACAGGCAAAGGGTTCGTCAAATACATGACGGAACATTCCCAAAAAGACCCGTCAGATATGTGGATTACAGTCACTCAAGATGCAAGGAACCACTCCCCGTCACTTGCAAAAGCACTTATTGACGGTGTGACTTCAACCGGTGTCAATGTTGTAGACTTGGGGCTTGCTCCAACTCCAATTGGTTATTATTCTGAAGTTGTCGGAATCGATCCGAGAGTAACTGACGGAAACGAAATAGTCGGTGCCTTAATAGTGACCGCAAGCCACAACCCAAGCCAATATAACGGCTTGAAGATGACTTTTAACAAGCAGTCTTTGAATGAAATGCAAATCGGCGAAGTGAAAACCCTAACCTTTAAAGAAATAGGCAAAACAGCTGCCCTAACTCAGGTTGGAGTAGTTAAGCAATTTGATTTAATCCCTGACTATACAAAGGTTATGATAAATAATTTCGGCAGAATCGGTGAAGGAATAAAAGTCGTTGTAGACAGCGCAAACGCAACAGGCGGAGTTGTTGCACCGAATTTATACAGAGCGTTGGGATGCGAAGTTGTCGAACTTTACTCAGCGCCAAACGGAAACTTCCCTAACCACCATCCAAACCCGAGTGACGAAAGCACCTTAACCGATATCAAAAAAACAGTTCTTGAAACAGGAGCTGATTTGGGAATAGCCTTCGACGGCGACAGCGACAGAATTGGGGTAATTGATGCAAGCGGAAAAAGCATGTCAGGTGACAAATTATTATTGATTTATGCTCAAGACATCATCAAAAAGATGAAAGGCTCCGGCGTTAAGCCGACCATCGTCTCTGAAGTAAAATGTTCCCAAGTGCTTTATGACACAATCAATGAAATAGGCGGAAACGCTGTCATGTACAAAACAGGACACGGGTACATCAAGTCAAAAATGAAAGAAACAGGAGCGATTTTGGCCGGTGAAATGAGCGGACATATTTTCTTTAAAGACAGATACCATGGTTTTGACGATGCAGTCTACGCGGGATGCAGAATTATTGAAATAGTGGCAAATCTTAAAAAAGAAGACCCGAATTTCACAGTAGAACAGCTTTTGACATCGTTCGACAAAGTTTTCTCTTCTCAAGAAGTGAGATTTCCTTGTGCTAACGAATTGAAAAAATCCACTTTGCAGTCGTTCGAGAAATTGGTTAAAGAAAACCCTGATATGTTCGGAGCGAAAATCAAAGAAGTGGTGACTCTAGACGGACTCAGAATAATATTCGAAGACGGTTTTGCCTTAATCAGACAAAGCAACACCGAACCGGTGTTCACCCTTCGTTTCGAGGCAAAAGACCAATCTCAAGCAGAGCATTACCAAGAGGTTATGGTTAGTAGTTTGGAAAATATTCTGGCTTAAATTTGTCCAACTAATTGTACAATGGTTAATACAATCTTTCGCCGGTTTTTTTCTCGAAGAAAAACATGTTTTTGCAGTTCATGTTTAAAATCAAATCCTCGTCCACTACAAAATCAGGAGGAAGCTTCACGCTGCATTTACTCTTGCCGATGTAAAAATAAGCTATTTTTTCGCTCCCGAGCATTTCCGACATATCAACCTTAACTCCTAGTCTAATTTTCCCCTCAGGAGTGGTCATATTCTCAGGTCGAATCCCAACAGTTAAGCTTTCGTGGCCGCCGATTGCGAGCTTTTGTTCTTCTGTCAGTTGAATCGGCATATCAGCGATGTATAAAGTGTCGTCAATCATTTTGCCTGACATAAAATTCATCTGAGGAGAGCCGACAAACCCAGCTACAAAAGTGTTCTTAGGGTCATTATAAATATTGTCCGGCGTGTCAAATTGTTGAATTACTCCTTTATCCAAAACCACAATCCTGTCACCCATGGTAAGTGCTTCAGTCTGGTCGTGGGTTACGTAGATAAAAGTGGTCTGAAGTTTTTGGTGAAGTTTTTTAATCTGGGATCTCATCTGCACCCTTAATTTGGCGTCCAAATTCGAAAGCGGCTCATCCATTAAGAAAACCTTTGGCTCGCGCACAATGGCCCGTCCTAGCGCGACACGTTGTCTTTGTCCGCCCGATAGCTGTTTCGGTTTTCTGTCCAAGTATTCTGTCAAATCCAAAACTTCAGCGGCTTCTCTGACTTTTTTGTCTATAGTTGCTTTGTCGATTTTTCTCATCTTTAATCCAAAAGCGATATTTTCATAAACGGTCATATGAGGATAAAGTGCGTAGCTCTGGAATACAAAAGCAATATCCCTGTCTTTTGGTGGGATATTGTTGACTTTTTTGTCGCCGATAAAGATTTCTCCGCCAGAGATGTCTTCTAATCCTGCAATCATTCGCAAAATAGTCGACTTTCCGCATCCAGAAGCTCCAACTAGCACCAAAAATTCTTTGTCCTTAATCTCCAAATCGATTCCGTCAATGATTTTTGTTTTGTCGTATGATTTTTGTATGTTTTTTAGTGTTACGCCAGCCATGTCTTTTACCTTTTACCTTTTACCCTAAGTCGACTTTTCAATCGGTAGAATTACGTTGTAAGTCGTTCCCTGCATTGGTTCAGATTCCACCCAAATGTGACCTTTTAGATGCTTCACAAGATTTTTTACGCTCGCTAAAGCGATAGATTTAACGATATGTTTTTTGTTCGGTCTGTCCAATTGAGAATACGGCTCAAACAATACTCCCAAGTCACCTTCTACGACTCCTGCACCTGTATCTGCAATTGTCAGCATCAAATACGATTTTTCACTTGCTGTTTCGCACACTTTAATGCCTTGCTGGGCTACAAAATCCAATTCAGGATGGCATGCCTTTACAGTTATAGAACCTACATCTGTTGATTTTACAGAAGTATCCATGATATTTTGCAAGATAATTTTAAGTGCCGCCTCGTCTGAGAAAATTGTTCTCTTCACTATATCTACACATTCAAAAGTTAGGCTCAAACTTTTCTCTTTAACCTGATCTTCAAAGCTTTTTAGAGCGGTTTGAATGGTGTTTATCACGTCAAACACTTGGTAATCGTACTCAAACAAGCTGGATTCCGTCTTTGACAATTCAAAAATTTTATCCATAAGGTAGAGTAATTCGTTTGAATTTTTGTTGATAATTTTAATGTACTTTTCCTGTTTTTCACTCATATCGCCGCCGAGTCCATCAACCATAGCTTGAGAAAATCCAATTATTGAATGAATAGGGGATTTTAATTCGTTTGAAAGTTTTACCAAAAACATATTTTTATCTTTATTTGTTTTTTTTGAGCTTTCGTGTTCAACAAGAATGCTAGTTACAGTTTTGTAATTTTGTGTCACATCTCTGAGTGAAACAATTAAAAACTCTTCTGAATATTTTGCGGTTATTTCTGTAAAGAACTCTTTGCCTAATTGGCTTTTGGCTCTTCCAACAGCAGATTTTCCGCTCAAAGCAGCTTGTTTTGCTAAATCAAAGCCACCTTCAATCCAGTCATTTATGTTTTTATTCATCAGTTCGTTTTTTGCCGTCTCGAATAATTCACAAGAAGCATCGTTTACGAACTGGATTCCGCCGGGGGCGTCAACTAGCATCACTCCGTCGGCCAAATTTGCCAGCAGGTCGATATCTTTTGCTTTAGATAAAAAATTTTTAAAAACCATTTCCTCTATACCTCTACAGTTGAATTGTCGTACCGACGCTTTACAGGTCAATTACTACGAACATATTATCACAAAATTCAAATTTTCGTATACACCACAATCAGTATTTATTAATCCGTGTGAATAATAAAAAAAGAGCAGATATTAAGTTGCCTTAATGTCTGCTCTTTTTTTGTGTTTATCTCAATACTAGTCTTGAAGATCTTTTACACTCAACGCAATTCTGTGTTCTTGCGGAGTGAATTTTTTGATTAATACATCGACTTCGTCGCCAACATTGAAGAAGTTGAAAGGATTAATGTTTTCGTTGCTCATCTCAGAAGTAGGAAGCAATGCTTCTACGCCAGGGAAGATGTTAATAAACGCGCCGAAGCTTGTTATTTTATTAACTGTTCCTTTGATTTTGTCGCCTTCTTTGAATTTTCCTTCGATTTGCTGCCAAGGATTTTCGCCCATTCTTTTCAAACTCAAGCTGATACGTTTAAGTTCGTTATCGATTCTGATAATTTTGACTTCGATTTTATCGCCAAGAGTAATGATATCAGATGGGTGTTTGATTCTCTGCCAAGAAATTTCAGATATAGGAAGCAATCCGTCGATTCCGTTGATGTCGATGAACGCGCCGAAATCAGCGATTCTAACAACTTCACCGGTTACTACCATATCTTCGTGAAGTGAAGCGAGAACTTGATCAACCACTTGGTCTCTTTGTTCAGCTACAGCTTGTCTTTGAGAAAGAATTAATTTGTTTTTCTTAGGGTCAGCTTCCAAGACTTTTACTTCGATTTTTTGGTCGATTAGGCCGTCAAAAGGAAGTCCTGTTCTAAGTTGGCTTGAAGGAATGAACCCTTTCAAGTCAGCAACGTCTACCAATACTCCGCCTTTAACCAAAGAAACAACTTTCGCAAGGATTGTGTCTCCTGAATTTTTAGCGTCGTTCAATTGAGCCCAAGCTTGAGCACAAGCGATTCTTTTCAATGATACGACCATCGGTTCTTCGTCGTTTTCTTCTCTTAAGACGTAAAATTCTTTCAAGTCGCCGATTTCTAATTCTTTTACGACCTCGTTGATGTTAGATACTTCGCGATTAGGCAAAACAGCTTCCGTTTTAATCCCTTTGACCCCGATAAGGTAGCTCTCAGCATCTTTTCTTATTACAGTACCTTCTACTACATCAGCTACAGAGTAGCTTTTAGAGAAAGATTCTTCTAATAATTGTTCAAATTCGTCTAATTTTGGTTTTTCTACTGTTGTCATTTCATCCTCCTTTAAGTTTGTTTATGACGTTTTCTATTATCGTTTCTGGTGTGGATGCTCCTGCGGTAATCGCGATATTATAAGCATCATTTATAATATCCTTGTAATTTTCTAGCTCCTTGTCATCTTCTATGTGGATAGTTTCTGAAATCCCAATTAAAATTTCAGCTAAGTGGGTCGTGTTGGCGCTTTTTTTAGAGCCGACAACTATCATCAGGTCAGATTCTCTCGCTAATTCTTTTGCCTCATTTTGCCTAAGAGTTGTGCTGGCACAAATCGTGTTTGCAATGGTGAGTTCTTTTGAAATCGTGGTCAATCGTTCAACTATGGAGTTGAGCGTGGAAATTCTTTGAGTAGTTTGAACAACCACTCCGACTTTTTTATGCTCTTTTATTCTTTGTTCAACTTCTTTGAGTTGTAAAACGTCACTTACGACAAAAATATTCGAGCCGTATCGCTCCGCACTTGCCTTAATAGCAATAACTTCAGGGTGTTCTGCTTTTCCTACAATTATTAGAAAATAGCCTTCTTTTACCAACTGAATAGCCTTTTGCTGAACTTTCTTAACGTCGGGACAAGTCAAATCTACCAGCTCAAACCCGGCTGCGGTTATCTGTTCGAAAATCTCCGGAGAAGCTCCGTGGCTTCTGATAACGCAAATCCCGCTACCTTGTTCAGGTAGCTCGGTTATCGTTTGAATCCCTAAGTCTTCAAGCTCTTTTATAACTTGAGAATTATGGATAAGTTCGCCTAATACAAAAATATTCTTTTGTGGGTTTTCAGCTTTTAATTTCTTTACGGTCTCTACGGCTCTTTTGACTCCGTAACAAAACCCCGAGTGTTTTGCTAACTTTATATTTTTCGACAATTAAATTTTTTCTTCTTTCAATGAACTAGCGACATTTGATATATCGCAGTAATTGTATTAGAACATGAACAGAATTTAATTTCAAGTGGGGCATGGCAAGTGAATGGTAAATAGTAAAAAGTAAATAGAATATTCTACGTTTTTAAATGGTGAAATATTAATCCACTTCTCCTTCCATTTACTGTTTACTATTCACATCGTTACGGCAACGGGTCGTACCCACCCTCATGGAAAGGGTGGCATTTGCAGACTCTTTTTGTCCCAAGCCAAAGTCCTTTAAATATACCGTATTTCAGCAGTGCCTGTTTTGTGTACTCGGAACAAGTCGGGGCAAACCTGCAAGTTGCGGGAGTAAATCTCGATATTTTTTGGTAAATTCCAATCAGTTTTATCAATATTTTTTTTATCATAATTTTATTATACTACCGTTTGTTAATTTTTTTAAATTACATTTGCAAAACGTAGCAAAAAATATTTTGATTGTTTTTATTACATATTAAAAAGGAAAAATAAGTGCAGATATCACCGATTCAATACAGAACTATTTCGAATACAAATCGAAATAAATCAAATAACCAACCTCAAATTTCCTTCAAACAGGTAACTCCGGAACATTTTTTTATTAAAATGTCAGGATATCGGACGGATTACAAATGGGGGAATTTTGTTTTTAATTTGGCAAATTCATTCAAGAATGATGTTTTAAAAAATAATTCAAAGGTTGATGCAGATATATTAATCCTTGCAAAAAAATATCATATTTATAAGATTACTGAAGGGTACCCCCGCTGTCAAGATTTTGGAACAGTTAAGGGCAGTAATCACTATGACTTGGCAGTTCCTATTGATAAGGATAATAAGTTTGGAGAGTACTATGCCCCATGTCTAAAAACATTAAAAGATAATAAGGAAAACTTAACTACAAGAGTAGTCTCCAATCTAGGCTTAAAGATCAAAAGACGGTTTAAAGCATTCCAAGTTCAAAAAGAAGTCGACGGCAAAAATGTAGTTTTAACACAAATCGGGTATTTGATTGAAGAACATGCTTTTAAAGATTCTTTGTATTTAATCCATCCTCCCTATAATACTGCAGAAATATTAATTCAAAAATCTCAAAAAATATTGGATGACTTGAAGCAGTATAAAAGTAAAAAGTTAACAGAAAAAGATACCACGGATGTTTACGAAAAAATTGGTGCGATTCACTGGTGCCTCGCTCAAGGGATGCCTTTTCAGCGCGGAAGTGCTGCATTGGCAGATATTTATACCAAGAGCCTGTTCGAGGCTTTAAATATTCAAACTACGCCATGGAAAAAGAACCTTTCCCCAGATTGGGAGGCCTTTATTACACCAGTGGAAGAATACTCAAAAAAATATAGAAGCTTTTTTAAATAGATTACAGCTAGTAATGTGGATACAGCTCAAAAGGCCTTAATTTATAACCTTTAGATTTATTTTATTCCAGCGCGTAACTGTTTTCGTAGCTTTCGCCGATAGTGTCCACGGCTTCGACCTTAATATCAGTTATTAATTCTGAGTAAGAAATAACAACAATAGTCGGAATATGGCGTTCGAGCAGCTGGTAAAGCGGAAGCCTAATTCTTGGCGAACATAATATTACAGACTGCTGGCCAATATTTTGGTGCGCTCTCATAAGAGTAGTCGCTGTCGTTTCAATAAGCTCTTGTACTTGCATAGGATTCAAGAGGAACATGGTTCCAAGCTCGGTTCTCTGGCAGCTTTCGTCCAATATTTTTTCCCACTCAGGAGAAAGAGTAAGCGCATAAAGCATTTTGTCCTCTTGGGCGTTAGATATACAGATAGGCCTTCCCAAGGCCGCCCTTAGTCTTTCAGAAAGAATATCCGGCTCATTTGAGAATCGTGCGTAATCACAGAGTCTTTCAAATATAAATATAATATCTTTTATTGAAACTTTTTCTCTAATGAGGTTTACGAATATTTTTCTCAAATCACTTGTCGAAATAATCGCCGGAACCAAGTCGTTTACAAGTGTAGGATCCTGCGAGCGAACCAATTCCATAAGCTTTAATACGTCTGTTTTTGTCATAACATCGTCAACATGTTTTCTCACGCACTCTTGAAGGTGGGTGATAATAACGTCAGTGGCGTCTACCGCAGTTATCGATTTGTTCTGCTTAGCGTCTTCTTCGCTAATCCAGTAAGCTTGAGTTTGGTAAGTCGGATCAACCCCGATTATCGCGCTCTCAGGGACAGGCTTTCTCAAAGAATCCCACTGATCTGCAATTACCATGAATTTGCCAGGGTAAACTATGCCCGTAGCTACTGTATTTCCACGGATTGAAATCAAATATTCCTCTGACTCGAGTGCAGATGAATCCATAATTCTTATATTTGGCAAAATATAGCCCAGCTCGTCCGTCGTTCTCTGTCTTAATGCTGCAATTTTGGCCAAAAGTTGTCCCTCTTGGTCAGGATCAGCAATAACCAATAGTCCAGCACCAACCTGCAAACTCAAAACATCAACGCCTAGTCTTTCGTACATTCTATTCGGGTTAACTAAGTCTTGCATATCTTTACGTACGTGCTCCAATTGTCCCAACTGAGACTGAACGTCAGCGTTAACCAATACGGAAAACCCTCCTACTGCTAATACTATGGTGAAAAACAAGAAGGGGCCCCAAGGTAAGCCAGTTACACCGCTTGTGACCGTAATTAAGAACAAAAACGCGGCTGCAAAAAACAAACTGTATGGCTTGTGCATTATTTGAGCTGCAAGATCGGAACCCAATGAGGAGCTTCCGGCCGAAGAACGAGTCATTATGATACCGGCAGCAAGTGCCATTAATAATGATGGAAGCTGTGCAGCCAAACCGTCCCCGATTGTTAGGATAGTATATTTTTGAACAGCATCTATTGGAGGCATTCCGTTCATTAACGTCCCTATGCACAATCCTCCGACAATGTTTATTATAACTATGATGATACCGGCCATAGTATCACCTTTGACGAACTTCATCGCACCATCCATTGATCCGAAAAGGTTGGACTCCCTTTGTAAATCTTCCCTTTTTTGAACAGCATCCTCCGGCGAAATTAATCCCGCGTTGAAATCTGCGTCAATAGTCATCTGCTTACCAGGCATAGCATCTAGGGCAAATCTTGCAGCAACTTCTGCGATACGCTCTGACCCTTTTGTGATTACCATAAATTGAACTAAGGTAATGATTAAGAATATTACCACACCAACAATTATGTTTCCGCCGGTAACGAAGTTTCCGAAAGCGTGGATGACTTCGCCAGCCTCCCCTTTTGCTAGAATCAAGCGGGTACAGGCTATACTTAAAACTAGCCGAAACATAGTTCCCAAAAGAATTATAGAAGGGAACGAAGCGAGTTCAAGGGGCTTTTGTACATAAAGTGCAATCATCAAAAGTACGATTCCGAGTGTTATATTGAAACTTATTGAAAAATTAATAACCCAAGGTGGCATTTCGATAAGTAAAATAAGGATTAGCATTAATACAAATCCCGCTAACAGTATTTCACTTATTGGATTGGTTTGATTTGGTTGGGCCATTTATCTAAATTCCTTTGAACGCTTCTTTTATAATCTCCAGCTGTGTTTTAATTGTTGCATCTACTATTCCATTGTTCATCTGTACAATGCAACTTCCAATCTCCATTTTATCTTCAGGAACGATTAAAATTCTAGCCTCAAGTCCTATTGATTCAGCCATTTGCGGCATGCTTTCTTTTATAAACGGAACTTGACTCGGATTTACTTTTATACTAACCCTCGACTCATCTTTTGAAACCCCTTTTAGAACTTCCAAAATTGATTCCAATACGATTTGTGGGTTCTGAGTTATTTCCTGTTTAACAATTTTTCTTGCAATATCAACGCTTATTTCGAGAATATCGGGAGCTATATATTCAAAAACTTCTTGTTTTGCATTTAAAAACTGCACTAATGACCCTTTGAAGTTTTCGATATCTTTTTGAGCCTGTTCTAAACCTGCTTTGTAGCCTTCTTTAGAAGAAGATTCTTTTATTGTACCTGCTTCTTCTTGTGCTCTGGATATCAAATTTCTGTCGTCAATTCTCCGGTATCCTCTTCTTCGGTCGCCACGTCTTCTCTCTTGTCTTTGAGAAAAATCTATATTATCCAGATCAAATATATCTACTTTTTCTTCTTTTTCATGTAGAATTTCAGCTGAATTGCTTTTTTTAGCTGTTTCATCCTGGTGTTGCTGTTGTTTTATTTGTTTTTTTATAATCATATTTAAACTCGTTCCTCAAGATGCTCGGCAATTATATTGGCAACTCTTGGAGGCATTTTTGAATATTCCCCATCGTAGGCATAATTAATCAACTTTTGCACATTTGCTCTTTCTTTTCTAATGGCAATCTCTATAGATACTTTACCTTTATCCTGTTCCATTTTGTGTATTTTAGATAATATTTTATTCGGATTAATTTTTTTAGGGACGGGCAAATTAATTTTTATCTCACTTAAATATTTCAATGCGATATTTTTATCAACTTTTTGTTCTAAATCAGTCATTTGCATGTATTGGACTACCAGTTGCGCATCTTGATAATTAAATTTGTTTAATATAATTTGAGCTCTATCATTGCTAAGTTGCTTCAATAGAAGGGCTATTGCCGCCAATTTAAGTGTTTTTGAATCCGATTGTCCGTTGTGACTTTCAAAATTTGTCGACGCATTTTTGTCGTTTTGAATTTGCTCCATCATGGCATCAATATTTGATTGATGTGCCGCATTTTCATAAAGGGTGTCGTTAATAATTCCGTTAGTTTTCAGTTCAGCTAGGGCTTCTTCGTACGATTTAATTACGTGCTGTTCGACAATCTGTAGAATTTGGTCAGTTGGAATTTTTTGCACCATTGCATTTTTCGCAATCTCGAAAATTGTGAACGCAATTTTTTGCATAATCCCATCCCAGTACTCTGAAAGAATCCCTGATTTTACCAAATCTACCGATTTATGGAAAGACCATTCTGCAATAATCTGAGTAACCATCATCGCCTGCTCTGCATCAAAATTCAAGGTCGCATCGTTGTAAAGCGCCTCACCGGCAAGATTTGCAAAATTGGAAATGGTATTTGTGACATATTTTTTTTGAAAGTCATCAAAATATTCAGGCAAAAGCTCCCCAGCTTGTGATGCTAGTACCTGTGAAAAATTTTGATAATCGAACCCTTCTATTGCCATTACTTACTGCCTTTTGTGTATCCTGTATTATATATCTTAGTGAATGGTAAATTGTTAATAGAAATTTTCATTTTCCTTTTTCACTATTTACTCTATTACCCTCGCTCTATCCAGCTTTTAATTTTATCCCCCGCCTCTTCACCATCCAGCTCGTCCAAGTCAGATTTTAAGTCCATTATTGCATTATTAAAGTCCATGGACGGGATAACTTCTCTTTGCTGCTGTTCAATAAAACCTTGAGACATTTGTGACTGTTTTTCTATCCATTCTGCCGCTTTCAAATTGACATCTCTTAGTTGTCGATCCTGTTCGTGGGATTTTTCTCTTATTTGGATTAATTCCTCTTCCTGTTTTGCTTGGGCAGCCTTAACTTTTCCAGAAATATGTTTCAATCCGGCACCAAGTCCAACAACAATTAGAGCAACTGCCAACCACCAAGGGTTGCCTGTTTCGTCAGGTCTTGGTAAGTTTACAGGCCTGTCAGATGCCAAATATGGATCAACAGAGTCAGAAAAGGCTATAGTTACACTTTCTGGAGAAACTTTTGGACTGGCAGCACTTGCAATAAGTGTTTTCAACTCTTCCAATGTTGTTTCAGCTGGGAGTAAACTTTTTTCCAAAGTGACAGCTATCGAAATCTGCTCAATAACTCCGGGTTTAATATATTCGTTTGTTTGGGTTTTGGAGACACCATACTGGGTTTCCTTGGCTGAACGAGAATAACTTCTGTCCTGGGAGGAATCAGAGCCACCGCCTGGTAACCCATTTGGTAAGTATACACTCACAGCGTTATTGCCTTTACTTGTATCTTGAGTTCTGTCTCCTAATCCTTCCGTAAAAATCTGTTCATTAACTGCCGTTTTCTTTTCAGGGTCGTAGGCTATACTTGTTTTTTCGATAGGATTCTGACGTAAAAACGTACTGACTGTTGCAACATAGTTACCTTTTCCAATAAGCCTGTCTAACTGAATCCCGATTTTTTGTTGCATATACTTGTCGTTTTCTTCAATTTTTCCTAGCATCTCGTCTTCAGAATTTATGATGTTTGAATAAACATTACCATTCGTATCTGTAATCGAAATATTTTCGTTAACCAAGCCTGTCACGCTTCCCAAAAGCAAGTTGGTAATAGCTTTTACCTTGAGCAGGTCAAGCCTGTCTCCGCTCGGGATGGTAATCTGAACAGTTGCAGTTATTGGTTTCTGCATTGATGTGAACATCGTTTGTTCAGGGATGGAGATGAAAACCGATGCGTTTTCAATCGGTGAAATTTTTCTTATGAGCCTTGATAATTCACCATTTATGGCTCTTGCAAGTCTGATTCTTTTATCTTCCTTAGTCGAAGTGAAGTCACCCTTGTCAAAAATTTCCAAGCCAACATTTTGATCCATCAGCCCACTTTTTACGATAGCCAGAAGTGCTCTATCTCTTTGAGACTGAGTATATTTTTCTAGGTAAAGGGTTGATTTTGTTCCGTCAGGCTTTCTTTTAGCGTCAATTCCCTCTCTTGCAAGAAGAGCTTGAATTTCAATTGCTTTGCCTAAATTATCCGTTGTCAAAAGGTCTAGTTGTTCTTTTATAACTTTTTCGGCAGCCACGTTTTCCCCAGAATGGTTTTTTGAAGATGATACAACGCCGACAGCTATACTCAAAGCAAGTACAACGACTACCATCGCTATAATCCCATACAATAAGGGTTTATTTTCTATTATCTTATTGAAATCCATTTGTACCACTACGCCCTTTGTCTTTGTAATTGGTAAACAGCAAATGGTAAATTGATTTTGGCCTTCTATTTACTATTCTCTATTTACTCTTCACCCATCAGTATTATACTACTATTTTTACTGTATGTTAAGTTTACACCTGAATCGCCATAATTTTGTCATACGCCTGTATGACTTTTCCGGTGATTTGAGTCGCAACGTTAACGCTAAGCTCAGCTTTCGCCATTGCCGTCATAACATCGTGGATATCAACGTTATTGCTACCAGTCATAGCATCTTTCAACAGTTGGTCAGGTGCATTCATCTCTTGGTTCAAGTTGCCGGCAAGGTTTGACATAACACCCTTAAAGCTTACTGTACTCGTATCGCTTATGGCGTCCATCCTCATAGATGGCATCTGTCCGACACCAGTATCCATCTTTGTGTGTTGTATTCGGCCTACTGCATCGATGCTTGGGAAAAATCCGTTTGACATTATTTACCTACCTTTTTTAACATATTTATACTCTTTTTTTAACGGTATTTTAATTATTTAGATTTAAGCATTTTTGAAAAAATACTTCTTCTGTATTAGTAAAGCCGCCCAAAATACACCGTTTACATTAACGATATTAATGATTTAAAAAAATAAATCACTATAATTATTAATATATATTAATAATTATTGATAATAAGCAATTAAATTTTACAAAATCCCTTTATATAAGTATAGAGGATTTATAAAAGGATATTTGTATGAAACAAAGGGACCATTTAGCATCTGTTTTTCAGAATAATAATAGCGATAGTTCAATTTATTCGTTTTCACTTTCTGCAACAAATACCAATATCAACAATTTGGCAAAAAAAATTATGGCGACTAAGACGGCAGGCTCGAATATTTTAAACTTGAAAAAATACGGCAATGTGTCTATATAAACCAGACTTCGTATAGGCAAAATATGTGCACTGCATGCTTTAACTAGCTAACCACTTTTTAAAGAAATTTATCCCAGCATCCGAGCTTTTTTCCGGGTGAAATTGCACCGCCGTTAAATTTTTGTGTTCAATTGATGCCGCAAAATCTGTATTATAGCTGCATTTTGAAGATATTATGCTTTCATCTTCCGGTACTACGTAGTATGAATTCACAAAATAAAAGTAATCTTCGTCTAAAAATGAATTATTTTGGGTTGTCGTAATTTTATTCCAACCAATTTGAGGAATTTTTCCTTCGGTAAATTTCTTCACCTCTCCTTTAATAACCCCTAAACCTATTACGTTCGGTGCCTCTTCGCTTTTCTCAAAAAGAATTTGCAATCCTAGACAGATACCTAGAAATTTGGCGTTGTTGGCTATGGCTATTTTTATCGGGTCAATTAAATTCTTGTTTTCAAGATTTTTCATTGCCTGTGCAAAGTGACCTTGGCCGGGGAAAATTATAATGTCTGCCGCTTCGATAGTTTTGGCATCGGAAGAAATTTGATATTCCTCACCCAAAAAGTCAAGCATATTGCATATGCTTTTCAAATTTCCTGCTTCGTAATCTATTATCGTAATCATGGTTCTTATTTTAACATGAGTCTAGATATATTTATAGCCCACCCGTGAAAAAAAATTACTCTACTGGCGTATAGATTATAAAACGCGCTGTCCTATGATTAGTTTGAATCCATTAATCAGAAAGAGGCAATATATGAACAAGGACGAAAAAGCAGAGAAATTACATGGTTTACAAATATTTTTTGTCAAAAGTTTTTTTATAAGTTACATCCTAATAATTTTCTCGAGTCTTTTGTGCATTCTTTTGAATGACTTTCAAATGCACATTGCAGAGAAATTTTTCCAATTAGATTCAGAAGATTTTAACTTTATTTTGTTCTTATCTTTTGCCCTTTGGAAAATTTTGGTGGTTCAATTCACCTTAGTTCCGGCACTTGTAGTATGGTGTATGAGAAAATGCTGCTGTTGCAAGTAAGTCAGTAACAAGAATATAAAACAACAGCAAGTTACACCAATAAACGTAGTGCTGAACTCCTTATTTACTTTTTTGAGGTAATTAGAAAATCTCCGTTTTATTCAGTGATTTTTAATGTATAATGGTTATTAATTGCAGGAGAATTTATGACGGACTTTGAAAAACCTCAGGAAAAAGAAATTTCTAAAAAAAAAGAACTTGATATAACCATTACCGGGGTAGACATCGACAAGAATGAATATCACGAAATTGTTTTATCCAATTCCAATTTTCCAGAAAGAGACTTTTGTAAAAATTATTACGACTAAGTTTTTCTATCTAGTGCGTTTTTTATGCTGTTGGGTTAGAAAACCCAACCTACTTTTAAATTAATTACATTATTTGAAGCGACCTGTCAATCAATTATTTCTTTCCAACTGAAAAATACTCTATCCCCTTTGCTTTTAGCCGTTTTTTGTCGTACAAATTTCTTCCGTCAAATATCAAAGGAGTCTTCAGTAATTCTATGACCCTGTCAAAATCAGGTCGTCTAAATTCGTTCCATTCCGTTAAAATTACCAAACAGTCCGCTTTTTCAATTGCATCGTAGGCGTTTTTTGCGTAGCTAATTTGATTTCTGAATATTTCTTTTGCGCTTTCCATTGCCTTAGGGTCAAACGCAACAACTTTTGCGCCTCTGGCCAAAATGGCTTCAATTACAGTAATTGAAGGGGCTTCACGCATGTCGTTAGTTTTCGGTTTGAACGCCAATCCCCATATTGCAATGGTCTTGCCCTTTAAGTCATCGCCCAATCGTTTGGTTATTTTTCTGATAAAAAGCTGTCTTTGCGCTTTGTTAACTTCTTCAGCCGATTGTAAGAGGTTGTAATCGCAGCCAAATTCTTTTGCTGTTTTAATCATTGCTTTCACGTCTTTAGGGAAACAGCTTCCGCCATAACCGAGGCCAGCGAATAGGAATTTTGTGCCGATTCTGCTGTCAGAACACATTCCGATTCTGACCATCTCAGCGTCCGCGCCGACTTTTTCGCAAATGTTTGCTATCTGGTTTGCGTAAGAAATTTTTACTGCTAAAAACGAATTGGCCGCGTATTTTGTCATCTCAGCTGACTTTACATCCATTATAATTACGGGGTTTCCAGTTCTCAAAAACGGTGAATACAAATCCTGCATAATCTCAGTCGCTTTTTTCGTATTTGACCCAATCACAACCCTGTCAGGTTTTAGGAAATCGTCTACGGCCGCGCCCTGCTTTAAAAATTCTGGGTTTGAAACAACGTCATATTCAAAAGTTGTATGGTTTTTGATTATTTCTGCAACTTTATCTGCTGTTCCAACAGGAACCGTTGATTTATCAACAATTACTTTGTATTCATTCATCGATTTTGCGATGCTCTCAGCCACACTGTACACCGCGGACAAGTCGGCTGAACCGTCGTCTCCTTGTGGCGTTCCGACAGCGATAAAGCAAACGAGTGATTTTTTTACTGCCATATCGAGGTTACTGGTAAAAGTCAAACGCCCTTCTGAAACATTTACTTTAATCAATTCTTCTAATCCAGGCTCGTAAATAGGAATTATCCCTTTTTCAAGCTTGGCTAATTTTTTTGTATCTTTATCCACGCAGATTACATCGTTTCCCATTTCGGCCAAACAAGTTCCTGCAACTAGCCCTACATATCCTGTCCCTATTACGCATATCCGCATTTTATCACCTCTATAATCTAATTATTTCTAATCCTATTTTATTTTCTTTTCAAAATACTCGATTGTTTTTTGAAGTCCGACTTTTATGTCTGTGGTCGGCTGCCAGCCGAGTTCGCTTTTGGCGAGTGTCAAATCCGGTTGTCTTTGGAGTGGGTCGTCACTTGGAAGGTCGCGGTATACAATTTTTGATTTTGAATTTGTCATCTCAATAATTATTTTGGCAAAATCTAAAATCGTTCTTTCGCATGGGTTCCCGAGATTTACCGGCCCTATGAATTTTTGCGGGTTGTTCATCATTTTTATTGCCCCATCAATCAAATCGTCAACGTAGCAAAAAGAACGTGTCTGAAGCCCGTTACCGTAAATCGTTATGTCTTGACCTTTCAGTGCCTGCACGATGAAGTTTGAAACAACTCGGCCGTCGTTCGGGTCCATTTTGGGTCCGTAGGTGTTAAAAATTCTAATAATTCTTATGTCCACATTGTTTTGACGGTGGTAATCCATCATTAGCGTTTCCGCACAACGCTTTCCCTCGTCATAGCAACTTCTTATCCCTATCGGGTTGACATTACCCCAATAGTCTTCTGTCTGCGGGTGGATTTTTGGGTCGCCATATACTTCACTAGTGGAAGCCTGTAATATTGTAGCTTTACAGCGTTTTGCAAGTCCGAGCATATTTATTGCACCCATAACAGATGTTTTCATCGTTTTAATTGGGTTGCACTGATAATGTGGGGGGCTTGCCGGGCACGCCATATTGTAAACTTGGTCGACTTCTGCAAAAAATTCTTTGGTGACATCGTGTCTTACCAGTTCAAATCGGTTATTACCGATTAGGTGCCGAATGTTGTCCTCTGAGCCAGTGAAAAAATTGTCTAAACATATGACATAGTTGCCTTCGTTCAACAAACGCTCGCACAGGTTACTACCGATAAACCCTGCTCCGCCCGTGACTAATATTCTTTTCATCGGCTCTCTTTTCTGTTAGATATATCATTAACTCCCATTATTTTAGCATGAAATATTTTTTCATGTTAAAATGGCAAATATCTTAGGAGGTTTGAATGAAGACTATACTTGTTGCCGGCGGGGCTGGATATATCGGCTCTCACACAGTAAAATATTTGTTAAACAATGACTATCAAGTTATTGTTGTTGATAATCTTGTTTACGGCCACCGGGAAGCTGTTTTGACCAAAAATTTCGAGCAAATTGATTTGTCGGATAAAAAAGCGATTGATGGCATTTTTAAAAAATACAAAATCGACGCTGTAATCCACTTTGCGGCATTTGCGTACGTTGGCGAAAGCGTTTCTAGTCCAAAAAAATACTATCACAATAACGTAGTAAACACCTTAAATCTACTTGACACCATGATTGATAATAATGTCAAAAACATCGTGTTTTCATCTACCTGTGCGACTTATGGCGACCCGCAATATATGCCTCTTGACGAGAAGCACCCGCAAAATCCCATAAACCCTTACGGGCAAACAAAATTAATGGTTGAAAAAATAATGAAAGACTACGATAAAGCTTACGGGCTTAAATTCGTAGCTCTTAGATATTTCAACGCAGCAGGCGGCGATGCTGAAGGACAATTGGGCGAAAGCCACGACCCTGAGACTCACTTGATTCCGCTTGTTTTGAAGGCGATTAAAGGCGAAATCCCTCAAATTACCGTATTTGGAACCGATTACGATACCGAAGACGGCACTTGCGTGAGAGATTACGTGCATGTTGAAGATTTGGCTAACGCTCATATGCTTGCTGTTGAAAAACTTTTGGCAGGAGGCGTGAGCTACTGCATCAATCTTGGTACAGGAATCGGCACTTCAGTTAAAGAAATTATCGATGCCTCTGAAATGGTCACGGGAAAAAAAGTTCCTTTAACCTATGGCGAAAGACGAGAGGGTGACCCACCGAAACTTTATGCCGCCAATCAAAAGGCGAAAGAGGTTTTAGGCTGGGAGCCGAAATACACCAAAATTCAAGATATTATAAAAACTGCTTGGACTTGGGAACAGAACAAAAGGTTTTAATTCACGATGAATATTCAAATTTTAGACTGCACTCTTCGCGACGGTGGTTACGTAAATAATTGGGAATTTGGCGAAAGCAATATCAAATCAATTATTTCAAAATTGGTTGAAGCGGAAATAAATATAATTGAGTGCGGTTTCTTGACAGATGAGCCATTTAGCAAAAATTTCAGCCTGTTTGAAAGCGTTGAAGCGATTGCTGAAGTTATTTATCCCAAAGATAAAAATACGATGTACGTTGCAATGCTTCAATTTGGGGATGTGGAAATAGAATTGCGTAAAATTTCTAATTACCAAGATGGATTTGTCGATGGAATCAGAATAATATTTCAACAAGATGACATAGAAAAAGCCGTAAAAACTGGCATTGCACTTAAAGAAAAAGGCTATAAAATATTTTTTCAGCCTATGAAAACTGGTAATTACACAGAAGATGAATTGACCAATTTGATAGAACAACTGAACGCCATAAACCCTTACGCTTTTTATATTGTAGATACATTTGGCTCTATGTACAAAAAAGATTTATTGAGGCTATTTACTTTGGCTGATAATAATTTGAACCAAGGTATCAGAATCGGGTTCCATGCCCACAATAATTTACAGCTCGCGTTTTCCAACGCCCATGAGCTTATGACTTACAAAACAAAGCGGGAAATTATTATTGATTCGTCAGTGTCTGGTATGGGTAGAGGGGCGGGAAACCTCCAAACTGAAGTGTTAGCGAGTACTTTAAACGATAACATCAAAAGCGGCTACAAAATTGGCGGACTTTTAAATATTTACGACCAATTTTTATCAGAAATTTTCAAAAAAAGACCTTGGGGTTATTCACTTCCATATTTCTTAAGCGCGACTAACAACTGTCATCCAGACTATGCTACATATCTTTCTGGCAAGGAAAATATTTCTGTTGTGGATATTGATTTTCTTTTGGGACAACTTCCAGACGACAAAAAATCCGTTTTCGATAAAGTTCTTATCGAAAAAATGTACGCCGCCCTTACTTTTCGGCCGGCTTAGACTTAGTGGCTTATTTTAAATAAATCTTAGCCAGCTCAATATCGCCCTGGGTTGTAATTTTGATGTTTTTATAGTCCCCTTCGAGAACGTAAACGTCTTTTCCCAAAAATTCCAGCATCCCCGCGTCATCGGTGAAGCTATGTTCTTTGAGCTTTTCGTGGGCGTCTTTTATCAATTCGTATTCAAAAGCTTGCGGGGTCTGGGTGTTGAACAAGTTTGAGCGGTCGATTGTTTTTAAAATCTTCAAATTCTCGTCCACCTGTTTTATAGTGTCGATGGTTTTGGTGGCGACAGTTAAGGCATTTTTTTCTTTAACCATTTTTATGGCTTCTTCGATAGTCTTAACGCTAATCATGGGTCTTGCCCCATCGTGGATTAGTACGTAATTAGAGCCATTGCAAGATTTTAGTCCGTTAAAAACCGACTGCTGACGGGTAATTCCGCCTTCGATTATTTCTATTTTGGCCAATTTATCAAGATTGCTAAAGATGTTTTTTAAGTCATCGATTATTGATTTGTTTGCGCTGACGATTATTTTATCGATTTCGTCCACATTTAAAAACGCCTCGACCGTATGCAAGATGATTTCCTTTGAATGGACTTTTTCTAGTAATTTATTTGTAGCCCCGAATCTGGTTGAGCTTCCGCCTGCCGTAATAATAGCTGTAACCTGCATTATATCTCCTTAAAATGGTTAAAAGTTTTTTCTAAATCAGTTATTTTATGGATTTCACCTTCCATAACGACTTCGACAGAGTGGTTTTCTTTTTTCTCTTGAACCTCGCCGATAATAGTATACAGACTAGAGTCCAATTTATTTAAATCGTTTTGATTAACACAGGCCACGATTTGAAAATCCTCGCCGCCCCAGAAAATCCAGTCTTTAAAATCTTTATTTGCGACTTTCGCGATTTCTTCAATCTCTGCGTCATAAGGGATTTTGTCAAAATCGAGCCTAATCGTGACGTCACTTGCCTTTGCCATCTTGAACGCCGCATCCATAAGCCCGTCAGAGGTGTCCATCATTGCGTAAGGGGTATTTATTTTGGTTGAAATTTCTTGGGAAAAAGCTCTTTGCGGCGTCGGTTTAAGGTGCTTTTCAACTATCTTTGGATAATTAATGTTTTCGTTAGCTAATAGCCACAATCCTGCTGCGCTTGAGCCGTGGGTACCGGTAGTAACAACATAGTCTCCAACTTTTGCATTCTTTCTTGATGAAATATTTCGGCCAGTTGTCGCTCCAATTGCGCAGATTGAAACAAAAATCTTTTCCGAGCCTGTTATGTCTCCACCCACAATTTCAAACCCGAATTTGACAGAGAGTTCTTCACAAGCTCGGTAAAACTCTTTTATAAATTCGCTATAAGTATCTTTTGGTAAAGAAAGCGATATAGTTAGGTATTTTGGGGTACCGCCAGCTGCGTAAATGTCGCTTAAGTTTATCATAACCGATTTGTAACCTATTTCGTAGGCGGTTGCAAATTTTCTTGAAAAGTGGATATCCTCCACCAGGCTATCATGGGTTACAACAATATCTAGGTCTTTCAGATAAGCGCAGTCGTCGCCTATGTGAGAGGACTTAGTCAGAGATTCCCTTATAATCGATATGAATTCAAGTTCTTTCATACTTTTATTTTAACAGAAAAACATTATACTTTTTGGCGATTTTAATCGATTCGTAAAGGTGAATAATGTCTTTGGATGGTATGGGAAAAGTTTCCGACCTTTCTCGTACGAAATTTGAGAAAAAGGAAAGAACAATGAATTTAGTTGCATACGCAAGATTATTGCATAAAAAAATAAATTCGGCTCACAAAAAGGCTAAGAATCCCTTTTTGGATGCTTCTGTGACAAACCCTTTTAATAGGCCGATGTATATGACTTATGTTTGGGTTGAACCTGATGAAGACCCAGAAGGATTTGAGCACAAAAAAAGGTAGGCTTTCATAGTCTACCCTTTTAATATGTTTAAATTAATTTTTGACAATATTTTTCAATCGGACATTCGCTACATTTTGGATTAATAGGTTTGCAGATATTCTGTCCGTGGGTCACAAGAAGGGTATTTATGTCAATCCAGAATTTTTGCGGTAATTTGCTGCGTAGCACAAGCTCGGTTTCATCAGGCGTTTTTGTTTTTACGTAGCCTATTCGGTTAAAAATTCTGTGAACGTGTATATCTACGCAGATTGCTGGTTTTGAAAACCCTCTGGCTACAACCAGATTGGCTGTTTTCCTCCCTACTCCCTTAAATTTTACAAGTTCTTCAATCGTATCTGGTACTTTCGAGTTGTACTTTTCGGTTAAAATTTGTGACAATTCGACAATTTGCGCTGCTTTGTTTTTATAAAATCCGACTGGAAAAATAGCTTGGGCTAATTCATCCACATCCGCGCCGGCAAACTCTTTTGGGGTTATTCCAATTTTTAGCATCCTTAACGTCGCGGGATGGGTGGTTTTGTCATTCGTTCTGAGACTTAAAATACACGAAATTAGCACCAAAAAAGGGTCATTGAAGCTGTCCATCAGTTTTACGAAATCGCTTTGAGGCTGGTTAGCTTTTTTTAATGCGTCTACTATTTTGTCTATTTTTTCCACTTCATTCACCTAGCAAGTTTGCCACGTCCAATTTTGTTTTTAATTTCAATGCAAATATGTTTAATTTCCCCGTGTACAGCCCAACCAATTTTACGGCGTCTTTTTCTGTGGTGAGTAAGGTTTCAACATTTAATTCAGCACAAATATTTACAAGTTTGTCGATGTCTGCTTGTGTATATTTATGGTGGTCGTCAAAATCGACAGTTTTTAACACTTCAAAATCTTTTAGAAATTTATAAAACTTCTGTGGTTGGCCGATTGCAGAAAATGCAACAACTCTTTTGCCATTTTTAATCGTTTGCTCTGTATTTAAAATATTGTACACAAAATCAGGTTCGGTATAACAAACAGCTGTCTGCTTTTTCAATTTTTTCATCATAATTTTAGCGTACTTCTCGGCCCTTGCGTGGTCTGTGTTTTTGCTAACTACTACAAGTTTGTCGATGCGGCCAAAGGATTCTAATCCTTCTCGGAGTGGCCCTGCAGGAAGTAAATTCTCGTTACCGAAGCCCATTTCGCTGTCGATTAGAACAATATCCAAGTCGCGATTAAGTTTTCGGTGCTGGAACCCGTCGTCCAAAATTATTTTGGTCGCCCCAAATTTTTCTATCGCGTATTTAGAGGCTTTATATCTGTTTTTTGAGGTGATAACGAAGGCACCCTTGACGTTGTTGCCGAGCCAAACCGGTTCGTCACCGCCCTGTTCCGCTGAAAATAATACTTTTTCTCCATCAGAAATCACGTTTATATTTTTATTGGAAAGTTTCGCCCCGTACCCTCTTGAAACGATTGCAACTTTTTCACCTTTGTCTATGTAATACTGTGCAATTTGCGCCACTACTGGGGTCTTACCGACTCCGCCGGTTGTTAAATTACCCACCGAAATTACGTATGCGCCTACTTTTTTCGGTTTTAAGATACCTTTTTCGTACATTATATTTTTGGCCAAACTGCCCATTCCGTAAAAGTATGAGCTTAATTTTAGCAGGTTAAACACCACGCCGTTAGCCGATTTGTCATAATGTATTTTTGAAATTTCTGTCTTTATACCCATATTAGAACATCAATCTGAATAGTAAAAATCTTTTGTTCAGTTTTTCCGTAAACTTTTTCAGGTTACTGGTCGAAGTCGATGTATCTCTTACAATTTGCACAATTGATTTTTTGTCTTGAGGGCTCATATTGTTTATTATTTCTAAAGCACATGAAAGGTCACCCATTGCCTTGTTTACTTTTGAGACTGTAGTCATTAAATCTTTTTTGAGCTTTTCGTCCTTTGTTATAGAAGTGACATATGTAGTGATTTCGCTTACATTTTTGGTAATCACCTTCATATCTGTAGCAATCGCCTTTGTGTCAGTTTCTTCAATCACTTGATTTATGTTTTGTGATAATTTGTCGATTGAGTTGGCCGTAGAGAATAAAGTAGTTTTGAATTTTTCGTCTCCGATGACATTGTTAACATTGGTTGATACCTTAACAAAACTTTCGCTGGCGGCGTTGACCAACATAATCATAGTATCAATATCGCCCCTTGATGAATCAATAAGTTTCTCAGCCTTGGCCATAGTTGTAGTGGCTTGGGCTGTAAGAGCGTTGATGTTAGAAACACTTTCTTTCAGGTCAACGATAACTTGATCTGAAAGCACATCGTTCACTTTAAGACTTGCTTCTGTTAGAGATTCTGCAGCTTTGTACTGTAAATCCATAAAGTCCGCTATTCTCATTGGTTCTACAACTGTAAATTGCGAGGTTTGTTGAGGATAAGGCAAGATTGAATTGTCCATCATTCTTATTCGCATTTTTTTTACTTCTTTGTCGCTTTGAATACATGCCAGCATGTAATCTGGTATGATTAACCCCGGCAAATTTATTATATAGTCTACTTTATAAGCATATTTTGTTCTTATTTTCCCCTGCATTATTGCCGGAATCATAACCGTAGACATAACTTGAGTATTTTTCACGTAACCGACATCATAAAACTTGTCGCCTAATCTTAGTTGGACTGGATCATCTTTGTAAAGCAACTCAGAGCCGCTTGTCATTGGGATGTAGGTTGTTCTGGTTTTTGGTGGGGTTATTTCAAGGAACTGTTCACCGATTAATCCGGATTGCTGGATTGAAAATACCGAAGCCCTAGGAATTGTAATTCCAGGCTCGGTTATTACGAATTTCAGTGTTACAGAACTTGAATCACCTTTGATGGAAGGGGTAATTTCTTCAACTTGACCGACTCTAAGCCCCATCATCTGGACGCCGGAACCCGGTCTCATTCCGTTTACATCCTTAAACGTAACTTCTAATCTATCCGCAGAGGAAAAAGAACGCCCCTTTACCCACAAAATCGTGAATAAAAGTATAAAAAGTGCTATTAACGTTAATATTCCTACTTTAAAAGCTGATGAAAATCTCATTTACTTCCCCTTATTGTGTTTCATTGTACCAGAAAAAAACTATTCTGCCAACATTTGCATTGGCCCTTCCAGAGATGCAGACACAAATTGTCGTGCATATTCATTTTTTGAATCTAACATTTCTTTAGGAGTCCCCTCGTAGACAATTTTGCCGTTGTAAAGCATTATAAGCTTGTTGGCTGTTCTTTGAATTGTTGACATTTGGTGGGTTACTACTATTGAGGCTGCGTTTGTCTCATCTTTAACCCTTACGATATAATCCTCTATTAATGTAGAAGAGATAGGATCAAGCCCAGAAGTCGGCTCGTCGTACAAAATCGTTTTCGGTTCGGTTACTATTGCTCTGGCAAAGCTTACCCTCTTTTGCATCCCGCCCGAAAGCTCTGACGGATATTTTTTCTCAATTCCTTCCAGCCCAACCAATTTAAGTTTTTGTGCAACAATTTCTTCCAACTGTTTCTGGCTGAATTTCTTCCTAAATTCTCGTCTTTCTTTAAGGGCAAATGCTATGTTGTTGAAGACATTCAATGAATCAAACAGGGCAGAATACTGAAAAACCATAGCAACATCGCCGGCGGATTTTTCTATAATCCCTTTGTCTTGAGCAATAAGTTCGCAGATTAATTTCAGAACAGTACTTTTGCCTGAACCGCTAAATCCAACAATGGCAAGAACTTCTCCGTCTTTTACTTCAAACGAAACATCGTCTATAATTGGCTTTCCATCGAATGCTTTAAATAAATTTTTTACTACTATGCTCATTATTTTCTCACTTTATGTTATATTTTATTATCTTTGTTTTTTTAGGTAAAAGATCGACTGGGCGGAGTTTTTTTCACTTTTCCCCTTTCACTCTTTCCTTTAAAAAAAGAATGCCACCGCAAACAGCATATCCCAAATTACAATAGCCACAAATGACCAAACTACAGCCCTTGTGGTTGCAATCCCGACGCCCTTTGCGCCGCCTTTTGCTCTGTATCCGCATGTGCAACTAATAATTGCTATCGTTCCACCAAAAACAATTGCTTTTGCCAAGCAAATGTTGATATCTTTAATTGAAAGTCCGTACCAGACAGAATCAAAAAACGACCTATAGCTCAGGCCACTAACGACATGTGAGGCAACAGCTCCGCCCAATATTCCAAACACTGATGCTATTATAACAACAAACGGCATCATTAATATGCCAGCAAGTACTCTTGGAGCGAATAAATATTTAATTGGGTCAACTTTTAGTGCTTTCATTGCGTCAAGCTGTTCGGTGACCCTCATTGTAGCAATTTCAGCGGCAAGTGACGAGCCTATCATTGAGATTATGGCAAAACCTGACATTATTACGCTGTCTTCTCTCACTATCATAACCGTGACCAGCATCCCTACGAAGTTCCCCGCCCCTTGTTTAACCATTTCCCCTGCAACTTGCATAGCAACTATAATAGACGACATGCCCACTATGGAAAGCGTTATAGGTAAAGAACTTACGCCAAATCTTGCTGATTGTTCAATCACTGCTTTTCTGTCAAAGTCAAATTTAAAAATGTATTTTGACACTGCAATTGTTTTTTTTGTAATTTCACCAAGCGTGGTAAAAAAATCATCTACTTGTTTTGTGAATAGCAAGTATAATTGATAAGTTGCTGATTTTTTAAAATATAAGTTTAAATTAAACATTAATATATTATACAAAAAAATAATACTTATGGCTATATGTTTACAAATGATTTTTTTGACGCGAAATATCAAAGTCAATGCACAAAAAATACAACCGAATTAATCTTCCTCTCACCGCTGCTTCATTCGTTGGGTTCAGAAATCAAAACCCTTACTATACAGTTTTTGTCGCTATACTTCAAAACCATATCTTCAGCAAGCATTACGGATAATTCGTAAGTGTTTTTAGGCTCATCGTATTTTTCCGGCGAATACAGAACCACCTCAAAATCCTCCTTGATAGCCTTTTTACAGAGATTTTCCAGTTCTTGAACATTTTTTTTCATAACCTCAACGGCTGTAACATCCAAATTGCCTTTATAGCATAATTCAAATATTTTTTTCATCTTGTGGATACTCTGATAAAATTGGCAATCGAGCGGTCGTAGCTTCTTTCAGCAGCTGCTGGGAAAAAACAGCCCGGAATTTCGTCTTTTTCTCTATGATATTTAACACAATCACAACAAACACAACGCTTAGAACAAGCCTTAGCTGTACAGGTACATCCTGCTTTATTTTCGTCTTTTTTACATTCCATGTTGACTCCTTATGTTGGTTCAGTGAACTGCCGCTACTTTATTATCATGTTTTGGCGCGAGGGAGATTGCTTCGGTGGGCTACCATTGTTAAAAATGATAATTTAGGTCTCGCAATGACTTACATCTCTTCACTTATCACTCGTTGAAAGCTATACTCGCACCCGCAGTAATTCTGTCGATACAGTTCAAAACTTTTGGCTAAGTTGTTTGATTTTAGAAACCCATCCTTTTTTTTGAAATCTATATCTAAATAATTTATATCATATTTTTGCGAAATTGTCTTGCCTATTTTTGAAATTAGTTGAAAATTTTTGTGTGGGCTTATGGTAATTGAGGTTGCAAAATCGCAAATGCCTAGCTCCTTGGCTTTTTGAGCAGTTTTAAGCAGTCTCATTTCAAAACAAGAATTACATCTTTCACCTTTTTCTGGCGCCAATCTAACTCTGAGTTCAAGCTTCTTACACATATTTTCAAATTCATTCGGCGCGTAATCTTCAACTATTAGGTCGCAATCCAATTTTTCGCAAAGTGTTCTTTGTGCGTCAAGTCTTTTGTTGTACTCTGCTTCGGGAAAAATATTCGGGTTGAAAAAATATACGGTAATTTGGTAGCCGAGTTGTTTTAAGTGTTCAATGGGATAACCGGAACAAATTGCGCAGCAACTATGTAATAATACGGCATTGAGTTCGTTTTTGTGAACTTGATTACTTTCTCTCAACCGCACCGGCCTTTATTAACATCTCTTTCAACTCATAATACGGCTTAATTCCAGTGATAATTTTGCCGTTTAAAATCATTGTTGGAGTCCCGATTATTCCAAGTTCTGAGGCTTTGTTTATTTCACCGTTTAGCTTTTCACGTGTTTCAAAAGAATTCGCATCTTCTTTGAGTTGGTTTATATTAAAGCCCATTGATTTTGCCAATTTTATAACTTCAGCTTCGGTTTTTGGTTGTTTTTCAAACAATTCTGAATTCAAATCCCAAAGACGGTCTTGCTTTTCAGCTGCGATAGAGTATTTAGCCATCATACAAGAACCTTCGTGCAGTGGAAATTTAAGATTTTTGTTGCACTCCATATCGAGTGGCAAATTACGGTGAAGAACCTTAATGCCTGACAATTCTTTTGCTATTCTGTGAATCATCAAATTATCTGTATAGCAGATAGGGCATCTGTAATCGGTGTATATTTCTACAACAAGGGGTGCCTTTTCGTCGCCCAAAATATTACCTGAAGCCTTGAACGGGTTCGTTTTCATATCAGCGAAGGCTTTTATTGATTTATATCGCTTGACCTGTGGAGCAAAACAGTAGCTAGTTGCGGTATAGGCTAGAAAACTACTTGCCAAAATCACCAGCGCGATAAAACTTACTAAATATTTTTTTACTTTTAAACCAGCGATAAGATCAATTACGCTCAATTTGAAGCTCTCTAAAATCCCTGCTTTAAAATCAGTCGCAGTGAGAGCTATTAGCAGGTTGAGCATGTATGTAAATACGCACAAGATGCAAACTTTTTTAATTTCAAATATGCTTACAACCGCCAAAATCATTGAGATGAAGAACGAAACGAGTCCAAGTGCCGAAATGTATGCCAGAGGGTTTTTGAACACTTCCAAGAAGGAGAATAATTTGATTTTTTTTAGCTTGTCTACAAAAACAAGGAAAACCATAAAAATGTATAGACCCATTCCCCACATAGCTAGTGGGATTCCTAGAAATTGTGAGTGCGTTGTCTGAGCTACTCCGTCGCAGTCGACGAATTCGTTTATTGAGCAAAAACTGGGAAGCGCATACGGATTAAAATTGGAATCAACGTATATAATCATCAGTTTTATAGTCGTTAAGAACCCTATTAGTGAAAGAAATAGGATAAGAAGCTTTTTTATTCGATTTGTATTCTGTTCTTTATTTTCCTTTTGTTCCATTTTTTTACCCTCTTTCTTTAGTAATTTTTATATTAGCCCCTACAAAGTTTTTTTTCAATACCTAATTTAGTAAAATTGATAATTTTGTGGTTTAATTTAGATATAAAATTACAAATGAGGGTTATATGGAAAAAATTAAAATAGGTATAATAGGTTTGGGAACAGTAGGTTCAGGCGTTTTAAAAACTCTTTCCGGATTTGAGCAAATTGAGGTTGTAAAAGTAGCGGTTAGGGATTTAAAAAAGCCCAGAAATGTCGCTAATTTGGATAAGTCAATTTTAACCGACAACCCATACGATGTCATTAATGACTCAGAAATTCAAATCATTATTGAAGTTATCGGCGGAGTTGAGCCTGCTTTTGACTTGATAAAAAAAGCAATCAAAAACGGCAAACATGTCGTTACTGCAAACAAAGAACTTTTGGCAAAACATGGCGAAGAGCTGTTTAATTTCGCTGAAAAACACAATAAAGTCGTGCTTTATGAGGCGGCTATCGCTGGCGGTATTCCAATAATTATGCCAATCAAAACAATTTTAGCCGGAAATAAAATTTCTAAAATCGCAGCCATCTTAAATGGCACAACAAATTATATTCTGACAAAAATGGATGTTGACGGTGCTTCTTACGAAAGCGTCTTGAACGAAGCTCAGGAGCTCGGATACGCTGAATCAGATCCAACGGGCGACGTTGAAGGCTTTGACGCCACCTATAAAATCGCTACGCTTGCCACTATTGCTTTTAACAAAAGAATTAGTCTAGGCAAAATTTACAGAGAAGGCATAACCAAAATCCAAGCAGCTGATATGAAGTATGCAAACGAATTCGGCTACAAAATCAAATTGGTTGCACTTGCCCAAATCGATGAAGAGGGCAATGCTGACGTCAGAGTTCACCCAATGTTGGTCGGTAAGTCTAAGAGCTTGGCGCATATTGATTATGTTACCAACGCAGTGACCTTAAAAGGCCATCCTGTTGGCGAAATTATGTTCTCAGGGCCTGGGGCGGGAGAATTTCCGACAGCGAGTTCAGTTGTGGGTGATGTTTTGGCTATTGTGGCTGAAATCGGAAAAACTGATTATATTCTTCCTATGATGAGATGCCGCCATGACAAGGAGGCCAAAATGGTTGATATTTCTCAAACAACAAACAAATACTATCTTTCCATTAATGCAAAAAACAACGTGGGCGTTATTGGAACTTTGGGGCAAGCTTTTGCCGAAAACAACATCAGCGTTTCAAGCTTGTTGCAAAAAGGGCTTCGCGAGGATAATACGGCAAATATTATTGTAATAACCGAGCGTTGTCTTGAAAAAAACCTACAAAATGCCATCGAAACTATTAAAAAAAGCGATTGCATAAATAAAATCAGCAGTTTAATTAGAGTTATGGAATAGCAAAGTAGGTTGGATTTTAAAATTAAAATTTAAAATTAGAGACAATCCTAAAGACTTTAGTAGTCAATCAGGAACAGAATTTCAGCGTTTTTCCAAAAACAAAAACCTTATATTTTAAACCATTTTGCTTTTGGAACTTTTAGGTTAAAAAAGGTCATAACTTTTTTAGGAATCTTGAGCATTAATTTTCTCAAAAGCGATGGCTTATACATTTCAACTAAATATACCTTCTTTTTAATTGTACTAAATCGCAGAATTTTATCATAGCTTCCACCACCAATATTGCCTTTTTCGTGTGAATAAAATGTCCCATTTTTAAGAACCGTCTCTTTTAGTATACGATTCTTCATTACAATAATACTAACCTTAGTATTATTTTTGGGTAAAACCTCATTATAAGAAGTAAAATAATCACTTGTCTGTTTTGAAAAAGTCTGAGGATTCCCGACTTTAAATCCTTCTATATTCGGAATAGTTTTTACTGGTTTTTGATTTTTTGTTTTGGAAATTTTCATTTTAATCCTTATTCTCCTTATAATTTTCACTTATTTTATCTGTTAGTATTATAGTGTTTTTTAAATCTCTCAAACTATTCTACTCCAGTTTATCCAGTTTTATTCTATTCTGCCGACAAAGTTCATTTATATTTCCCTCTAAGTCATAATATGACTGGGTTAAAACGATTTTATTACGTCTTTACAATTTGTAATATTTACAAATGAATGGATTTTTGATACAATTAAAAGGCGCAGAGGAGAAAAAATGACACATTATCAAGGATTAATTAACCAATACAAAGAATATTTACCGGTTTCAGATGCGACGCCTGTGATTACTCTTAACGAAGGGAATACACCGTTAATCAAAGCTGATAATTTGGCTAAAAAGATTGGAATTGAAGCGGATATTTATTTGAAATTCGAAGGTGCAAACCCGACAGGAAGTTTTAAAGACCGCGGAATGACTATGGCGGTTTCAAAAGCAGCTGAAGCAAAAGCGGGGGCAATTATTTGTGCCTCAACCGGAAACACAAGTGCAGCGGCGGCGGCTTACGGGGCGAAAGCCGGAATGAGAACATTCGTGCTAATTCCTGACGGTTACATCGCACTGGGAAAACTTTCTCAAGCTATGATGTACGGTGCCGAAATCATAGCCATTCAAGGAAATTTCGACGAAGCACTCGAAGTGGTCAGAGAAGTTTCTGAAAGATACGCTGTGACGTTGGTCAATTCCGTTAACCCTTACAGGATTGAAGGGCAAAAGACGGCAGCATTCGAGGTCTGTGAAGCTCTTGGAAATGCGCCTGACTACCACTTTATCCCTGTCGGAAACGCGGGAAACATAACAGCTTACTGGAAGGGTTACAAAGAATTTTTCGACCTAGGCAAAATCACTCAACTTCCTAAAATGATGGGATTTGAAGCCACCGGTTCCGCAGCAATTGTAAGAGGCGAGAGAATTATGAAACCTGAAACTATCGCAACTGCAATCAGAATAGGCAACCCTGCAAGCTGGACTCAAGCGGAAACTGCTCGCGACGAGAGCAAAGGGTGTATCAATTGCGTAACCGACGAAGAAATCATCGAGGCTTACAAATTAATCGCGTCTAATGAAGGAATTTTATGTGAGCCAGCCAGCGCAGCATCTGTCGCAGGGCTTATTAAGGCGAACAAATTAGGGTTAGTTAAAGCCGGTTCAAAAATAGTTTGCGTACTGACAGGTAACGGGCTTAAAGATCCGGATTCTGCGATTAAGTACTCAGGTGTTGAAGTTAAGCGAACTTCCGCTGAAATTAATGATATACTGAAAGTAATGAATATATAGTAACAAAATACGTCATTGCGAGGCATAAATTGTATAGGCTCAAATAAATCAAAAGACCGAAGCAATCTCATGCAAGCCTTGAAGGAGATTGCTTCGGTGGACAATCTTCCTAAGAGTCGAAAACCCTCGTCTCGCAATGACGCAAGAGAAAAATTTGGAGAAAAATATGTTGAATTTTCTGTTTAATAAAAAAGAAGAATGCAAAAAAGATTCTGGGATAAATGAGATTTATTCTAAATTAAAGGAACTTTATAAATTCGAGGAAATTTCTGAAGACAGAAAATCTTATTTGCGAGATTTAATAGAAAAATACCAGTACCTTCCTTACCCTCATATCAAAGCTTTAGAGGAGCTTTCTCCTGCTGAAGTTTTGTTCGGTTTGGAAATCAAATGGAAAATTAACAAGGTTTTTGACGGCGAAAAATTTAGCTTTCATAATAACCAAATAAGCGTTTTGGCCAGAAACGGAATCACGAATGCCAATTGGATAAAAAAAGAAGGCCACGATATAAAGTTGGTCAATCTTGCAGGGCTAGGAAACGGCAACCTGAGCGAAGAAACCGGCAAGTTCATCGATTGGTTCAGACAGCTTTTGATTTTGCCCTCCGGCAATCTGGATAAAGGGATTTTCGCCACCACTATTTATCTAATCCCGTTCCACCCGAGAGAATTTGGTTGCGCCTATTTGCCTACCAGCACAGACGTTAGCCCTTATCTTGAGGACGCCGAATTGAAAGAAGCACTTGCGCCAGAAGTTAAATTTGATGCGAAAGCTCAAGTTCAAGCCTTTATCGATTTCGCCCAACTTGCTGGACACCCAGTCATTTACGACATTTTGCCTCAAACGGGCAGATTCGCAAAAGTAGTTTTATCCAATCCGAATGTTGCAAGATGGTTTGACGTCAGTGATTTGCTTACAAAACTCGAAAACAGCACCGATGTTGTCGCAAAAAAACTGGAAAAAACTTTCGACAAGGATGACGTCGACGTTATTAAAGATATCTGCAAACAAACTCTAAAAAGCGGTGCCGGCGAATTGAGCGAGAATTATCAAAAAATTTACGACGAGTTCGATAAAGAATTAACCGAGCTTAAAAAAACGTATTCCAACAAAATGTTGGAGAAAAACAGTCAAATCCATATCCAAAAGAGGGTCAAAGAAATCGTGGCAAAAATCCACGGAGAAAAATCCAATAAACAGTTCAAAGAAGACGAGATTACAAAACACGGCGAATCAATCCAAGCACTCATTAAAGAAGGCCTTTGGCCAGCACCTGGCGGCGCTTGGTGTTCTTCGGGAGTTCCTGTTTTCGACAGAATGAGCGATTGTGGAAGCTATCCGGTCTTCAAGCACTATGATTTCAAATGTGAGGACGTCACAAATTTTGCAAACCTCGATTGCCAGACTCCATTTTACTTCGTGTTTTTGGAAAGCGGCCAGTATAACAAACCTGTAATTGATTTCTTTATCGATTATATGAAAAAATTGCAGAGCGACTACAATTTTGACGGGTTCAGAGTCGACCATATCGACCACGTTGTGGATGAAGTCTCAGAAAAAGAGGGTGTTCCAATCAGCTACCGCGCTCCGAGAGAAGTTTTGACAAAGTTGAATTTGGCGATGAAGGAAAAGATACCTTACTTTGCTTCGTTGGCTGAATATATGCTGTGGGACGGGTTTTTAAAAGAATACCACGACGACATGAAATTTGACACACTTTGGGGGAACGACATTATTTCCCAGTTTGAAAAAACGCCACAAAAAATAGTCGATGACAACCAAGATTTGGCTATTTACAACACCAAGAATTTCAAGATAGATAATCTGTCTGTTCTAAAAGCTTACAACAATCAAGACGGAGAATTCAGAGTAATCGACCAATACCCAGGGCAACTGGGTGAAAACGGTGCTTTGTTTAAATGGTTTAAATACAAATTCTTGCCGGGCGGAAAATACGCACAAAGGTCCGTTTTGTATATCGATGGCGACGAATCATTCACAAAAGTCGGAATCGAAAGCGTTATCGGGGCTGAAATTTCAATGAAAAGGGACAAAAATTACGATTTCTTTGCAAAATTTGATGCGATAGGCAGATTTGCCAAATCCAATGAACTCATAACCGAAGGCGAATCCCAGATTATGCAACAGGACGATGACGGCTTTGTATGTTGGCTCGTTTCAAAAGAACCTTCAAAGAGCGCCATTCTTGTGGTTGCAAACTACTTCTTCCCGACTGAAAAGGTTACAGTCTCTGATGAAGATGGATCCAGCTACTCTGAAATAAAAGAGGGGACTGAAGTTTGGGACAAATCGGTGAATTTACCGGGCGACTGCAAAGTGGTCGGCGAATTCGTTTTCGATGGCACAGATTATGTCAAAAAAGAATTTACCTCTGAAGATAATTCTATCAGCTTTGGAGTGCTTCAGCCAAGCGAATTCAGAGTGTTTTTGTTGGCAAAATAGTTAAATTACTATACTAAAAAAGACCGTTTCAAACATTTGAAAAGGTCTTTTTGTAGATGTTTTATGATTATTAACTTAACCTTTGATTTGGTTCATTACTTCGTCAGCGAAGTTTTCTGAACGTTTCTCAATGCCTTCTCCAAGCATAAATCTGTCAAATTTCTTGACAGTCATTTTACCTTCGATAAGCCCTTGAATTGTTACTTCAGGGTTTTTAACAAACGGTTGTTCAAGCAAACATTTTTGAGAGAAAAGTTTTTGAACTCTTCCTTCAACGATTTTGCCTCTAATTGCTTCAGGTTTGTTGGCCAAATCTTCTTTACCCATTTCGATTCTTGTTTCTTCGTCGATAATCGATTGCGCGATATCGCTTTTAGAAATGAATTCAGGAGCTGAGCTTGCGATGTGCAAACAGATGTCTTTTGCAATATCTTCAACCTTGTTATCAGTTTCAAGAAGAACACCGATTTTGCCGTTGTGGATGTAGGTTGCAACGTTGCCTTCGTACTTTACGAATCTTCTAACGGTAATTTTTTCACCGATAGTTGCGATTTTTTCTCGGATAACTTCGTCCAATGTTTTGCCTTCGAAGTTTACTGCAAGCAATTCTTCAACAGTTGTCGCTTTTGACTCAGCGATTAAGTTGGCGATGTCTGCTGTAAGTTGTTTGAATTCTTCGTTTTTAGCAACGAAATCTGTTTCGCAGTTCACTTCTACCATAGCACCACAATCGCCGACGATTGCAGATGCGATTAGACCTTCTGCAGCAATACGGGACATTTTTTTGTCGGCAGACGCTGCCCCTTTTTGTCTCAAAAGTTCCATTGCTTTTTCCATATCTCCTTCAACTTCAACCAATGTTTTTTTGCAATCCATCATTCCTGCACCGGTCTTTTCGCGGAGTTCTTTTACCATTTGAGCTGTAATATCCATTTGTTAAATTCCTTTCTATTAGTTTTATACTTGAATAAAATAAAAAAGGTGAAATCTGAAATGATTATTAATCACTTTTCATTCTTCACCTTTTTCTTATTACATAATTATCCTTCGATTTTAGCTTCTTCAGTTTTTTCAGCAATTTCAACAACTGCTTCTGTTTTTGGAGCTTCTTTAACTTCAACAGCAACTTCTTCAACTGCTTTTACTTCGGCAACTTCAGCTGCTTCAACTACTTCAGCTTTAACGCCAGCATCTTCTGCTTTGATTTGTTGAAGTTTTACTGTTTCAGCGGCTTTGTTTTCTCTAAGTTGTTTGCCTTCTAACATAGCATCAGCTAGTTTAGATGCAATCAATTTGATAGAACGGATAGCATCGTCGTTTCCTGGGATTAGGAAGTCGATGTTATCTGGATCAGCGTTTGTATCTGCAAGACAGATTACAGGGATTTTTAATTTGTTTGCTTCTTGAATAGCAATCAATTCTTTTTTCTGGTCAACTATAAAGATTAAATCAGGAAGCCCTCTCATCTCTTTAATACCGCCCAAAGTTTTGCTCAATTTGCTTAATTGTCTCATTAGTTGAGCTACTTCTTTTTTGTGTAATTTTTCGATGTGACCGCTTTCGATGAACTCTTCAAGTTCTCTAAGTTTGTTGACTCTTGCTCTGATTGTTTCAAAGTTTGTCAACATTCCGCCAAGCCATCTTCTGTTGATGAAATAAGCGCCTGCTCTTTGTGCTTCTTCAGCGATTACGTCAGCTGCTTGTTTTTTTGTTCCAACAAAAAGAATATTTTTGTTACGAGCAGAAAATTCTCTAACAGTTGCGAAAGCTTCGTCAAGCATATCAGTTGTTTTTCTTAAATCTAATACGTAAATACCGTTTCTTGCACCATAGATATATGGTTTCATTTTCGGGTTCCAACGTTGTGTTTGGTGTCCAAAGTGTACACCTGCTTCTAAAAGTTCTATCATTGACGCTACTGGCATCGGGCTCTCCTTTTTTCTGGACTGTTCAGTCATGAACTTTCGTCCTTTGTAGTATTACCAGTTAAACCATCCCATTCTGCGACTTTGGTGGGCAATTTACATTGCAACCCTGGCCTCGGAACTAGGGTGAAACCTATCGGATAAGTTTAACCATCTTTAATTATACTAGAAACAAAATAAATCACAATGGGCATTTATAATAAATATTTTTTTATTTTATCTATTATTATTTCAGCATGTTCTCATCTTTATAAAATATTTTGACCTAAAATTAATTTACATGCGATAATATAGTTATGAACGATAAAATTATCATAAAAGGGGCTAAGGAGCACAATCTCAAGAATGTTTCGCTGGAACTTCCCAAAAACGAGTTGATTGTTTTTACAGGTGTTTCGGGGTCTGGAAAAAGCTCGCTTGCCTTCGATACAATTTTTGCTGAAGGCCAAAGGCGTTACATAGAAAGCCTTTCTACTTACGCACGCCAATTTTTGGGACAGATGGATAAACCCAATGTCGAGCACATCGACGGACTTTCTCCTGCTATCGCAATCGACCAAAAATCAACAAGCAATAATCCTAGGTCAACCGTGGGAACTGTTACTGAGATTTACGATTACCTTAGACTTTTGTACGCAAGGGTCGGAACCCCATATTGCCCTCAGTGCGGAGACGAAATTAAGCCACAAACAATCGATGAAATCGTCGATAACATTATGAAACTTGATGAAGGCACCAAAATACAAATTTTGGCTCCAATCGCCCGCGGAAAAAAAGGCGAATTTACATCAACCTTCGAGGAATTGCGTCAAGAAGGTTTTGTCAGAGTAAAAATTGACGACAAAGTTTATAATTTGGACGAGGATGAAATAAAATTAACCAAGACCCAAAAACACACAATCCACGTCATTGTTGACAGAATTGTTGTTAAAGAATCCTCCAAATCCAGAATCGCCGACAGCGCACAAATTGCCTTGAAAAAAGCCGACGGGATGATGATTTTGGATGTGGTGGGTGAATTCAACTCCTCTGACGTCGCCCTGAATTCAGTTCAGGGTCGCAAAGATTTACTAAAATGCGAACAACCTTGCGATGCTGAAACAAGTTCAGCAAGACGTAAGGGTGGTGCCATAAGTAATGAGATTATTTTCAGCGAAAAACTCTCTTGCGCCAAGTGCAACTTGAGTTTTGAAGAACTTGCTCCTCGGATATTTAGTTTTAACAGCCCTTACGGTGCTTGTGAGCGTTGCTCAGGGCTAGGTTTTGATAACGTAGTCGACCCCAATTTGGTTGTGCCAGACAGAAGAAAATCGCTGAGAGACGGTGCGATTTATCCGTGGGCGAAAACCACGAACCAATATTATTCCGATTTAATCAGCTCAGTCTGCTCATTTTATGGCATTGACACACTGGTGCCTTTTGGTGATTTGCCGGATGACCAGCAGAAAATAATTTTATACGGCTCCGATTCCGATTTAATCAAGGTCAAAGTCAAAAATTTCATGACAAGGCACTACGAGACCACTTACACACGCTTTCCGGGGGTAATTCCTTACTTTGAAAAAAAATATAACGAATCTGATTCTGAATACTGGCGTGGGGAAATCCAAAAATACATGGTCACAACGCCTTGCGCTTCCTGTAACGGCGCGCGATTAAAGCCATTTTCTTTGGCCGTTAAAATAAAAGGAAAAAACATTTACGAATTTTCACTTTTGTCTATTGACGAAGCGTTTGATTTCATTAACGAGCTATTTTTGGAACTTAATGACTACCAAATCCAGATTGCAAAACAGATTTTGGATGAAATCCGTGCCCGACTAAAATTTTTAATCGACGTCGGCCTCGGCTATCTCAACCTCACCCGTATGGCTGGAAGCTTGTCTGGCGGAGAAGCTCAAAGAATAAGGCTTGCCACCCAAATCGGAAGCGGACTTTCAGGCGTTTTGTATGTGCTGGATGAACCTTCTATCGGGCTTCACCAACGCGATAATGACCGTTTGATACAGACGCTTGTGAAGCTCAGAAACCTTGGAAACACTCTCATAGTAGTTGAACACGATGAAGAAACAATCAAACACGCTGATTATATCGTGGATATCGGGCCAAAAGCCGGAATTAACGGTGGAGAAATAGTAGCGCAAGGAAGTTTGAAAGATATAATGAAGTGCAAAACTTCGATAACAGGTAAATTCCTCAGCGGCGAAAAATTCATCCCTATCCCAGAAACCATTAGAGACGGCAACGGAGAGTTTTTGCAAATAAGAAACGCCCATCTCAACAATTTGAAAAATATAGATTTGGATATTCCTCTGGGTAAAATTTGTGTGCTGACGGGTGTGTCAGGCTCGGGTAAGTCGACCTTAATGCAGGATTTGGTGTATGAGTACGCCCTGCACAAATTGCGCGGAAACAAGCCGAAACCGCAAGGGGTTGATGAAATTTTGGGGTTTGAAAATATCGACAAAATAATCGACATCGACCAATCACCTATTGGCAGAACGCCACGTTCCAACCCAGCAACTTACACCGACCTTTTTACCCATATCCGTGACTTGTATTCGATGACAAATGAGGCGAAAATACGAGGTTACAAACCCGGCAGATTCAGCTTTAACGTAAAAGGCGGAAGATGCGAGGCCTGCAAAGGCGATGGAGTTTTGAAAATCGAAATGAACTTCCTTTCCGACGTTTACGTAAAGTGTGACGTTTGCAAAGGAAAACGCTACAACCGCGAGACTCTCGAAGTCAAATACAAAGGCAAGACAATAGCCGATGTGCTCGACATGAGTGTAAAAGAAGCGTTGGACTTTTTTGAGAACATCCCGAAAATAAAAACCAAACTCAAAACTTTAAACGAAGTCGGGTTGGATTACATAAAGTTGGGACAAAGCGCCACAACACTTTCAGGTGGTGAAGCTCAAAGGATTAAATTGGCGTCCGAGCTCAACAAAAGAGCGACAGGAAAGACTTTATATCTACTGGACGAGCCTTCCGTGGGATTGCACTGGTACGATTTGGACAAACTAATAAAAATCCTCCAGCAATTGGCCGACAGTGGGAATACGATTTTAATTATTGAGCACAATTTGGATTTGATAAAAGTGGCAGACTACGTGATAGATTTGGGGCCAGAAGGCGGAAACGCCGGCGGCGAGATTGTCGCGCTAGGTACTCCAAGAGAAGTCAGCACGAATCCGAACTCTCACACAGGTAAATATCTGAAAAAGCTTTTTGAATAATTTTTAAGGTTAAGCTATTCGGATTAAAACCCGATAATCAGCGACAATTCTTTGTGTTCAAGCCCCAATGAATCAGCAACCGGTTTTGAAACCAAATGTCCTTGGTAAGTGTTAACGCCGGAAGCCAGTTCTTCGTTTGATTTTACCGCCTTTATGAATCCTTTGTTTGCCAGTTTAAGAGCGTAAGGCAAAGTTGCATTTGTCAGCGCGATGGTTGCTGTTCTCGAAACCGCCCCTGGGATGTTCGCCACCGAGTAGTGCATAACGCCGTGTTTTTCATAAATCGGGTTTTCGTGGGTGGTTACTCTGTCTATCGTTTCAAAAATTCCGCCCTGATCGATTGCAACGTCAACAATAACCGAACCTTTTTTCATTGTTTTGACGACTTCTTCGCTCACCAAATTAGGGGCTTTTGAGCCTGGGATAAGAACTGCGCCAATCAACAAATCAGCGTATTTTGCGCTTTCTTCAATATTGAAACTGTTTGACATAAGCGTTTTGACTTTTCCGTTAAAAATGTCGTCAAAATATCTTAATCGGTTTAGGTTTAAATCAAGCACAGTAACTGACGCACCCATCCCGAAGGCTATTTTCGTCGCGTTAAGTCCCACAACCCCTCCACCGATTATAACTACGTTTGATGGCGTTACCCCCGGCACTCCAGCTAAAAGAACCCCTCTGCCGCCGTGAGGGCTTTCAAGGAATGTAGCACCGATTTGAACCGCCATTCTTCCCGCAATTTCGCTCATAGGAGTTAAAAGCGGAAGCTCTCCACTTGCTGTCTGAATTGTTTCGTAGGCAATCGAATTAACTTTTTGGCGTAAAAGTGCTTTTGTCAACTCTGGTTCAACTGCTAAATGCAAGTAAGTAAAAAGCATTTGCCCTTCTCTCAAGAGCGGATATTCACTTTTTTGCGGTTCTTTTACTTTGATAATCATATCTGATTTTTGGAAAATTTCTTCGATTGTCGGAATAATTTTGGCGCCCATTTTTTCGTACTCTTCGTCTTCAAATCCGCTGCCAAAACCAGCTGAAGTCTGTATAAGAACCTCGTGCCCGTTGTCAATGAAAGCTTTTGCTCCGGCTGGAGTTAAGGAAACTCTATTTTCCCAGTTTTTAATTTCTTTCGGAATACCAATAATCATTATTTTACCATTACACGAGATTTTTGTTCCCGCGCCTTTACTATACCAAGGTAATACTACTAATTTATTGTTTTGGCGGCTTACTAAATTGATGCACTCGCTATCTATGCTATCGAACCTCTTTTTTTGTCAGAACTTGCCCGCTCGCATCTCCTTTGCTTGGAAAATTTTTGGGTTGAATGTTTCTGCTCACTGTTCTGGGGTTGGATTGCTTCGTCGCTTAAGCTCCTTGCAATGACGCAGTAACGTTCACGCTCACCATTTACCCTTTACTATTTACTATTTCAACGCCGTCTGTATCTCGTCTATTATTAATTTTATTGCAGAAATTCTGTCTTCTGCATGGGTAATCGGTCGACCAATTACCAAATAATCGACCCCAGCTTTTATGGCCTCTGTTGGGGTGTCTACTCTTACCTGGTCGTTAACGGTAGCCCAGGTAGGTCGAGTTGCTGGACAGAGGATTATGAAATCTTCACCCATTTGTTGTCTTATTTTTATAGCTTCAGATGCACCTGCAACTACTCCGTCCAATCCATTGTCTTTGGCGACTTGAGCAAGTTGTAAAATATATTCTTCTATATTTTTTTCTACACAAAGTTCTTGGGTGAGCGTTCTCTGTCCAAAGCTGGACAGAAGGCCTATTCCCAAAATCGTTGGAGGAGCAATGTTTAAGCTTTTTGCCGTGTCTTTAGACGCTTTAACTGCTTGGGAAACCATTTTTGAACCGCCTTGAATGTGAAGATTGAAAAAATCTACGTCATTTTTCACAAGGTTTGAACAAGCATGGGCCACAGTATTCGGTATATCGTGGAATTTCAAGTCACAGTAGACTTTTCCGCCATTTTCTTTTATTACTTTTATTGCTTGGAATCCGCAACTTGTTATAAGTTGTAGTCCGACTTTGAAGTAACCGACGTGGTCTTTAAGCGTCAGAACGAGATCTTTAACCTCATCTAGGTTATCAACATCTAAGGCTAAAATTATGCGTTCTTCTACATTTTGTGGTTTTGTTATTTTCATTTTTCCCCAAACTATCATTCTTATTTCCAAATCCTAGCACTTTATAATGTTAAAATCAAGAAATATATAGTTTTATTTTAAAAAAATGTTATAATTTTTTGATGCGCAAGTTGTTATTCTATTTATTCATCCTTAAAAAGTTATTTCTATTGCTCATATATCCTATATTTGAGCATAAGGGAAAAGTTTTTTTGGTTATAAGAAAAAACATTGAAAATTTTTTAATTTTTCAACCTTCTAGATTGAGGGCGAAAAAAATCCAAAGAGGACTGCTTAAAAAAATAAACCCGCAGCGGTTCGTTAATTCTGAGGGGATTAAACTGTACAGCTGGTTTGTTAAACCTCAAGGAAATATGCCCGTTATTTTGCATTTTCATGGACAAGCCGAATCTATTTCGAGCCATCAAGACCTTGCTATTTTTTGCTTGGAGCGAGGTTTGGGGCTATTTATGCTTTCATACAGGGGTCATTATAAAAGTGGTGGTACAGCAAGCGAACATGGTATTTACAACGACGCGAAAGCAGCCATTTTGCAACTGAAAAAACTTGGCGTTGACCAAGACAAGATTATACTTTGGGGGCATTCTTTGGGCACTGCTGTTGCGGTTGAAACGGCACTTTCTCACAACATTTCGGGCGTCATTTTGCAATCTCCGATAAAGGAGATTAAATCAGCCGCTGCAGATGTTTATGAGTTTTATTGCACCAGGTTGAATCTAAATTTTCTGGCGAATTTCGTTAAACGTCGCATCAGTAAAGTTGATTTCATACAAAAAATGGATAGTATTAATAAGGTCGAGCATCTTAAATGCCCTATATTGATTATGCACTCAAAAACCGACAAAATAGCACCTTGGCAAAATTCTGTAGAGTTGGCTGGGAAAAACCCAAGTTCAACGCTGTATGTTTCCGAAACCGGAAGCCACTGGGAAATTGATTGGTGTCTAAATTCTGTTTTGGATTTTATTCAGGTCACGAACTACTGCGGCTCTTGTAAAGGTGAATATTAAATAGAACGCAGGATGGGGCTCTCAGCCTATTTTAGGTTACTGTATAATTATTTAAAGCTGTTTTCTAACACGACCATCGCCTTTTCTTCGGGTTTACCTTTTAGTGCTTCTTTAAAAGCTTTCAATAGGAAGTTTTCGCCGGTATTCATTTCGTTAATTAACAAGTCTTGATAAGGTCTAATTGTACCAATTTTTTCCACTTTGCTCATGTCGATTTCATCAGGATAAATGAATTCAATAGCTTCTTTTCTCTTTTTATAAAATTTAGAATTTTTTGCAGCGTCTCCTTCTATCAAGTGCTTAAATTCGTTTTTAGGCGAAACTCCTGTTTTTTTCCAGTTTTTTTCGATTTCGACAAATTCCTTTCTACGTTCCAATGAGCTGGCCCTGTCGACACTTCTAACCAAAAGATTTTTCTTTTCAAGTTCTTTGGTCGGAATTTTTAGCAACACCAAATCGTCGCCGTAACCAGATACGTATTTCAAGAGAATTTTTCTCTTATCTATTGCACCGTTTGCTTTTGAAGGAGCCCAACGTTTGAAAAAATTAACTAAATCAAACATAAAAATGCCCTGTATGAAGTCTTGTTCGCCACCAACGTCGAGTATGCCGTCTTCTAGCATAGATTTGTAGTTTTGTTTTGTTGTTAGATGATATAGATTTTTCGGAACAAGGTGTTTGCCAATTGTCTTTTCAGCGCAGCCTTTTGAAGCCAACTCTAATTTATTGAAATTAATGCTGCTGATAGTTGAAGGACGAGTTTCTAGGATACTCTTGACTCCAATTTTGTTTACAAATGACGATATTGATTTAATATTTATTCCCATGTTCCAACCTATAAAAACTAACCATACTTATATAAAAAAAAATCTACAGAAAAAATGCTTTAATTCAGCCGATAAATAAAATTACGTTACAAAACTTTTTTATGATAAAATTTTCGTATTGAACCCCAAAAAACCAACAACCAACTATGAAAGGTTAATTATGAGCAGTACAAGTCAACGCACAAAAATAATGTCAGGGATGCGTCCTACCGGAAAATTACACCTAGGCCACTACCTCGGGGTTTTGACCAACTGGGTCGATTTTCAGGACGAGTACGAATGCTATTTTGCCGTCGCTGATTGGCATGCACTTACAACCAAATACGACAAGACAGAAACCCTACGCCAAGACGTAATTGAGGCTGTTATGGACTGGCTTGCATGCGGAATCGACCCCGCTCGCTCCACGATTTACTTGCAGTCGCTTGTTCCTGAGACTGCCGAATTAAACATATACTTGGGGATGATTACGCCTCAAAACTGGGTAGAGCGAGACCCGACTCTTAAAGATATGGCAAAAATGCTTAAAACCAAAGAAGGTGCCAACACCCAAATCAGTTACGGCTTGATGGGCTACCCTGTTTTACAGACCGCCGATATTTTGACCTTTAACGCCTCTGTGGTTCCTGTCGGAACCGATCAGCTTGCTCATTTGGAAATTTCAAGAGACATCGCAAGAAGATTCAACCATATTTATAAAACCGACTTTTTCAACGAACCGACCCCTAAATTGACCAAAGTCCCTATGCTTTGCGGGCTTGACGGCAACAAGATGGGTAAATCTAATAACAACGATATAAAAATTTCCGACGACGAAGCTACAACAGCCAAAAAAATCATGCAGGCTATCACAGACAAAAGCCGCGTCAGAAAAGACGATTTGGGCCATCCGGACAAGTGCGAAGTCGCTTTCAAATATTGGGAAATTTTCGGCGAACCAGAATTAGTCGAAACGATAAAATCCGAATGCCAAAAAGGCGAACGAGGCTGTGCTGATTGCAAAAGACAGCTCGGATGCGTCGTTAACGAAAAATTTGCCCCAATACGTGAAAAAAGACGTTACTATGAAACCCACATCGATGAAGTTACAAAAATCATTGAAGACGGTTCTAACAAGGCTCGTATTGAAGCAAAAAAAGTTTTAAATGAAGTTAAAAAATTGGTAAGAATGTACTAAAATCTGCCTAACTGACCCGTCTCATAAGGTCGGACAGTTTTACATCCTTGTTTTTTATGGAAACTTCTTTTGGAAGCGGCTTGACAATTTCGCGCTTAAATTGAGTTAGCCCGACTTTCACGTTGTCTTCTTTTTTTAACATAAATATATCTTGCAATAAGCATAAAAAATCGTTCATTAGTTTCTCCTTGCTGACATTGTACACCATATTCGTTGGTTTGTATCATACATTAAAACTATTTTGGGCAGAAAAATCATCCCTATTTATGTTATATTTGTGTTAGGCAAAAAGAGGATAATAATTTGAATAGAGCTTTTAATAAGAGTTTTGATGATAATTTTAATACTGCGATGAAAATGTGTGAGTGCGAATATTCTCACGCGCAACTTGTCGAGTTCCTTTTTTCTTCGTCTGAAATCGTCGAAAAACAGATAGCTGCTTTGAGGTTGAGTGAAATTAAATCTATTGATGACGCGACTGTTCTGGTTTCTAATCTGGTTGGTCAGGATGGAAAAATTCGCGAAGCCGTTGCTTTTAAAATTAACGAGCTGATTCAAAACCCTAATTTCACCGAGTTCTTTTTGAAAGAAGCTAATTTTGATATTTTTATGCAGGCAATTATGGATATAAATTCTAATGTTTGTAGACAAATTATCGAGGCCGTCGGGTTTTTGAGAGGTTACGAAAAGTTCAGGGAATATTTCTGTCCGCTGTTGTTAAAAACTATTTTGGAACTGTTTGAAGAAGCCGACCAAATGGATATGACGGATAAAAAGTACGTTTTGAGCAAAAAGAACTTCCAACTTTACTGGTGCCTTGAGGTTTTGTATGATTACGCCGAATTCCTCGAATTTGAAGCTGTTGAGACAGTTTTATTCAAAGGCGGAGAATTTTACGACTACACAATAAGAGAAAAAATCGCCAAGATACTAACGCAAGGCTTTTACGACGAGTTTGCTCAAATTGTGGAATTGAAAGAAAAACTAAAAAACGACGAGAATTACTATGTCAGAAGGTTTTTAAGTTAAAAGAATCCAAAAGTAGTAAAGTAGGTCGGGCATACCTGCCCGACAACAATAATTTAACATGTAATAGAAGTATGTTGGGCAAAACTAGACACTTGAATATTAAGCAAGGATTTATTTAATTTTACCCAACCTACGTGCTTCTAATATTTATTTATATACAAAGAATTACCAATAGGATTAACTGTATATGTTGTGGGTTTTGTAATGTTATAATTCAGATTATTTATTGCTCTTGTTTGTTGTTGCTGATAATAGTTGCTATGTTGTTGCTGTCGAACCAACTCCGATTGATACATAGCTTTTTCTTGTTCTATTGCTAATTGTTGCCCCTGATAAACTTCATTGTTCAAGTTCGCGGTAAGTCTATCTTGTTCAGTATTTATCGAATTAAAACATGCAACTAAGTTGTTGCCTGTGTAATTATTAATGCAGTTATTTGTACTTTCAAAAAACTCGTCCTGCCTATTACTCCAATATTTAATATTTCCGTATTTACAAGAATTATAAATGCTCCACCAATCGGGTTTTTTAACATAGATGCATAGTTTTTTGACAATCCCGTCAACTTTTCTTTGTTCATAGGTTGCTATCAAGTCGTTGACTAACGAAAGGTCATCTTGCGTAGGGGCTAATAATTTAGCTTTATAATAATTCTCAAGTTTATTTTTTTCACCTTGTGAACATGCGGAAATTCTCATATAGTTAGTGTAAGTCTTCGACATTCCAAGCAAATAATATGCTTGTTGTAATGCTAATTCTTTTTTCTCTAGGCGAAAATATGCCTTATATTTGTTTTCGGCAGCCCTTTCATTCAGTTCTAAATCTGAAACTCTGTTAGCAAAAAGAATAGCCATTTCACAATCATACTTTTTATACTGAGGATATTGTTCCCCCAACTCTAAATAACTATCAGAAATAATAAGATTTGCCCAATTCGTTATTTCTGGATAATTTGAATTAAATGAAAGCCAGTTTTGCATTGCTGAAATAGCGTTGGCATAATTCTTTTCGCCATAATACGCATTTCCAAGTTCATACGAGGTTTCTTTTTTGTAGTTTAAATCTTTTTGATTAAGATATTCACCGAATGCAATAGCCGTTTTATAATCTTTTTTATTATAATAATAAAGAAAAAGGTTGTATGCAGATGGTAATAAATCAGGATTTAGAGATAAAGATTTATGCCAATATATAGAGGCATTGTACTTGTTGTTTTTATCAGCCTCTCTATCGCCCTTCATTGCTAAGCCGTTAGCTTTTTTTAATTTTTTATATTCTTCTTTTTCTTTCTTTGTTAATTTTTTATATTCTTCTTTTTCTTTCTTTGTTAATTTTTTATATTCATTTTTTTCTAAAATATTAAATGTCCAAACACCATCATTAATAGCATAATAATTATTGGCGTATACATTGGATGAGTAAATAATTATTACAAACAAGCAAATTAATATTTTCTTCATACTCACGTTCCTTTACTTCAAATTATTCCAGTTAGGAGAACCCTATTACAAACATAGTTTATAAACAATTACCCGATTAACCAAAGAGTTTTCGGAGTTCCAAAAAAGTTCGTAGGTTTGGTAAATACATTTTGCCCAACCTCCAAAAATTAACATACAATCTACTTCTATAGTGTATTGAATCTCAGCTTAAACCGCTTGATAATTAAAATTGTATCCAGCTAAGCTTGACCGTGGTAGAATAATACAAAACAAGTGCCCGTAGCTCAGCTGGATAGAGCGTTGGCCTCCGAAGCCAAAGGTCGTGCGTTCGAATCGCATCGGGCACATTTTATTTTAAAAAATACATAATTAAACTTAACTATGTATTCCACTTTGTAAAAAAAAAATGTATAATGTTTACATAACGCTATGTTTGTTTGTAAAATGGATTAAGTAATATTTATGAGTGTAAAATTTGGCTAACGACTACGAAAATTTTGATAACCTGGAAATGTCCATGAGAAAATCCTCCGTAATTCAGGAGAGGGTTAACCTTGTGTCGACGCACATGTACAAACAGTTTTTGGATTACCAACACGCGACGATGAACACAAACGAAATGTTTTTGGCGATGGTTGAAAACCTACAGGCCGTCGTGGAGATACTAAAACAGTCTTTTTCTTCAAGGGGGATTACCACTCAAAATATTTATCTTGAGGTTGATACCCAAAAAACTACTGTTGTCATTAATATCCTATGGCACAAAATAAGCTTTACCACCCGTTGTAATAGCCAACCTCAGGCGTTTTTTAGAGAAAATGACGTTCCTATTTTTTCGTGTAGGATTATGGCGATTAAGGGAAGTTATTATGATATCGTGAAAAATGCTAAAGATGACGAGATGCAACTTTTGCTTGATAACGAGATTTCTTCGCTTTTTGTTCCTGCAGACAAGACGCAAAACACCATTATTACGATAAGACACCTTGCTAACCGCGAGTTTTATCTTAATCAGATGGATTCACCTAGAGAATTTGTTTTAAAGGTTCTGGAAACGATTTGTGGCGGTGGCGTTTATCATGAAATGGGCACGAGAAAAAGTTTTAATATATAGATATAAAAGCTTGTTGACATATTAGCTTCTTTGAGCTAAATTAATAAGTATCGCATATAGCGTGGGCGAGTGGCACTCTGCCGAGGGGAAGTTGACTAAATGTCAAGTTTCGCGAGAGGGGCGGTAGACGCATCTACCAATTGAGCCACTGACCAAAAAAATAACTGACAACTAAATACTTAAATATCGCAAATGTGGGCGAGTGGCACTCTGCCGAGGGGAAGTTGACTAAATGTCAAGTTTCGCGAGAGGGGCGGTAGACGCATCTACCAATTGAGCCACTGACCAAAAAAAATAACTGACAACTAAATACTTAAATATCGCAAATGTGGGCGAGTGGCGAAATTGGTAGACGCACTAGACTTAGGATCTAGCGCCGCAAGGTATAGGAGTTCGAGTCTCCTCCCGCCCACCATAAAAAAGAACCAAGGTCATTTATGATATTGGTTCTTTTTAATATGAGTTGGAGCTAGATACGAGAACTACAAAGCGCAGCTTTGTTAAGTTCGAGCGGGAGCGAGCTGAGGGCGAAGGTCTTTTCTTTGGAGCAAGCAGAGCTTGTGAAAAGAAAAACCATAGACCCGTTAAACGCGAGCGACCAAGACAGTCTCCTCCCGCCCACCATTTAAAAAGACACCTTAATGGGTGTCTTTTTAAATGGTGGGCGAAATTAGGCTTTTTGTAAACCTTTAGCATAAAACAGAGCTCTTTGACGTAATCCTTAGTTTATTACAGGAGCTCATAAGCAAACGACATTACGCTGTTGAAACCAATTAATCATATATTTAAAGCCATTCCCCGGTGCAAAAATTAGCCTCTATCAATTCTGGCTTGTACCTTTGGGTTTGACAAGGAAGATTTTTTATATTAATATTAAATTCAAGTCCAAGCCCTGGTGGCGGAATCGGTAGACGCATTGGACTTAAAATCCAACGAGGTTCACCCCTCGTGCCGGTTCAAGTCCGGCCCAGGGCAATCTTTTAAAAAGACCTCTCTCATCTCGGGATTGGTCTTTTTTTGTTGTGTGTATCTTTGTGTAAGAGAAATAGTTATAATATTGTATGGTTTAATTTTCGATAGGCGCGTTTTAGTACATTAATACTCAAAAAATCTGTCAAAATCAACATCGTCAAAACTGCAAAGAAGCTTGAAAACTTCGTCGTTTTCGTCCATTCTCTGGAAGTTGTACTCGTCGAACAACCAGTATTTTGGACTCATTCCTTTTACTCGAAGAATGTTCTTTTCCTTAAGAATTATTAACTTCTTTTTAACGGTTGCAACTGGTATTTCAGTTAGCTTAGCAATCTCAACGGCGGTAATCCCGAAGGAAGATGAGTATTTTTCCGGGGTTAAAAACATTAACTCCATTCCAATTTTTTTTAATTCTTTGTCTTCATCGTCAATTTCTACTTCATGCATATAATTATTCTAAACTTAAAAAATTATTTTGTTATCATATCAACGGATGAAGCTTAAATTACAGCATTAAAAGTCTTTCTTATATAAATTAAAAAAAATAAAAGATGGTTATAATTTAACAAACTTAAACTTGCCTCTTGATTTATAAAAATGTCTATGATAGTCTTGATATAGACGTAATAATCGTCAAAACATTAGCCAAAAAAAAACAAGGGCCATTAGCTCAGGTAAGCCCAGAGGCGTAAAGCCCGAAGTAAAAAGATTGATAATCTTTTTATAAGGCCAAGTCCGAAAAGGATA
>Ga0247839_1000233_pt1 | contig 98654 bp, 78 predicted proteins | sample LaCruzMarch2015__6_FD_192405 | JGI IMG/M metagenome (GOLD analysis project Ga0247839, IMG submission 192405) | Freshwater microbial communities from meromictic Lake La Cruz, Castile-La Mancha, Spain - LaCruzMarch2015_16m | ecosystem: Environmental > Aquatic > Freshwater > Lake | place: Spain...
AGTGGTCGAGCAGGAAGCTGGAGCGCCGGTAGAGGCTGCCGCCGGAGATGGCGGACACCAGGCTGCGCAGCAGTCCGGCGGCCACCTCGGCGCGGAACAGCACCGGGGCCTTGCGGGTGTCGATCTGCCGGGCACCCAGGCGGGCGACGGTGCGTGCCGCGGCGCGCTCGCCGACCCCGCGGGCCGGGTCGAGATCAGCGGCGCAACGGGCGCTGGTCCACCAGTAATCCCGCTGCATGGAGTCCCCGTCCTCACCGACCACGGCGCAGCTCAGCCCGTGGCGGGTGCTCGGATAACCGCCGATGAAACCGTGGCTGTTGCCATAGACTTGGAGCCCCATGTGGGTGCTCAAGGACGCCCCCTCGGAGTTGACGATGCGCGCATCGTAGGCGCGGGCGGCGTCTTCACACTCCGCTGCGATGCGGATGGCCTCATCGACGCCGAGCGGCCAGGGGTGGTAGAGATCCAGGTCGGGGATCGCGCGGGCCATCAGGGCCGCGTCGGCCAGATGGGCGCAGGGGTCCTCCTGGGTCTGCGCGGCGATCGTGCAGGCGGCGGCGACGGTATCGCGCAGCGATGCCGGGCTCAAGTCCGTGGTGCTGGCGGAGCCCTTGCGATGCCCGAAATAGACGGTGATGCCGAGCCCGTTGTCGCGCGTGTGCTCGACGGTCTCCACCTCGCCCAGGCGCACTGAAACCTCCAGGCCCGCGCTGCTGCCGACCGAGGCTTCGGCGGCACTGGCGCCGCGGTCTTTAGCCTCCCGCAAGAGATCCTCGATGTGCTGCTGCAAGCGCGCCAGGCGCTCGGCCGTGTCCTCGGTGGCGGTGATGGTCATATCAGGTCCTTATCAATAACTGGAGTCAGGCGGTGGTCCCGCCGACCGTGAGGCTGTCGATGCGCATGGTCGGCTGGCCCACGCCCACCGGGACACTCTGGCCCTCCTTGCCGCAGGTGCCGACGCCGGCGTCGAGCGCGAGGTCGTTGCCGATCATGCTGACCCTGGTCAAGACGTCCGGCCCGTTGCCGATCAGGGTCGCCCCCTTCACCGGTCGGCCGATCTTCCCGCCCTCGATCAGATAGGCCTCGCTGGTGGAAAAGACGAATTTGCCGGAGGTGATGTCCACCTGTCCACCCCCGAAGTTTACCGCATAGAGCCCCTTATCCACCGAGGCGATGATCTCCTGGGGGTCGCGGGTTCCGGCCAGCATATAGGTGTTGGTCATGCGGGGCATCGGCAGGTGGGCGTAGGACTCGCGCCGTCCGTTGCCGGTGGAGCGCACTCCCATGAGCCGGGCGTTGAGTTTGTCCTGCATGTAGCCGCGCAGGATGCCGTCCTCGATCAGCACGGTGTTCTGACTGGGGGTGCCTTCATCGTCCATGTTGAGCGACCCGCGTCGGCCGGCCAGGGTGCCGTCGTCGACGACCGTCACCCCGGGCGCGGCCACCCGCTCACCCACGCGGCCGGCGAAGGCCGAGGTCTCCTTGCGGTTGAAATCCCCTTCCAGGCCATGGCCGATTGCCTCGTGCAGCAGAATGCCCGGCCAACCGGCGCCCAGCACCACGGTCATGGTTCCGGCCGGGGCCGGTTCCGCCTCCAGGTTGGTCAGGGCCAGACGCACCGCCTCGCGGGCGAACCCCAGGGCGCGGTCCTCCAGCAGCAGCCAGCCCAACTCCGCCCGCGCGCCGCCGCCGCTGCCGCCCTGCTCGCGGCGGCCGTTCGCTTCGGCGATCACGCTGACGTTCAACCGCACCAGCGGCCGCACATCCGCCGCCAGGGTGCCGTCATCGGCCAGGACCATGACGATATCCTGAACGGCCACGACGCTCGCGCTGACCTTGGTTACCCGCGGGTCCATGCGCCGCGCCTCGGCATCCACACGCTTGAGCAGCGCCACCTGCTCCGCATCGGGCAGGCTCACCAGCGGGTTGATGGGCTCATAGAGCCGATGGACCGCAGCGCGATTGGCGATGCGTACCTGGGCGTGCTGGCCGGCGCCGGCAATGGCACGGGCGGCCTCGGCGGCCTGGGCCAGCGCCGGGAAGGTGATTTCATCTGAGTAGGCGAAACCGGTTTTTTCGCCGCAGATGGCGCGGATGCCCGCGCCTTGCTCGATGCTGAAATTGCCGTCCTTGATAATCCCATCTTCCAGTACCCAGGATTGCAGGCGGCTATTCTGGAAGTAGATGTCGGCGGCATCCAGCGCCGAGCCCGCGAGCAGGCCGAGCAGTCGGTCCAGGTCGTACTCGGTGAGTCCGGCCGGTGCCAGGATGCTGTCGCGGGCGATGGTGATGGGATCGTTCATAGGATGAGTCGGACTCGCTGTCGGTAGACTGGTCAAGGCGCCGCTGCACCCCGCTCGCGGGGTGAGCCGACGCTTGCTCACTTAACCCTCCATCGTGCGGGTCTGGAGCGCGCATTTCAAACGTCGGTGTGCGATGCTGGGGAAATTGCGGCGCACGGCGGCTTGGTGTTCCGCATCTACGATGCCGCGGATGACGCCGCCACCCTGGGGCAACTGCGCCAGGATACTGCCCCAGGGGTCCAAGATCATGCTGTGCCCGTGGGTTTCCCGCCCGTTGCCGTGAACGCCGACCTGAGCGGCGGCCAGGACATAGACCAGATTTTCGATGGCCCGTGCCCGCACCAGCGTCTCCCAATGGGCTTGACCCGTAACGGCGGTAAAGGCCGCCGGAATGGCGAGGACCTCCAGACCCGCGTCGAGCATCTGCCGGAACAGTTCCGGGAAGCGCAGGTCATAGCATACCGCCAACCCCAGTCGGCCGCAGGGGCTGTCGATCACCAGCGGCTGGTTGCCGGGCGCGAAGGTCGCGGATTCCTGGTAGCACTGCGCGACTCCGGGCACGGCCACGTCAAACAGATGAATTTTGTCATAACGGGCAACCGGCCGACCGCGCGCATCGAAGACGAGACAGGCCGCGCGCACCCGGTCGGCCTCAGGTCCCGCCAGCGGGATGGTGCCGCCGACCAGCCACACCCGCTGCTGTTCGGCGACTCGTGACAAAAAAGACTGGAGCGGACCCCGACCGTCCGGTTCCCGCAAGTCGAGCTGATCCTCCGCGCGCATGCCCATGAAGGCGAAACACTCGGGCAGGACCACCAGGCGCGCACCGGTCGCCGCCGCCTCCTTGATCAGCCGCTCCGCTTCCAGGAGATTGGCCGCGACATCGCAGCCGGTCGCCATCTGTACCACCGCCACCTTGCATTCGCTGCGCATTGGGTCACTATCGTAATCGTAATCGTAATCGTCATCGAAGCAGCGATTCATTTGGGCATGAGCAGCCCGCTGTCGATCGGGTTTCGATTCGCCGCGTCGTCTGGGCGTACCAGGCCGCCAAGCGGGCCTGAATCATCGTTCCGGCCAGCCGTGCGCATTTGGAGTCCAAGGCTTCAGCCTTGGCTTGCCGATCCAAGGCTGAAGCCTTGGACTCCAGGTCACTGGCCGAGACTATAACCGAAGCCACGCCGTAGGGTGCGGTAAGGAACGAACCGCACCGCCGCCGGGTGGTGCGGTTCGTTCCCGACACGAGTGGCGAATGATGCGGTTCGTTCCTCACCGCATCCTACGATCGAGCCCGCCAAGCGCCCTAGGGACCGACCGTATAGACCGCCGTTTTCTGGTTATTGCCCTCGCGGGTCTCCCGCGTATCGCAGTAGCTGTCCACGAAGGCGCGCAGGGTCTTGGTCCCGGCGGCCCCGCCGAGCAGTCCGTCGATGGTCAGGGTGGTGCTGGCGCCCGCCGCCAGGGTACCGACACTGATAAAGGTGTCGCCATCCGCTCGACAATTCGGGACTGTCGGTTGATCGGCCCAGACATCCAGATAGCCCGCATTGCCGCTCCCCGAACCCTGGTTCTTGACCGTGACCATCGCACTGAAGGTCGCGCCGGCGCTCGGGCCGGGTGAGGGCAGGACGATGCTGGTCACCACGAAATCGGGCGTCGGTCGTCCGAAAACGGTGTACGCCTTGGTGAACTGGTTGTAGGTCTCATTGGTTTCCGCGGTCAGGCACTGGCTGTCGACGAACACGCGCAGGGTCTTGGCGCCGCCCGTTCCGGCCGGCAGGCCGTTGACCGTCACCGTGCGTTTGGCGCCGACCGCGACGCGCCCCAGGGTGGCCGATCGGTCCCCGACCGCGGTACAGCCCTGGGTGTCGCCCTGGTTAGCCCAGACCTGAAGGGTGCCGAGCGTCCCGGCGACCGTGCCCTGGTTCTGCACCGTGATGGTGGCGCTGAAGGTGCTGTTGGCGAGCGGGTCAAGCGGGTTCAGGCTGACACCGGTCACCACGAAATCGGGGGCGTTCGGCCCCAGGAACCCGGCAACCTGCACTGGACGCGGGCGGTCCGTGGTGGTGCCGTCGCCGAGCTGGCCGTAGATATTCCATCCCCAGGCCCAGAGGCTGCCGTCGGTTTTGCGGGCCAGGGTGTGCTCAGCGCCGCCTGAAACGGCCGCGACCCCGCTGAGAACCTGGTAGGGCGTCGAACGATAGGTGGTGGTGCCGTCGCCGAGTTGGCCGGACACGTTCAGCCCCCAGGCCCAGAGGCTGCTGTCGGTCTTGATAGCCAGGGTGTGACTACCGCCGGCTGACACGGCCTCGACCCCGATCAAGACCTGGACCGGCGTTGATCGATTGGCGGTGGTGCCGTCGCCGAGCTGGCCGTTCCCGTTGACTCCCCAGGCCCAGAGGCTACCGTCGGTCTTGAGGGCCAGGCTGTGAAAAAAGCCGGCTGACACGGCCGTAACCCCGGTCAGGACCTGGACTGGCGTTGACCGATCGGCGGTGGTGCCGTCGCCGAGCTGGCCGTACTCGTTGTTTCCCCAGACCCAGAGACTGCCGTCGGTCTTGAGGGCCAGGGTGTGATAAAGACCGCCAGAGACGGTCGCAACCCCGGTCAGGACCTGGACCGGCGCCAACTCATTGGTGGTGGTGCCGTCGCCGAGCTGGCCGTAGTCGTTGAATCCCCAAGCCCAGAGGCTGCCGTCGGTCTTGACGGCCAAGCTGTGATAACTGCCGGCTGCCACGGCCGCGACTCCGGTCAGGACCGGGGCCGGCGTTGGCTGATCGGTGGTGGTGCCGTCGCCAAGCTGGCCGGCCCAGTTGTTTCCCCAGGCCCAGAGGCTGCCGTCGGTCTTGAGGGCCAGGCTGTGAGAAGTGCCGGCCTTCACGGCCGTAACCTCGGTCAGCGCCTGGACTGGGGTGACGCGATTCGTGCAGGAGCCGTCGCCGAGCGCGCAATACCCGCCGTAGCCCCAGGCCCACAGGCTGCCATCAGCCTTGACGGCCAGGCTGTGATAAGCACCGGCCGCCAGCCGCTGCATGTCCGGATTACCGCCCACGGCCACCGCCGCCGCCAAGGGCGAAAGCAACAGCGCATCCAGCCCGGCGGCATCGACCCGCAGCGTCAGGCTGGCCGAACCGGCGGTTCGGTGCACCCCGTCATAGGACCCGGCCGGCAAGGAGAACAGCAGGTCCTCTGCCGTCTGCTCCAGGTCCTCCGCCGCACGCAGATCCACCCGCACGCTCACGGAGCCAGCGGCGGCCGCCTGCTCGCGCAGGACCGCCGCATTAGTCGCCACGATGTCGCCGGCCGCGACCTGGCCCAGGACCAGACTTAGGACCAGCGCCGACCACAATAGAAAAAGCGCGGCGCGTTGGTTGCGCGGCCCCGGATGGCGCCGGAACAGTTCGAAAAACATGTGTATTTCCTTCTATTGGGGATGGTTGAGCGCGTGCAGGCGGACACTAGCACGGTGGCGTGTTGTGTTCCATCGCCATCGGACAGACAGGCCGGATCAGCGGACGGGGCGCGTCAGCGGGACGGTGATCGACCACGCGACCACGCGATGGCGGGCGCCGGCATGCCGACGGGATTGACCCGCCGACCGAACGCCTGAACAATGCCCAACCGACCCTGGTGTTTCCTATCCACCCGCATCTTGACACCGAGCGTGACCCACATGGACGCAACCGACGTCGCCACCGAGCCCGCTTCCCCGCCGGAACCGGAGCCACTTCGCAGCGTGCATACCGCGAGCTTCCCCGAACTCCTGCGTACACTGGGTTGCTCGCTGCTGATCACGACCTATCAGGCGGGGAAACTCATCATCGCGCGCAACGACGGCGGGGTACTCAACACCCATTTCCGCGCGTTCGCCAAACCCATGGGACTGGCCGCCAACGCGCGGCGGTTCGCGCTGGGCACCGCCCGCGCGGTCGAAAGCTACGTCAACATGCCGGCCGTGACCCGCAAGCTGGACCCCCCGGACCGACACGACGCCTGCTACCTCCCGCGCGATACCCATGTCACCGGAGACATCGATATCCACGAAATGGACTGGGACGCCGACGGCCAACTCTGGTGTGTCAATACCCGGTTTTCCTGTCTGTGCACCCTGGACCGCGACAATAGCTTTGTCCCGCGCTGGCGGCCCGCCTTCGTTTCGGCACTGACCCCGGAGGATCGGTGCCATCTCAACGGACTGGGCATGGCCGACGGGCGGCCCCGCTATGTCACCGCGCTCGGGGAGAGCGATGCGCCTCAAGGGTGGCGGGACAACAAGGCCGCGGGCGGGGTGTTGATCAACCTGGAAACCGGCCACCGGGTCTGCCGGGGGCTCTCCATGCCGCATTCCCCGCGGTGGTACGCGCAGCGGCTCTGGGTGCTCGAATCGGGCAACGGCAGTCTGGCCACCGTCGATCCCGACTCGGGCCTGCTGCACACCATCGCGCAAGTGCCCGGTTTCACGCGGGGCCTGGATTTCTTTGGGCCATTCGCCTTCATCGGACTGTCGCAGGTCCGGGAGAGCGCCATGTTCAGCGGCCTGCCGCTCACGGAGCGGCTCAAAGAACGCACCTGCGGCGTCTGGGTGGTCGATATCCGTAACGGACAGGTCGCCGCCTTCCTGCGCTTCGAGGCGGCAGTGCAGGAGATCTTCGCCGTCAAGGTGCTGCCCGGCATTCGGTTTCCCGAGATCCTGGAGCCCACGGACGAGCGCATCGCGGCGTCCTACATGCTGCCCGACGAGGCGCTCAAGGACGTACCCGCCGAGCGGCTGAGCTAGCCGGTTCCGCACATTGAACCTGGGCGGCAACTCAAGCTGCGCCCTTTCCCGCTCAAGATCCGCAACGCGCGTCAGTCCCGTAGGGTCCGCTGTGCGGACCGTCCGCTGCCGTGCGGACCGTCCGCGCTGCACGGACCGATGGCGGCTAGAAGCTCAGCCGCCGCAGCACCTGACCGCTCTTGGTGTCGTTGATGACGGCGCGCAGTTGCCCGTCGGGGCCGCAGCGGCCCAGCATCACCAGTTCCGGGGCGCCATTGCCGTTCAGGTCGGCGATGCTCGCCAGATCCAGCGGGGTACACTCCTTGTTGTACCAAATCCGGCTGACCCACTGGCCGGTTGCGCCATCCTGAATGGTCGCGCTCACCTGGCCGGTGTCTGGCTTACGGCCCAGCACGGCGTAGTCTTCAATGCCGTTGCCGGTGACATCGGCGATCACCGCGAGTTTGATTGGGGTGAAGTCCTGATTGAAGCCTGCCAAGGCAGCCAGCAGTCGGCCGGTGGCCGCATCGACCACCCTGACCTGCGTGGCGCCCGCGGCCGGGTTGCGCCACAACAGTGCGAACTCGGGGGCGCCGTTGCCGTTGCGGTCGGGCACCACCGCGGCTTGAACCAGCCCCGCACCCGACCACAGGGTTTGCACCAGGGCACCGGTGGCCGTGTCCTTGATCACCACGCGGTCGGCCTTGCCTGGTGTGGACAGCAGGCTCACGCCTACCTCGGCGCTGCCGTTGCCGTTGAGGTCGGGCAGGGCCAGCACCTGCCTTGGGTCGAGCTGGGCGGCGAATGACAGGGTGTTGAACAGGGTGCCGGTCGCGGCGTCGCGGATCTCGACCGCGGTCGATTCCTCGGCGATCGGGCAGAGCGCCGGGGATGCGGCGGTATTGGTCGCGCGCACGAAGAGATCGTCTCTACGGTTGGTGTCGTTCGCAACGAGATTGATACTGTTGGACCAAAATGCCACGGCAGTGCCGTCGGCACTGATGCTCGGAGCGCCACTCGATCCTCGACTCACGTCAGTTCCGCAGGTGGCGATACTGACACGCTCGGTCGTCCCCAGCGCGCGGTCGCGAATGAAGACATCCTGGGTTGCGTTGGTGTCGTCCGGTACCAGACTGCTTTCGGAAGTGAAGGCAACCAGTCGTCCGTCCGCGCTGATCGCAGGACGCCAGTTGTCCCGGTTGCCCTGGTTTCCGTTTGAATCAAGGCTCACCCGCTCGGTCGTCCCAGTCTCGCGGTCGTGGACCAAGATATCGGACGCGTAGTTGGTGTCGCCCGGTACGAGGTTGTTGGCAGCGGATTCGAACGCCACGAACCGTCCGTCGGCGCTGATCGCTAGCCCAAGACTTCGATCCGCGCTTTGAGCCCCGTTCGAGTCAACGCTCACCCGCTCAGTCGTCCCCGTGGCGCGATCGTGAACGAAAACATCCCGGCGTCTGTTGGTGTCGCCCGGTACGAGGTTGCTGGCATCGGATAGAAACGCCACGAACCGTCCGTCGGCGCTGATCGCTGAGGCCAGGCTGTAACTGTTGCCTTGGTTCCCGTTCGAATCGAGGCTCACCCGTTCGGTCGTCCCCGTGGCGCGGTCGCGGACAAAGACATCCTGCGGGTTGGTGTCGCCCGATACCAGCCGATGTGCGTCGGATTCGAACGCCACGAACCGTCCGTCGGCGCTGATCGCGGGAGCCGTGCTATACCCGTTGACCTGGTTTCCGTTCGAGTCGAGGCTCACCCGCTCGGTCGTCCCCGTCGCGCGGTCGTGAACGAAGACATCCGTTTTCCCGTTGGTGTCGCCCGGTACGAGGTTGCCGGCATCGGATTGGAACGCCACGAACCGCCCGTCGGCGCTGATCACAGGACGGGAACTGACACTGTTGCTTTGGGTTCCGTTCGAGTCGAGACTCACCCGCTCAGTCGCCCCCGTGGCGCGTTCCTGGACGAAGACATCCACGTTCCCGTTGGTGTCGCCCGGCACGTGCTGACTGGATCGCGATGTGAACGCCACGAACCGTCCGTCGGCGCTGATCGCGGGAGGACCAAACCAGGGCTCGCGTTGCGTGCCAACGCGAGGCGCCTCGTCCGGGACAATGCCCACTCGCTCCGTCAGCTTCTGTGGTGCAATGAAGCGTGTCGATGCGGTGACGAGCATGGCGAGATCCGCGACGCCATTGCCGTCCTGATCGGCAAGCACGCCCAGATCCACCGGTCGATCTGCCGTTCGGGCGCCGGGACGGAAGATCACCGATCCCACCAGGTCGCCCAGCAACGCAGCGCGGGTCTCCGCCTGGGCCGGGACGGCGCCGAGCAGCGCGAGACTCGGTGCGCCGCCTTGGGTCAGGGCCGGCATTGTCGCAACGGCAACCAATGGCCGCAGCGCCGCGTTGAACGTGAACCGGCTGATCAGTGCCCCGGTGGCGGCGTCCTTCACCGCGGCCTGATTGGTGCCCGCGACCCGGCTGACCACGGCGATCTCCGGGGTGCCGTCGCCATTGGTGTCGCCGAGGGCGGTCAGCCAGGCGCGCCACGACGGCGCCTCGTCGGCTTGTGCCTCGACCGCGCCGATGTCGATGCGCCCATCGACCACGCGGTCGAACCCCTCGCCGCGCTGGTCGAAGGCCGGTGGCGGCGCAAAGGCTGGTGCACCCCGGTCGAGCGCGGGGCTGCCGGGCAGTAGGCCGTGGGTCTGGGTGAGACCGCCGTTGTCCGCCAGGGCACCGAGTAATGGGTCGAGGCCGAACAGATTGGCGCCGGGTGTCGTCTCGATCAGCAGGGCATTCCCCGGGTCCTGAATCAGTGAATAGTCGACCGCAAATGGGCTCGAGGTCGACAGGTCCGGATTCGCGCTTGCCCGATTGCCGGCAACGATCGAGTTGGTCACCGTCGCCACCGGAAAGCTACTGTCATTGTCCCCGAAGAAAGCGATACCGCCGCCGCTGCCCTCGGCAGTATTCCCGGTGATGGTACTGGTGCTGATCAGAAAGGCGTCGGGTGGCGGCAGCCAATTGCGTGTGGAAATCGCGATCCCGGCACCGTTGCCGGGACTGTGATTATCGGAGATGGTCGTATTGGTGATCTGGAGAAAATAGAGCGCGGAACCCGTCTCGCCTTTCTGGAGGACGCCCCCCGATTGATTTCCCGTAATGGTGCTGCCGGCGATCGTCGTCTCGCCGCCGCCGTAATACGAGGCCGCGCTCACGATACCAGTGCCGCGGTTGTTCGCTATCGTGTTGTCGCACAGGGCCAGGTCCGATCCGAAAACGCCGTCGCCGCCGTTGTCGGCAATGACGCTGTGCTCGACGGCGGCCGAGGATTGCGGGTCATACCATGGTTTTTCGCCGGACGGAGCGACAATGCCGTCAAAGGTATTGCCGGAGACGCGGCTCTGCTTGACCTCCAGGTGACCGCCGTAGACGACAATGCCGGCGCCGCCATTGTCGGTAATCACGCAGTCCTCAATGCGCATGACCGGGCCCCCGTAACCGAACATCGCAAGTCCAGTGCCGCCGTTACCCGAGATCGTCGAGCCGCTGACCTGCACGGACAGGTCAATCGTCGACCAAAGGCTATCGTCGGTAGCGAGGCCGTCGCCCGCGTTGCTCGTGATGATACTGTTCTCTACGTTCAGCACCAGAGGGTTGAAGGTGGTGTCATCGTAATCCCCGAGCACGGCAATTCCCGAGGCTGCACTCCCTGCAATGCGGCTGTCCCTGATCGTGATGGTGGTTGCCGCTAATCTCGGCGCGATATTGACGGCGCTGCCGCCCGCGTTGGCCAACTTCAGGGAGGCGATGGTCAGGGAATCCTCGACCTGGAAGATGGTCGACACCGCACCGCCGTCGATCGTCAGATGATCCTGTCCGGGGCCTTCCAGGGTCAGCGGATCGGTGACGGTGAGCGCCCCGGAGGTCAGCAGGATGCTGCCGGTGACGCTGGAGTCGAACCGGACGGTGTCGGGCCCGGGCGTGGCATTGGCGTCGAGTACCGCCTGGCGCAGACTGCCGGGGCCTGAGTCGTTGTGGTTGGCGACCGTGAAGTCGGCGGCCAGCGTGGGCAGGGGGCATGCCAGCAGCAGCGCCAGGCCGGCCGCCGATGCGGTGTGACGGGTGGAATTCGACCCGAGACAGGCACGGATCGCACTGGCGAGGGCATGGGTCCGATGCGGCGGTTGGCAGGCAGTCGTGGTGCGGTGAGTCATCAGGGTTCCCTTTCAGGCGGTCACATGGATCGGGCGGGTGCTCGGTACGACGGGCGCGGGCAAGCGCTGGAATGTCACTTGAGCAAGGTGCGTGTCGCGCGGTTCGACGCGGAGGTCGCAGGCAACGCTGTCCGAGCGGGCGGTCAGGAGGTGCCGCCAGGGGATGCGGGGTATCGACCTGACCTGCCGTTTTCGATTGTGCTGCGACGCATGGGGGGCGCGGTCTTTGCTTTGCGTCCGGCGAATCGTTTCACAACTTGGGATCGGTGTCACGCGTGGGGTGACGGGTGTTTTGGTAAAAGCGACGGCCGGCTATAGCCTCGGCCTCCGGTCTTGCGGCGGCCGGAACGACGACTGGCAGGGGGTGTGACGCGGCGTCTTGCCGACGCCGCGGCTCATTCAAGAAAGGAGTTATCACCGCTTGGGCGCGGTGCGGCGGCCGGTGGGTCCGGGACCTGCACCGTCGCGGCAGCGCCGGTTCTCTCCCCTCGGGTGTCGGCCGCCCCGGCATTCGCGGTTCCTGGCGCAACACCCGCCGCAAATGGCTCCCATCCGATCCGGGTGAATTGCGGCTTCGCCCAGGGGCCGGTCATCCGGTATTGGTAGCTGCCCAGACGGTCGATGGCGCCGCCGGAGACGCGGTCGAGCAGGTAGACGGCCGCCCCCACCACCGGGCCGCCGGCCACGGTACTTGCCAGGGCCACGCTGGTGCCGATGCTGGGTTCGACGGTGACTGTCTGGTCAAAGGTGCGGGCGCGCAGGTCGGTGAACCCGCTGACGCTGATATCGCTGGCCGGGCCATCGATCTCGAAGCGTTCCAGTCGCGCCTGGGCGTCGGCAATGTCGATGCGGCCCAGAATCCGTTCGAAGACGAACCCTTGCTCGTAGAGATCACTGAAGTCCAGCGTGAGACGGCGACCGATCTCACCCAGGTTGAGAAAGCCGAGCACCCGGCCGACACCGGGCTCGACCGCGAGCAGCCGTCCGGGGCCGATATCCAACTCGATCCGTCCCTGGGAGCGCGCCAGATCAAAGGACTCGAAACCGCCTGGCCAGCCGAGGCGCAGGCGTGCGTTCACGGCGGCCGGGCTCAGTCCGGCCGAATAGTCCAGGGCGCCAAGCAGGGGGCCGGTATCCGTGGATACGAGGTCGAGTGACAGCCGGCTGCGACCGCCCGCCGGGCTTTCCAGCCAGTCGGCAGCCCCGGTCACTTGGGTCTCGCCGAGGCCGTCGAAGCGGATGCGCGGGCAGCGCAGCCCGGCCACGTCGGGGCGTAAGTCCAGACTCAGTTGGCCGAGCCGGGCGTCGCCCCAGCGCAGGTCCGCCACCCGCACATCAACCGCGGGCAGCGGGCGGGCCGGGGTCGCGGGGCCGGCGTCCTCCGCCGTCCCGGCGGGCAGCAGGGCCTTCAGGTCTAACCGTTCCAGATCCAGATCCAAGGGGCCGGCGGTCCCGGCGACCGGCAGACGGAGTTGCCCCGCGATTTCCTTAGCGTCCAATCGCAGATCCCAGTGCGTGTCGGCGGGCTGAGCGGTCTGGATCCGGATGTCGGTGAGCTGCGCCCCGCCGAGATCCAGCGCGGCGATGCGCAGATCGACCGACAGCGGGTCCAGGCGCGCTCCAGCGTTCGCGCCCGGCTGGGCGCCGAGCGTCGGGCCGACCCGCTGCCACCAATCGGACCAGGTCGGCAGGCTCAGTTGTGCAACCGCGCCGTCGATGACCAAGCCGCTGGCCGGGGTCGGCGGCTGGTCGGCGGCGGACGCCGCCGCGTCCGGCAGCGTGCCCAGGGTCACCCGACCGCGCTCGAGTCGCGGCGCGGCCGGCCCCAAGCCCAGGTCGAGGTCCAGGGCCAGCTCATCCAGACCCCCCTGGATGGTCAGACTGCGGCCGGGGACCAGCGCGCCGGTCAACGTCAGGGTGCGCGTCTGGTCCGCGGTTTTGCCGAATGGCGGCGGCAGGTCCAGCCCGAGGCCGCGCAGGTCCGCGTGCAGCCGCAGCGCCAGCGGCAGGCTGGGTTCCTGGAGATCCGCGTTGCGCAGATCGACGTCCAGGTCCCAGGTCAGGTCGCCGGAGGCCAGGCGCCAGGCGGTCGTCGGGAACCGGGTGGCCAACTCGGTGATCGGCATCCGCGCGTGTGCACGGATTTCGGTGGTGACCAATTCAGCCGCGCCCGGGTTGCTGGTGGTGATGGCGACAGTGACCGGCCGTCCCCACAGTTGGGCGCGGAGGGCTTCTGCTTGCAGGGACTTGCCGGTAAAGCGCAGTTCGCCGGTGAGTTCGCTCAGCGCCACCGGGGTGCCGGTCAGGCTGAGGCTGGCCGGCTCGGGCCAGGACAGACGCCCGTCGACGCCCAGGATTCCGCCTTTGATCAAAGGGATGTCCAGGTCCAGGACGAGTTGCGAACGGCCCTGGACCGCGAAGACGCGGGCGAGCGGCCCCAGGCGTTGTGCCAGCGGGCTTTCACCGAGGATGCGCAGGCCGTCGGCGAAGGGTCCAGCCCCTTCGCCGTGGATCAGCATCCGCGTTGGCTTCCAGAGGTCGGGGATAATGGTGCGTCCCTGGCTCAAGGCGGTGTCGTAAATGCGCCCATTGTCCATCCGGATATCGAGCCCCTGATTCAGGAACCACAGTTCCCCGGCGGCCGCGACGATGGGCGGCCAGCCGGGTCGGTAGTCGAGCACCAGGTCCTGGTAGTCCAGCAGCAACTCGAAGCGCCCGTCCTGTTCACGAAAAGGGAATTTCTTGAGTGGACCGCGGACCAGGAGATCGGCTTGGGGCACCCATCCCGCCGTCAGGGCGCGGGTGAGCCAGCGGGTGAGTGCCGGTTTGATGACGCCGACCGGCAGATAGCGCCGCACCTGGGCGACCGCGACGTCGGACAGGTGGGCGCGCAGGTCGAGGACGGGCCCGGTTGCGGGGTCGGCGGCGGGTGCGGGCCAGTCCAGGGCGAGGCGCGCACGCCCGGACAGGTCGGCGTTCTCCAGCACCAGATGGCGGCCTTGCACCTGGACCCCGCCGTCGGGGTTGCGCTGCCAGGTCAGGGACCCGCTGAATCGATCCAGTTGGAGGGGTTGATCGACCAGTGGCCGCAAGTCCAGGGCCAGCGCGGTGCTGCCGAGTTGCAGACCGCCGCCGTCTTGATCCGCCCGCAGGCGGGCGCTCAGGCCGGCAACACCGGGGAGGCGCGCGTGCTGCGCCAGGGCGAGTCCATGACCCAGTGCCGCCGCCCGCCAGGTCGGCGGCGCCCCCGGCGCGACCGCGAACTGCAAGGCCAGCCGTTCGATCCGGCCGCGCGGGCGCAAGGCCGCGAGCAGATCGCGGTTCAAGGGGGACGACCACGGCCAGGCGCGCAGCAGGTTGGTGATGGATGCCAGTTCGCACTCGGCGGCAGTCAGGTCCAATGCCGACCGGCTGCCCTGAGTGGACAGCCGCAGGTCGAGGTCCAAGTCGTGGAGCGCGGCCCCGTCGACCCGCAGTTCCAGGTCGGCCACCCCGATCTGCCAGCCGTCGGCCAGCGGGGCGACGCGGATCAGACCGCCGAGTTGCTCCACGGTGACCGCTGCCGCTCCAGCCGCGGAACGGCGGGCGGGATCAGCAGGCGCGGACGCCGGGTCCGCGTCCGTGCGGGCCGCCGCGGGGGCCGTCAGCGTGAGGCCGCGGACGTCGATGCGGTTGATGCTCTCGGTGAGCGCGCCCGCGCGGAGCTGATTCCAACTCTCCAGCCGGACGTCGGCGGTGTGCATAAAATCCGGATCGACCAGCGGCCAGGGCAGCCAGGCGGCCGGATCCGCGGCCGCCAGGTTGATGTAGACACGACCACCCCAGCCGCGCAAATCCCGCGCGTCTCCCTGCAGGTCGGCGAGCACCTGCACGCGGTTGGCGGGCGGACGCGCCGCACCGGAGTCCACGGACGCGGTCGGTGCCTGGGCAATCAGTTCCAGTTGGTGGGTCAACCCCGTGTTGTGCAGACGCAGCCGCACGTCGGTCAGGCGGAGCGCCTCGTTGCCCAGTGAGTCGTCGCGAATCAGGATCTCGCTGTCGGTAAGATTGAGCCGTCCCTGGTCCAGGAACAGTTCCAAGGCTCGCCGCGGGTCATCGGTACTGAGCGCGCCGAGCCCAGCCACGCTGATCCGCCCGTCCGGTTGGCGCTCGATGAGGAGTCGTGCGCCCACTAGGGTCAGCGCGTGAATCTGGGGCTTGCCGGTGCGTAACGACGCAATGGGCTTCAGGTCCAGTTCCAGGGCCTGAAGACGCAGCAGGTCGCTGCCGTTCTCCGGGCAGGTGAGCACCGCGTTGCCGAGCACCAGCCGGGGAAACCAACCGGCCAGGCGCAGGGTCAGCGTCTCGACCCGCAGCGGGTAACCAAGCCGCTGCGACAGCGTTTGGACGATCGCGTCGCGATAGTGATCGGTGATCGGCAGTGCCAGGCGCAAGGTCGTCATCAGCAGCGCGAGCAGGATCAGGCCGGCCAAACCGATCCACGCGAGTCGGGTGAGCAGGCGGGAAGTGAAGCGCATCATCGGGGCGGGTCGCAGTGCATCACCGTTCGGTCTCGGGTGGCCGGGAGGTCCATCATCAATGGGTACCGGCCTTATCAATAGTCGAAATTCCAGTCGACGCGGCGCTCGACCGGATCGAGGAGGATGCGTTTGGCTGCCGTGTTCTCCAGCGGGTCGGACCCCATCACCAGTTGAATATCAGCACGCCGGGCGAACCAACGCGCCAGTTCGCCGGGAGCCGGCAGGCTGATCCGTCGCTCCGCGCGCGCAATCAGCGCCAGCAGGTCGCGGCGGGCGGCGTCATCGGGCTGCGCGGCCAGGGTGTCGGCGATCGGTTGCGGGCAGAGCAGGAACAAGCCGGCCGCGGCGCGCTCCAGCGCGAGACGGGTGATCAGGCGTGCGCCAGGCGCGGCGAGAGTGGCGGCAACGACCAAGGTACGATCCGGATAACGCGCGGCCAGCCGATCCAGTACCTGCTCGGTTGATCGCTGTAAGTCGGCGACGGCGTCCGCGGGGAGCGCGGTGTGCGGCTCGGGGATGCCCAGGATCAGCATGCGCACCACCCCGAGTTCCGAGCGGGCGAGCAGGGTCGGTACCCCGCGCACCGCGAACCGGTCCAGGTCTTTCATGGGTTCGCTGAGATCCCGATAGGGGATCAATTGCGGGTGGTGTTTGCGGGCGTTATCACGCACCGGGGCATAGCTCCAGCCGTCCAGGTGGCGATCCGCGGCCCAGCGCAGATGCTCGATGACCGCCAGTCGCTCGGCCTCCAATGGAGCGAAGGCAAAGGATCCGACCCGTTCTTCGGGCACGGCGCGGCAGTCCATCACGGCGAGTTTCGCCCAAAGATGATCCGCCTGATGCCGATTGGCATCCCGGTAGGAGGCGGTGAGTGCGGACCAGGGCCGGCCGGCGGGCTCGCGCTCCGGATCGCGTCCCTGAGCGGCAATGCTGTCGGTGTAGTGTTCGTGGATGGTCCGGGCGAGCGCGTCGCCGCGACCGTCCAGGAGCACCTGGGGGCGGCAGGCCTCGGCGAGATAGGAAAAGGGAAAGGTCTGGCCGTCCCAGTCCGCCAGGCTGCCGTCCGGGATCGCGTCCCCGACCTCCAGCAGGAGCGGCGGGGAAACCCCCTGGTCCGCGGCGAGCCGCTGGGCGAGAGCGATGGCGTCGTCCGGTCCGGCGCACACCAGGACTTGGGTGACCGGCGGCAGTGCGGCGAGCCCCGCCAGGTCCGCGGCGATCCAGCGCAGGTCAGCCACCTGGCCGGCCTGCGGATAGGAACCGGCAAAACGTGCCTGGACAGCGGGGTCGGCACCGGTGATGGTGATCGCGGGCCGCTCCTCGCCGTAGGGCATCAGTCGCAGCGCCTGCACCACCAGAGCGCGCGCCGGGGGCGCGAACCCGGCGACCAGCAGGTGGGGGCGCTGGTCGAAGCAGGGGTCCAGACCGCAGTGCAGGGGCCAGCGCTCCAGCAGCACCCGCGCGGCCCGATCTTCGATGGCGAAGGTCTCCAGCGTGATCGGCCCGGCGGGGTCCAGCTCCGGCACGGGCGGCGGCGGGTCGGCCGGATACATGAGGATCAGCCGCAGCGGGGCGGCCCGGCGACCGCGCCCGCGACTACTGCCCCAGCGGTGGATCAGGCCGGCCACCAGGCTTCCCGGTGCCGGCGGATCGGCCAGGACCAGGGTCCGGCAGGCGCCTGGTTTGAGATCGGCCAACTCGGCGAGGGCGACGACACGGACGCGCCGCCCCGCGCGGCGCAGACTGTCGAACACCCGGCCGGCCAGGGGCGAGGCGCCGGCGACCCACACCGGCGCCTCGCGGAAACGCTGGAAGAGCTTCATTCCGTTGGCTTGGTGTCGCGGTGTGTCGCGTCTTCACCACCCGCCCGCGGTGACACGGTGACCGGGACCATGGCCGCGGCTGGTCGGCGGGGGCGGTTCTTGGCGTCGCGGGTACGGCGCACACCAGCCGCGCGGTAGGAGTCGGGGTCGGCGGCGAAGGTGCGCCAATTGCCGCCCGTGATCACCTGACGATGACCGCGCCGGCCACGGTAGAGATAGATCCAGGCGCGGCCATAGGGGGTCGCGATCAATTGGCGGTCGTAGAGCCTGGGGTATTCCTCCAGCCGGTCGAGCCGACCGAGTCCCGCGGTGTCGATGCGAAAGACCTCGCCCAAAATCGCGCTGCCGCCGCCCCGCACCGCGCCCGGATAGGCGCCGACGCGCAGGAGGGTGAAGCAGGGCGCGGTGCGGTGCAGGCCAAGCCAGGCGCAGTTATCGAGCAAGTGGTGGTTGACCTCGCCGCGCAGCAGGGTGCCATAGACGAATACTTGGTGATCCAAATCAGGTCTCGATACGCGTGCCCAGGACCTCCAGGAACTTGCGCATCCACTCGGGGTGGGCCGGCCAGGCCGGGGCAGTCACCAGGCGGCCGTCGGTGTAGGCGTTGGAAAAGGTCTCATTGACCTCGCACCAGAGCGCGCCGGCGCGCTCCACGTCGGGGCGCACGGCCGGGTAGGCGGTACAGCGCTTGCCGTCCAGGACCCCGGCCGCCGCCAGAATCTGCTGGCCATGGCAGACCGAGGCAATCGGCTTATCCGCGGCGGCGAAATGGCGCACGATTTCGATGACCCGCGGGTTCAGCCGCAAGTATTCGGGGGCCCGGCCGCCGGGAATGACGAGCGCGTCATACCGTGCCGGATCGACCAGCGAGAAGTCCGCGTTGATCGCGAACAGGTGTCCAGGTTTCTCGCTGTAGGTCTGATCGCCCTCGAAGTCGTGGATAGCGGTGCGGACCCGGTCGCCCGGCTGCTTATCGGGACAAACCGTGTGGACCTTGTGTCCGACCATCTGCAGCATCTGGAAAGGGACCATCGCCTCGTAGTCCTCGACGAAGTCACCGACCAGCATCAATATCGTTTTCGCCGCCATGGGACTGTCCTCCGGATTGCTTGGGATTTGGTTACAGCGAAACTATAGCATCGCCCCCCGTCCTCACGCTGGATTGGCGCAGGTCGCCGTCGGCAGCGAGGCTGATGGTGGATGCGCTGCGCGGATCCACCCTACGAAACCGGCTCGGTTGTAGGGTGGATAAGGCGCGCCGCTCGGTGTCAAGGGTCCGGTACGTCGGTCGCGCGCGCCGCATCCACCAGAGGGTGCGCGATGCGCGCAAATTTTGAATTGACGGCGCCCGTTGCCGCGCCTTGTAGGCCGTCGGAGTGAGGCGTAACATGGTTTCGGAATGCGGGGTCAGTCATATGATTCTCTTCATATTTATAAGAGGCAGCACCTGAGTGAGCACGCCGCACAAGTCCCGGAAGAGCGAGCGCCCGCTGCGGGTCGACGGCGCATTTTGGCTCGACGTGAATGATGTTGCTTTCCTTGGAGAAGAGCGCATCGCCCTCCTGGAGCAGATCGGTGAACGCGGGTCCATCACCCAGGCGGCCAAGGGTGTCGGCGTCAGCTACAAGGCCGCCTGGGACGCCGTGGATGCGATCAACAACGCGTCCCCCAAGCCCTTGGTGGAGACCGCCACCGGCGGCCGGGGCGGCGGCGGCGCCCGGCTCACCGACGAGGGCCGGCGCCTGATCGCGGCCTATCGCACCATTGCGGGCGAGTACCGGCGCTTTCTGGACGGCATCAACGCGGCCATGGGCGACTCGGGCGCGGCGCTCGACCTGCTGCGGCGGCTCGCCATGCGCACCAGCGCCCGTAACCAGTTGTTCGGGCGGATCGTCGCGGTGACCGCGCGCACCGTGGATGCGCAGATCGAGATCGAGATCCAGGGTGGCGACCGTCTCAGCGCGGGGGTCACCAACGAGAGCGTCGAATCCCTGAGCCTGCGCCCAGGGCGCGCGGTCTGGGCGCTGATCAAGGCGGTCGCCGTCGGCATCGGCCGCGCACCGGACCCGCAGGCCCGGCCCGGTACCAATACCCTGTGCGGTCTGGTCCAGCGCATCACCCGCGGTGACGGGCCGGCGGAGGTCGTCATCGCCTTGCCGTCCGGTGTCACGGTCCGCGGGGTGATCGCCGCGGACCTGCTCGACCGCCTGGCAATCGCCGAGCAAACCCCAGCCTGCGCCATCTTCCCGGCCTCCAGTGTCATCGTTGGGGTGGATAACTAAGGAGTCGGGGCGTCCCGCCCCGACACGTTAGGGCCGCTTTGGAGCGATGCGGGCGGCGAGGCTATCAGCATCGAGCCGGGCGTCCAATTGCGCGGGCGGGGCCGCGGCAATGCGTTGCTCAGTCCAGTCCCTTCCGGCTTCCACGCGGGCGCGCGCGAACGAGAAACCCTGCCGTCGGTGCTTAACGCAATAGCATTGCGGATGAATGGCGCCGGGTGTCGCTCCAACGGACGCGCGGGGCCGATGAGGAAACGCTCGACCGGATGGGTCCTATTTACATACCCGGACAGTGGTTCCAGGTATCGTTGGGCTTCGCTCCCGCTCAGCCCAACCTACGGCTCTGGTATGACTGGTCCGCCGAGGCCGACAGGGCCTTCCGCTATCCGGACCTGACCAGTTGCGTCGAGTTTACCCTCGAAATGACACAGACCGCGCTGGAGGGCCTTGATCATCGTTCCGGCCAGCGATGCTCACTTGGAGTCCAAGGCTTCAGCCTTGACCTGCCGATCCAAGGCTGAAGCCTTGGACTCCAGCCGGCCGGCGCCTCGGCTGGCCGGGGCGATGATCAACGCCCTCACCCATGAATTCCAACCGGCGCGGGGCACGTATCAACCGCTCGAAGCCCTCACACGCCGGCGGCCGGTCCCACACGGCCAGGAAGTGTTTACGATTAGGTCACCGATGCCTCCCTCACACCCACAGGCTGACCGCGCGGATGGTACAGTGCGCGTCGTAACGACCCCTTGCCGGAACCTCGCATCGGCGCGGGCGGCGGCGGGGATCAGGATTTATGTTATTTCCTTGCCGTCCTGGTTCAGCAAGGCGACATCCGCATCGCCAAGCATTCGTCGCACACCTGGTTTGATTCTTGTATAGTTTTTGTCGGCCGCAGTCGGCGACTGACCCCGTGGCGGTGTCCTGCAATACGAGGTCAACGATGCGCTGATGACTGCGTCGAGCACAGCGCGGCTTGCGTGAACGGTGCGCCCGGCCAGCCGCTGTCGCGGGGTGGCCAACAACCAACGCCTAATGAGGTCAAGACCCCATGGAACTCCAAGCGCGACCTACCGGGTTCGTCAGTTTTCCCGCGCGGGCCTCTTCTACGACCGCTGCCGACACGGTCCTTGAGCCCACGTCCGATTGGGCCGCGGCGCCCTCGGTTGGTGCAAGTCCTTCGGCGCAGGTCGATCAGACCCTGCTGCGGGTTGCTCGCGACCCGACGGATCCGCTGACCTTGGCGTTCGCGGGCGTGATCGGGCGGACCCTGGCCGCCGGTCAGTGTCCGTTGATCCGCGGGTTGCCGGAGTCGGAGTTTCGCCGACTGCTGGACACTTACTTTCCGACAACCGAGCTGACGAATGGCGATCCCGGCCGCGACGCTGCCGCGCTGGACGAACTTCAGGATCTCCTGGATCTGCTGCTGGAGTTCCGGCGGGAGCCGAGCGAAACGCTCACCTGGCTCAGTCACGCGATTGCGTCTGCGGCCATGCGCGACAATCACCTGTGGCAGGATATGGGGCTGCCGAACCGGCCCTTGTTGACCCGACTGATGATGGAAAACTTTCCGGACCTGGCAAAGCGCAACGTCGGTAACATGAAATGGAAGAAGTTTTTCTACCGCCAACTCTGTGAGCGCGCCGAGGTGCCGATCTGCAAGTCGCCCAATTGTGCGGACTGTGTCGATTACCAGGTGTGTTTCGGCCATGAGCATGACCCGACCTGAACCGTGCTGTCAGCCCTGATCGGAACATCAGCCACCCGGAAAGACGAATGCCCCCGGTGGGAGCGGCGTCCCGCCGCGATGCGGGGCTGCGGTGACCTTTAACGCTGCGGCTACGCGCCCGGCCCCGTCGCGGCGGACGCCGCTCCCACCGGGTCGCTGCGCGACTTTCACGGTCAAGCCTTGCGTTCCAATCTTTTTTGCGGCGGGAACAACGATCAAGGCCTCACGAGCGAACTGTGCTTGCGCCGAGAAACCGCGATAATCGCCGACATGATTGGCCGGCTCCGCTCAACCGCGCGAAAGTCGAGGCGGGCGATCTTCCTATCGCGTTTCCGCGCGCTCATGCGCGGCTACACGTGCTTCATCCGGTGTTCAGGTGCATTTTGTCGGAGGTCGTATGCGACTGTCGGGACTGCTGCGGACCAAGTCGATCAACGCGGATCACCGCCTGGGCGGGCCGGCATTGCGCCCGGTGCTCGGTCCGGTGGACCTGACCCTGCTCGGGATCGGTGCCATCATCGGCGCCGGTATCTTCGTGCTGACCGGGGTCGCCGCGGCGACTCAGGCGGGGCCGGCCATCATCCTGTCCTATCTGGTGGCGGGAACGGCTTGTGCCTTCAGTGCCCTGGCCTATGCGGAACTGGCGGCGTCCATCGGCGGCTGCGGCAGCGCCTATGGGTACAGCTACGCGGGCCTGGGCGAGATCGTGGCCTGGATGATCGGCTGGGACCTGATCTTGGAATATTCGGTCGCGACCTCGGCGGTCGCCATCGGCTGGTCGGCCTATGCGGATAATGCACTGGAGGCGGTCGGGCTGGCGCTCCCCCCGGCACTGCAGCAAGGTCCGCTGGAGGGCGGTTGGATCAACCTGCCGGCCGCGCTCATCGTGCTGACGCTGGGTGTGCTGCTGAGCATCGGGGTGCGGGAAAGCGCGCGGGTCAATGCGGTGATGGTGCTGGTCAAGCTGTCCGCCATCGCGGTGTTCGTCATCGTCGCCGCCTCCCATGTGGAGCCGGCCAACTGGAGTCCCTTCATGCCCTTCGGCTGGAGCGGCGTGATGGGTGGGGCGGCGCTGATTTTCTTCGCCTATATCGGCTTCGATGCGGTTTCGACCGCGGCCGAAGAGGCGCGTAATCCCCAGCGTGACCTGCCGATCGGCATTCTGGTCTCGCTCGCGGTGTGCACCGTGATCTATATCCTGGTGGCCGGACTGCTGACCCTGGTGGTCGCCTACCCCTCGTTGAACGTGGGCTCACCGGTGGCGGATGTGATGCTGCGCCTCGGCTATCCCTGGGCGGCCGGGGTGATCGCGGCCGGGGCCATTGCCGGGCTGACCACGGTGATGCTGGTGCTCTATTACGGGCTGACGCGCGTCTTTCTGGCCATGTCGCGCGACGGGCTCCTGCCCCCGATCTTTGCTCGGGTTCACCCGCGCACCGCGACCCCGGTCCGCGTGATCCTGATCAGCGGACTGTTGATGGCGGCCATCGCGGGATTCACCCCGATCGGGCAGGTGGCCGAGCTGGTCAATATCGGCACCCTGGCCGCGTTCTTTCTGGTGTGCTTGGGCGTGATCTGGCTGCGTTATACCCATCCGGACCTGCCGCGCCCCTTCCGTACCCCCTGGTCGCCGCTGATCCCGCTGCTCGGCGCCGCCGCCTGTCTGTACCTGGCGCTGCAACTGCCGCTGATCACCTGGCTGCGCTTCGGTCTGTGGTTGGTGCTGGGGCTCGTCATCTACTTCGCGTACTCGCGCCGGCATAGCGCGCTGGCGGTGGCGGAGTCGGGCGCGTAGAGCCGTCGTACCTGATTTGGTGTAGGGGCGGGTTTGAAACCCGCCCCTACGGCCGCAACGACGATCGCGGCCGCCGCGAGGACGCCATCACCCCACGCTTTACCGCGACCGCGCCCTGAGTCCATCATCGGCGTTTGGCGCTGGGCCGGCCGCGCGGTGTGGCGGCGGAGCGGTTCCGCGCAATCCCTGTCGACCTCAAGAACATCTGGAGAATTCGTATGCTGGACAAGAATCTGTTGGAAATACTGGTGTGCCCCGTGACCAAGGGGCCGCTGATTTATGACAAGGCGCGTTCGGAGTTGATCTCCTGTTCCGGCCGTCTGGCCTATCCGGTGCGCGACGACATCCCGGTGATGCTCGAAGAAGAGGCGCGTCCGCTGACCGCTGAGGAGGTGGATACTTATCGCAAGGGTGGGGCCGCGGAGGCGGGTTGAGGGCGCGGCGGCGCAACGCGCCGGACGGAGGCCTTGCCGGCGCCGGCTTGGTCATCCCGGCCGTGTTTCGGATCAGCGGTGCGGCGTCCTCAATGCACGGTACAAACCATGCAGGGATCGAATGACCGCACGATATGTTGGACGCTGATGGGGGTGCGTTCGCCCGGGCGCACCGGGGCGCCGATCAGGGCTTGTTCCAGCGCACCGGGGATGTTCTCCCGGTCGCGGGGTGAGAAATTCCAGGTGGTGGGGGCGATGATCTGATAACTGTGGATGCGCCCCTTGCGCACCCGCAGCCAGTGGCCCAGGCTGCCGCGGGCGGTCTCCACCAGACCGGCGCCCTCCGCCTCGTCGGGTAATTCGCCGTGGTTGCAGAAGGGTTCGCCCGGCACCAGCCGACGTATCCAGTCGTCCATGGCCAGTGTCACCCGCGCGGTTTCCAGCAGGCGTGCGATCACCCGGTTCTGCACATTGCCGCCGCTGTGCGCCACCAGATCGCGGATCAGGGGATGCCCGTCGACCATCTGGCGGGCCAGGGCGCCGACCTCGACCACTTGTCCATCCAGTCGCGGCGCCTTGCACCAGGTGTAGCCGTCGGGGCGGTCCAGGTCCGGCAGGGTGACCCCTTCGGACGGATGCAGTGGCGCCTCGCCGCCCAGCATCCGGCTGTGGCTCAAATCCTCGGTGATGGTCGCGAGATCCAGATGCCGGGGTCCCTGGTCCCACAGGCCGTAGCGCAAGAGCCGCCGGGCGCCGATCAGATAGTTCCCGAAGCTCATGAAGCGGTCGGTCGCACGCCCGAGCCGGTCCAGGCCAAGCTGATCGGAACAGTGCAGGAACTGTCTGAAGTCGCTGCCGTGCGGCGGCCGGGCGGCGGCCCAGCGTTCCAGATCTGCGCCGCTGTCCAGGGCGACGATGGCGTCGAGCGTAGCGCCGAAGGTCCGGGTCTCCAGGAACCGGCGGAAGGCACCGAGGATGGCCAGCAGCCGCAGCCGCTCCTGGGCCTGGACCGGCCGTGCGGAGCCGCCCGGTTGCAGGCTCAGCGAGTGCGGCCACTTGCCGGCCAGCAGGCCCAGCAGGTGCAGGAATTGCGCGCGCGCGGGCGGCCACTCGCGGGCCGCCGTGCCGGTGTGGGCACGGAAGCGCGCCGCCGCTGGTCCGTACCAGGGCTCGGCGGCATAGACCGCGCGCGCGAAGTCCGGCATGAAGAAAAGATAGAAATGGGTGAGATGATCGGCCAGGTTCTCGGCGGCCAGCATGAGATTGGTGGCCAGTTCGCCATTGGGCGGCATCTGCAGGTTCTGCGCATCGGCCAGGGCATAGGCGGCGGCCATGGATTGCGAGACGGAGCAGATGCCGCACAGGCGCGGAGTCAGCACTAGGGCGTCGCGCGGGTCTTTGCCTTGCAGGATCTGCTCGAAGCCCCGGTACAGCGGCGCGTTGGCCCAAGCCTGAGTGACCTTCCCGTCGGCGATCTCGAGCCGGACTTCCAGGTCGCCTTCGACGCGATTGAAGGGTCCGACGGTGATCAATGCCACGGCAGTTTGTCCATTAGGGAACGTCTTTGATGCTTTGATCGTTGATTCGGGTTGCTTCTAACGCGGCTTGGTGCCGCGCACCGCGGGCGGCACGGCGAGATGGTCCGTCACCGCGTTGCGGCGCAGGCGCTCCGGGGTCGCCGCCTTGGACAGTGAGGCCAGGGCGACGAACCAGGCCTTGGGCATGTCGGTGGGCAGGCCGATAGGAATGCCGGCAATGCTGGGGGTATCGGCAAAGGCGTGGCCGGGCTCCTCGAATTCGGGGGCGGTGCAGTTGATGCACGCATAGCCGCCGCGGGTGCAGGAGCCCTGTCCATTCCAGAGTCGGGTGTTGCAGTCCCCATGCGCCTGGGTGCCCAGGCAGCCCAGGTGCTCCATCATGCAGCCCAGGTCGGAGTGGCGGCGGGCGCTCGCCTTGTACTCGTAAAACTCGTTGCGGGTACAGCCGTGATGCACCAGATGGTCCGCATACATCCGCGGTCGGCGGTAGGGGTCCAGGTCGTCCGCGGTCAGGCCGTCCAGGGCCAGGGCCATGAGCGTTTCGGTGACCCAGTTCGGGTGGGTGGGGCAGCCGGCGACGTTGATCACGGGTAGGCCGGATCCCGCGCGGTAGTTCGTCCCCAGCAGGCCGCCGGGACGGGTGCCCTCATATTGCAGGCCGCAGGCCTCGGTGGGGTTGGTACCGGCGGCCGTCACCCCGCCGAAGGCGGCACAGGTGCCCACCGCGACGGTATAGCGGGCGCGGGCGGCGACCTGCCGCACCCAATCGATCAGCGGCCGGTCGCTCCCCGCCAGCACATGAAAGCGGCCGGTACCCCGCGGCCCGCGGAGCATGGCGCCCTCGACGCACAACACGTCGAATGCGCGGGTGCCGCTGATCGCAGCATCCAGCAGGTCCAACACCTCCTCACCGCTCGCTTCGTTGAAAGACGGGTGCCAGAGCAAGCGGATGCCCGCGCCGTCCAGCGTGGCAGTCAGGTCCGGGGATTCGGCGCCCAGCAGCGACAGCGTGCAGCCGCCGCAGCCGCCGGACTGGAGCCAGAGGACCACGAGTTCGGGTGTCATTGGGATAGTGTCCGGGTTGCGCATCGGGTGAGTATTTGTCCGCCCTACGGCCGGAACGACGATCAAGGCCGACGCTCGTCATAATGATCGAAATACTCCAGACAGACACCGACCAAAACCGCAGCGTCACTGCCCGCGAACAACTGCCGCAACTCAGACTCCATCTCTCGCGTCTCCGCGAGCGCCTTGCGTTCCCACACGTTCACCTCCATGTCATGAATCAAGCGGCCTAGATAGACCAGCGCCGGGTCAGTGAGTTGGTGGTGCTTGAGCAGTGTCTCGAACGTCGAACTGGCGTGGTAGCGGCGAAATGTGGCATCAGGCGTATCGAACGCTATGCCTGACTCGATGGTTTCGCCGCGAGGATAGAAGCGGAAGACAGCGTCGGGATCAATGTGGCGTTTGATGAGCCAGATGGAAGCGCACTTATCGGGCTCAAAGAAGTCCCAAGTCGCATAGAGCCGGCCCTCGCGGTTGACCGACTCCGCGGCAGCGCAGCAAGCCACCAGCCATAAGGTCAGTAATCCGCTGTGCCAACGACGCATGCTTCGTACCATTCAAGCAAATCCGGCTGACTGAGCGATGCCATTTGATCTTGGGTCAAGGATCCGGCCACCCGGCCCCCGCTCATGAGAAGGATTCGATCCCCCAAGGCCAGCGCCTCGTCCAGGTTGTGGGTCACGTAGAGTACACCAAGCCCAAGACTCGCCCGAAACTCCTTTACTAGCGCGACCATCTGCCGCTTCAGCAAGGGGTCGAGGCTGCTGAACGGTTCGTCCATCAGCAGGTACCGCGGACTGCCGGCCAGCGCCCGCGCAATCGCCAGGCGCTGTCGCTCCCCACCCGACAGCTGGTGGGGATGGCGAGCACGATGCTCGACTAGAGACACCTGGCGCAACAACGCCTCGACCGTTGCGCGAATCGCGTTTCGCGACTGACCGTTACCCTGCAATCCGAAGCCGACGTTCCCGAAGACGCTCAGGTGGGGCCACAAGGCCAGGTCCTGAAAGATCATACTCAGCCGTCGCCGATGCGGCGTCACCAGTTGTCCAGGCGAACTGACGCGCGTGCCTTCGATGTGGATTGTGCCGACATCCGGCCCATCCAGTCCCGCGATGAGCCGCAACAGCGTCGTCTTGCCGCATCCCGAGGGTCCCAAGACGACCACCGTCTCCGAACGTTCCAAGGCGAGCGACACGCCGTCCAGCGCCCAGACAGTTCCGAATCGCTTTGAAACGCCGGACACCCCGATCACTCGCCGCCCCCCCAACTGTGCTGCACCGTAGCGAGCACGAGCAGACACACGCCAAGCTGCGCCGCAAGCAGGATCAGGCTCAGCGCCGCGACCGCCTCCTCGGCCCCATAGTGCATGAGATTGTAGATCCGCACCGGCAGCGTCTCCACGCCCGGCGGAACGACCAGCAGGGTCACGCCCAACTCACCCATCGCCAGTATGAACACGATGAGAAAACCGGCCACCAGCCCGTTGCGGACCAAGGGCAGCGTGATTCGCCAGACGATGCGCAGTCGGTGTGGGGTTGCCAACCAGGCCGCTTCCTCGACGCGGGGATTGAGCTGTTGCAGACCGGCATAGACCGCCCGAATCGCGAAGGGCAGGAAGTGCGCCACGTAACCCAACACGACCATCGCGACGCTGTCGTATAGCCATCCGGTCGCCGGTCGGTTCCAGACCCCGATGAGTGCGATCCCCAGCAGGATCGGGGGTACCGCAAAGGGCACCTGGGTCAGATCGTGCAAGGCCGTACGCACCCCTGTGCGGCTGCGCACCAGCGAATGGGCGATCACGAAGGCCAACAGCGTCGTGATCCCGGCCGCCGCCACCGCGAGAGCCAGGCTGGTCCCCAGCGACGGCAACGCCGGTCCCAGGACCCGCGCGTAGGTCCCTGCCGGTCCGGCGACCACCGCAAAGGTCGCGACCGGCACCAGCACCGCGAGCGTGACGACCACACCGCAGAACAGCAGCGCCGCCGCTCGCGCCTTGCCGAGCGGAAACCGGCGCGTCCCGGCCGCGCCCTGGGCCAGGCTCACATAGGCACGCCCCCGCATCAGCCAGGCCTGCACGCCGACCAGGGCCAGCGTCACGATGAGCAGCGGCAGCGACAACACTACGGCGGCGCGCTTGTCATAGAGCGCGCTGAACTGGATGAAGATCTCGACCGCGTAGACCCTGACCCGCAGGATGTCCGGCACGCCGAAGTCGATGATCGCGAAGACGAAGACCAGGATCGCACCGGCCAGGATGTGCGGCGCCGTCAGCGGTATGCTGATCCCCGCGATCACCCGCGCCGGCCCCCGGCGCAGCAGGGCGGACTCCTCCAGCGACGGGTCGATGGCCCGCAGCCCGGCCTTGGCAAGCAAGGTGACGAACGGAAAGTAGGCGAGCCCGAGCACAAAGACCACCCCGGGAAGGCTGAACACGTCAAGCGGCGCCGCCTTCAGACCCAGTGCAGCCTGTAAGAACCGGTTGCCCGGCCCCGTGTCCGCGAGCAGACGCGACCAGACGATGGCGTGCAGGTGCGGTGGGATCAGGAGCGGGACCAGGTAGAGCACGCCGAGCAACCGGCGCCCCGGCAGATCCGTACGTTCCATGACCAAGGCGAAGGGGACGCCGATGGCGACCGCCAGCGCACTGGCCCCGCCGGCAACCAGCAGGCTGTTGGCAAGCAGCCGCCACTGGCTCTCGGTGAGCAGCAATTCGCGCAGCGCGGTCAGGTCCCAACCGCCACCCCCGCGCACGGCGTCCCAGGCGAGTTGCCCCAGCGGGAGCAATGCCGCGATTGCAAAGGCCGCCCAGGCCGCCGCGACGGCCCACCGGGGTAGGTGCATCCCTAGCGGGCGAACAACTCGCGGCTGAAGCGCGCGGCCCGTTCCATGTGGTCCGCGATGGCACGGTACTCCACCTTCATCGCACGGATAGAACCGTAATCCGGCACCCGGGGCGGCTTTCCGACCCCGTCGCGCAGCGGAATCTGCATCGACTCGGAGAAGGCGAGCTTGCTCTCGACGTCTCGCGAGAGCAGGAAATCGATCAACCGCCTGGCCTCCTGCGGGTGCGGCGCCCCCGCAACCAGGGCGACCGTATTGGGGATCAGCAGGGTCCCCAGGCCGTCAGCGTCGGGGAAGATCATGCCGACCGGCTTGCCCGCCTGGATGGCGACATTGGCATCGTCCGTATCGGTGAAGCCCAGGGGTACCTCGCCCTGCACGACCGTATCCCGGGAGGTCCCGTTGCCATCGACGATGACCACGGCGTTGGCCTTCAGCGCCTGCAGATAGGCTTCGGTCCGCTCCGGACCCAGCACGGCATACCAGGCGGCGACCTGGGTGGCCGTGGTCCCGAAGAGCGGATAGGCCATGGTGAACCTGCCCCGCCAGGCGGGCTGCGTCAGGTCGAAGATGGACTTGGGCAGGTCCGCGGGCGCCAACAGCTCCTTGTTGTAGACCAGGACCCGGGCCCGCGCCGCGAAGCCGGTCCAGTAGCCGTCCGCGTCCTTGAATTGCGCCGGGATGTCCGCTCCCGCGGGAGACCGGTAGGGTGCGAGCACGCCCTTGTCCTGCAACACCAGGGTCCGGGCGACCTCCGAGTTCCAGAAGACATCGGCCCGGGGACGGCCCTGTTCGGCGATCAGCCGGTTGACCAATCCGGTGGTCTTCGATGCCTCCACGTCATAGACCGCCTTGATCTGGATCCCGGTGCGTGCCTGGAAGTCGCGCAGGATCGGTTCCGAATAGACCTGGTCGAGCGAGGTGTAGACGACCACCTCGGCGGCGCGCACCGGGCACGCGAACAACAGCGCCAGGACCGCAAACACCAGGGTCGCTGAGCGGCCGAGGTTGGCATAGATGGACATCCGTGCGTCTCCCAATGCGATGGAGTTGAGTCGTTCTGCTATGGTTGACGGGCGGCGACCCAGTCCGGGTCCTTGACCTGGACCTGCGCATCCGGGCCGAACGGGGTCATCGGCTCGTCGGCTCCGCCCTCGGCGCCAACGAGCGAGAGTCCGGTACGCCCCTCCCGACTGTGAGTGAGAAGGATGCGCGAGCCATCCGGCGACCAGGCCGGCCAGGTCTTCTCACCCGGACCCGCGGTCACCTGGCGCAGTCCGGTGCCGTCGGCGCCGACCGTCCAGATCTCATAGCGGCCGGTGCGGTTGGAGGAGAAGGCGAGCCGCGCCCCGTCCGGCGACCAGCGGGGATGGATGTCGCTGGCGTTGGACAGCAGCAATTGCCCGGCCCGGCCGCGCACGAGGTCGAGCGTCCAGAGTTGCTGGACGACGGCTACCTGGCCGCGGTAGGGCATGACCGTCAGCCAGGACGTATAGGCCAGGCGGCCCCCGTCGGGCGCGACAGCGGGAAAGTCCTGGATGCCCGTCTGCTCGATGACGGGCCGGATTTGGTCCAGGTCGCCGGCGGCCAGCTCGATGGTGGACTGCTCCGCGTCGGCCGTGAAGGCGTAGCGGACAAAGACCAACTCGCCGGTGCGTGGATGCCAGGCGGGGCGCACCGCGGACCCCGGGCCGACCGCGAGGGCGCGACAACCCGCCGTCCCCGCAACGGGACAGACCCAGAGTCCGCCCCCGGTCACCTCGAAGGCGACGCGCGTGCCGTCGGGGGACAGGCGCGGGGCCGCCTTGTCGCCCGCGATCCCCGGGGTCGGGATCGGTTGGGGCGGCGAGCGCGGATCGGCTTGGCCGTAGAGTTGCCAGGTACCGTCTTGCAGGGCCGAGAAGACGATGTCGGCGTCCGCGCCGGCCGAGATCGCCAGCAACAGGGGCATGACGAGGACCGCCGCGGTTCGGCATGGGAACTTGAAGAAGGGCGTGGTCATCGTCGCGCTACTTCTCGACCAGGATTTTGCGGCTGGCCACGCCGACCTGGCCCCTGAAGCTGGAGATGTTCACCGTCAGGACATGCTCGCCGGGCGGAAACTGCGTCAGTTCCCAGGTCCAGTTCAGCGGCAGATAACCGCGCTCGGCCTCGGCAAAGAACTGGCTGTCGACGAACAGCAGGACCTCGAACTGGTCCCCCATCAGCCGGGGCTTGTCCTCCGACGCGACCTCGATGCGCACAGCGACCGTGCGTTTCGCCGTCGGCACCGCATCCGGGGCCGGGAAGTCCGGGAAGCTCAGCATGACGTCCGGCGCCCGCGCCCAGGCGGGCGGCACCAGCGACTCCGGGCGGAAGCGCTGCGTGGCGTCTGCGGCGGGCGGGCGCTCCGGCTTGACGGGGCGGTCCTTGCCGCGGCCGAGCTTGTAGGCACGGTAGGTTTCGGCGGCATTGCCATACGCGATAACAGTGGCCTCCGGCAGGGTGGCGTAGGTGACCAAGGCGCTCAAGTCCTTGTGGCCGCGCAGCTTGACGATCTGGTCTTGGTCGAAGCCGTCCCACTGCTCCGTGACCGAGCCGGCCGGCCGGGGCTTCCAGTCGACCAGGGTCCGGTACATGGGGCCGTTGTGGACACCCAGCCGGATCAACACGCGGGCCGGCGCCGGCAGCCGGTAGCCGACGGCACCCGAGTCACCGAAGGTCAGGTCCGTGAGGTCGGCAACCTCGCCGCCGGAGAAGGTCGTCGGGTCGTAGACGGCCCCCGCGGCGGTCTCGATCACGAAGGTATAGGCCTCATCGGGAACCGGTTTGCCGCTGTCGTCGCGGCCGTCCCAGGTCACCCGCTGGTCGCTCCCGTCGGGCCCGGTCGGGACCGGCAGGGTGCGGATCAGACCGCCGTCGGGGTCATAGACCTGAATCCTTGCCGCGGCCGGCTGCTCCAGGCGAAACCCCAGGGTCGCGGACTCCCCGGCGCCGGGGTTGAACGAGCCCTTATCGACTTGCACGGCCGTGACCGGCTGCGCCGCGCCATGGGCGGTGCCGACAAGCATGGCAGCCAGCAGCACCAAACGGGTGAGCAACGCGGTGGGTATGGTAGAGATTGGCATGACTCAATCCGCGGCAAGGGCGAGCTTCTCGCGAAGCAGGGTTTCCAACTCGGGCGAGACCGGGACCTGGTCCAAGTAGATGCGCAGCACATAAAGGACATTACCCGATTCGATGGCATACCAGAAGCCCCGATAGGCACCGTCCTGGGTGAAGACCCGCAGCTCGCTGCGTTCCCCCAGCCGACCCGCGCGTTCCTCGGTGGCGTAGCCGCGGCGACGGGCATCCCCTGCCGCTTGGGCGCGCAGACCGGCCCAGAGTCCGGGGGCGCCGTCGCTCTTCTGGATCAGGTTGAACAACTCGACCGCGCAGCCGGAGCGGCTCGTCAGGGTGAAGACCCGCGCGCCCGGTATCCCCGGCGCCGACAGGTCTTTGAACTGCCCGAGTCCGGCGGCGACGGTGCAGCCCAGTTCGGCCAGATCGGGTTCGGTGAAGAAGGCCCGGGTCTCGCGCTCGCCCGCCGGGCGCGCCGCCGACTCCGCCCGCACCTGACCGGCCATCCGCTCGCCCAACTGTCGCGCCTCGTCCTCGGACAGCGGCACGCGCGGCAGCGAATCGGCGGTGGTCGTGACCCGCGCGGCCCGGTCGCGCTCGTCCACATCGCCGACCCGGCGCAACACCCCCCGATCGATAGACCCATAGCGCAGCGCATCGCGCCGATCCTCGAAACGGGCCTGGTAACTGAACCCATCCGCCGTCCGCTCGATTTCCCGGCGGACCGGATAGCCGAGTTCCGGCCATTGCTCCACCCAAGAGCCCCGGTCACCGTTCAACTGCACGTCGCTCGCCTGCGCCTTGGAGACCACAGATTCACCGCTCGTCATCGTCAGGCGGCTTACCAATATCCCGTCGGGAAAGATGGCGAGCTCGGCATCGCGAACCCCCAACCCCTGGAGATCGACGACGGCACCGCTGGGAAAGGTCAGGCTGGATTCGTCGTAGACGTAGCGCCCGGCCAAGGCATCCAGGTCCGCCGCACGGGCGAGCGCCGACAGGAGCCCGATCAGCCCGATAACCCATAGCCGCGCAATGGTATTGCAGTTGACACGCCTAGATTTCGACAACGCCCACCCCCTCATTCAGGTTGAGATTTGGTATACTGCTCGAACAATTCGCCGAGCCCCGCCCTGCCGCACGCTTGAGCAATAAGAACCTGAACCTCGGCCAGAACGCCTCTCGCCGCAGCCACATGCAGCGGCGTATTTCCGAAATTGCCGATTGTTTTCACGTCAAGCGCTGGAACCTCCACGAACTCCGGGAGATCACCATAGAGTTCCAACAATTTACTAAGTTCAGTCTCCGCCATTTCACACCTTTGCCTTTCCTGGTTCCATCTGCCGCCTCGGTCCAAGCATTTGTCAATTTCCCAATACCGGCAGCCGGACAGAAGCGGGAACATCACTATCGCTACGGCGAGTCTTGACATCTTTCTTGCGTAAGCCTCGCTTTGAATGATCCGCGTCAGTTGATTCAATAATTCGTTCGTGAATGCGCCGTTGTCTGAAGACAGCCGACCCCAGCCCTTCGCTCAAACGGCGAAGCTGCTGTTTATCATCAGCCCGCACGGCCGCCTCCAATCGGAGAAGCAGCCTTCTTTCTTTGCGCAATTATCACTCCCAGCGCAAGTTCAGATCTTGGCCGACATTATCAGCAGGGCCGCACTCGACTCTGGTCAGAACTTACGTTTCTCGGCCGCTCGAACCAAGTCACCGACGGTAAAGGGCTTGAGGCCCTGCGTTGTCTTGGTCAGGCGCCACAACCAGGAAAATGGGTTGAAGCCCGCCTCGGGGCCAAAATATTCAGCGCAGTCGAAATCACCAGCATCGACGTCGAAAGCCTGCGAGAACCTCTCAAGCAACTCCACGGCGTCATCTCCATCAATCCCAAGATCCTTTTTCAGATCGGAGTCTGAAGCGAACCGTCTAACGCCCACTTCATTACGCAAGAAATCGAAGACGGCGGATGCGATTGGCCCCATTGGTCGCTGCTCACTCATTTTTGTCAACACCGCATTGAGTCAGCTAACTCAATAATCAGTCGTAACGCCTCTGCAGAAATAGACTTTTCTTCTTCAGTTACAATATCGACAAGGGTTTCTAAGGCTAAGCCATATTCACCGACGTCGATGAAGTCTCGCACTTCTTGTGCTTCCGACCCGGACAACGCGGATGACAACAGGCTCAGCAATAGCGTCAGTGAGCTTTCTATGGCTGCAAGATCATTACCCATCTCGGGTTCCTTGGCACGTTGACTGGAAACCCTGAGACAATGTCCCCATTGGATTCTTGGATGACCAAAATGTCAAAACCATCACGAGTACCCTCGGTAATTGTTCGCCCCTCGCGCCGAGCGTGAGCAACGCCTTGCTGACTTGGCTCCAGTTGCAGCGTCGCCGGGTCAAGCAGCGTCGGGCCTGGACTCTCTGCAAATCCACACGAGAGTCTCGAAAAAAGCCATTGCTTCATGTGCAGCCTGTCGTAGCATTTCGATCTGCAATTGGTCAAAAACCGGGTTGTATACTTCTCCAACAGGGGTGACTGCGGGAAGGTTGTTGCCGTGAAAAAGTTTCTTGTGTACCATGCTTAGCCCGTCTGAGTCGAACCATGCCCTTTCCAGATCGAGCGTTCTGGCGAAATCATCAAAAAAGTTCCAAGCGTCGAGCAGAATGGAACACTGATCCACCGTGCACTTCTAGGCAGTCGTTAACGCGCTGATCTCTTGGCAGAAACGATTCAGATTCAGGGTCCCCTGCTCGTCCCAAGCTACAATCAAAGAATGCGCCGATGCGAAGTCCTGCAATCGTTGCAGTGAATCCATGGCGATAATCTTGCCTGGTTCGTCTCCCGCGATAAAACGATCGGCGCCATTTTCACGATCCTCCCAAAGCATGAACCATTGATTGCTGCCAAGGATAACCTCATAAGCGTAGACCATAGGCAATACTCTTAACGACTCGACAGACCCTCATTTCAATCGTTCCAGGTCGAAATATTTCTCGAATCAGGGATTTGCCCCTGTTCCGGCCTTGATCATCGTTCCGGCCGGCCGCAGACGGTCCGCACAGCGGACCCTACGGTAACACCGTGACCTGTAGGGTCCGCTGTGCGGACCGGCGACCGTGCAGATCGCGCGGTGGCCGTTTTGTGGGCTGATCATCGGTCGCCGTATATGAGACCGTAACTCTATCGTCTGCAATCCAAGAAACCACTACATGTGATTATCCGTCTATCGCTTTCGTTGCTTCGTCAGTCGTCGAAATATCTCACAGAAACAATAATATCGTCCTTCAGCCTGAAGGCCAAATCGCCCACAAGGATTTCCTCCCCTTCTCGCTTCACAAGCAATTCATCTAGTGCAGCCTTGTCAAAGCTCGCCAGAACCTTATCGCTCCGCTGACCGAGAAAGCCCTTGTTCAACATCAGTAGCGCCACTGAGACACGCCTCTTCAGAGCCTCTTGCTCCATTCGAGAACCATCGAGACTGATTGCTGAATCCATTAACAGTACAGCAAGTATTGCGTTAAGAAAGATAGACGCCGAGAGGAGGAGCTTCAATATCATTTCCGACCTGCCTCCAAAGCCTCACGAGCGAAAGTTTTGCAATGGTCTTGGTTTATTGGGCTCCAGCTATATGGGTCCCGCTTCTGGAATAGATGTCTGACCCTGAGGTATCACTATGGTATCACCACGAACGCGAACAAGAAATCAGCGGGTTAGCAACATTCCTGTGGGTTCTGGGGCACCGCTAGCCGCTTGATGTCTCTGGCCTTTACGCATGTAACTGATCTAAAGCGATATTTCGTGGGCATACCTCAGGGTCTGACCACTATGCCTCGACCCCTGTTCCCCTGATCCTAAGCATGTTATCACCAATTAGAGTCAATTATTCGGTTCGCATCGGGTTCTCAACCAAGTCTGCCCTGGCCGCTTCCGCTCAGCTTCCCAGTTTGGTTCCAGGTCACTGAGATTTTGAATAGTTGGGTCGGTGTCGAATAGGTGTCCGATACCCACCACACGATAGGAGGAAGCATCATCTTCGTGTTCACCGCCACAGAGAAAACACCAGTCTCCGTCTGGCCTGGACACCAATGTCACTGGCTGCGACCCATCGAAAACATGGGTGCATACGTAAACTTTTTGGCTGGGGTCGAGCTTCATCATCGGTCGTGGTTTTCGGTACCGTTTGTTGCCTGCTGCAGGATCAAAGCCGTCGGCATTCGCCCACCAAAACTTCTGGGGCTCAACACCTTCGAGGTCGGCCCTACCCGTTACCTGTACACTTCGCCTGCTCCAGTGAATACTTGCGTAAACGTAACCTGCGCGAATATTAATGAAAAGTGAATCGATTTCATGATAATTGCGGTCCCGGAGAAACACCTTGAGGAATTTGGTGTTTCGGACTCCGAAGCCAACGTCCTCGTCCTGCGAAAACCGCAATTCCAGTTGATGCGTCCACTTTTCTGTCCCGGAACCCTCGGTTATTGGGAAGTACGCAAATTGCTGGTACGTCCACTTACCAACGCAATTGTCCGCGCAGCCACCTGTGGACAGCACGCATAGGAAAACCCCTAGACTAATCCAAACTAGGCGCACCTTCGACCGGGACCACAGGGACGTAGCGGGCTGCCCCTATTCCTGCGCCCAAATTCCCAAGAATGCTTGTCATCTGCCATTGGGCGGCTTTGGGTTTGGTATCAAGCTTAGATCAGCGATCACCGCAGCACCGCCTCGCCACCAACTCAGATCGAACGGCTTGGCGGGATCGTAGCGACCATTGGAAACACATGTGACTGCGGAACCAAGAACTCCTTTGCTGAGTAGTATTGCCAGGGAATCGCCCTCGAGGCGAGGATGCGCTACCGCAAACTTGTATGCTTGGGCGCCCACCTGAACAGGTGGTGCGAACTCTAGCAGCAGCGACCGGGAGTCCGAATCAGTCAGTCGAATTACCGCAACAGCGGGTATGTCAAAGATGTCTCCCGCTCGCACATAGACCTGATATCCAATGAGTTGAGTAACGTCCATATCTAGTCAACCTTTATGACCTGCACGGCTACATTGTTGGTCGCAGTCCGCTCCATGCCACCGCCTGGCATATTGAATGCCGGCTCAACCTTCGACGGGGCCGTTAGGGTGTTTTTGGGAACCTTCATCGGGAGAAATGGGGATCTGACCCGAAGGCACTGACTTATTAAGCTTCGGCATTGACAAAGCAGCGACCTACAGGCGACTCGACAAGCAGCCACTTGAGTTGAAGCGCCATTTTCCGGGTTGTTTCCTGGCTTCTGTCTGGTCCAGAACGGCTTTTCGCTCGCTCAACCGCATCGCAACCGATTGTTTCTGCCATGCTTGCGGCTTAAGTCAGTGCCATTCGGATCTGACCCCTATTCCCCTCCTATTCGTGAAGCTCAAGCCGACCAGTGGCTTCACGGACGCGCAGTACAAACCGATTGATTAACGTCGCCTCTCCCCTGTCATCGGTGCCTGCTTCCGGCCGCCGTTCTTCCAGTCGAATAGAAATTTCTGCTGATGTATTCCAGTCTATATTCGCGTAAACGTATCCTGCGCGAAAAGTAATGCAAAGTGTATCGATTTCATGATAATTGCGGTCCCGGAGATAAATCTTGAGGAACTTAGTGTTCCGGACTCCGAAGCCAACGTTCTCGTTCTGCGAAAACCGCAATTCCAGTTGATGCGTCCACTTTTCTGTCCCGGAACCCTCGGTTCTTGGGAAGTACGCGAATTGTTGGTACGTCCACCTACCAATGCAATTGTCTGCGCAGCCACCTGTGGAAAGCACGCACAGGAAAACCCCTACTCTAAGCCTCATGAGGCTCACCTTCGATTAGAATCATCGTAGGTAATGAAACTGCGTCGCTGGTTGGTTCTTTGTCGCTTGGAGTTATCATCACTGCGATGTTCGTATCATCGGTATGGGTATTCTTGCATCTCTAAGCCTTCGTTTCAATTCTCGTTTGAAGGCATCTTTCGCTGCTTCTTTGACTGCTTCGGCGGCTTTTCTTATCGCATCATCTACCACGTCTTTCACCTTTTCTTTAGCCTGATCAACCGTGTCAGCAACATCGTCGTCGATGTTCATGCGACCTTTTGGCCACATTGGAGGATACTTTGTTCCGCAGTGCTTCATGGCTTCCTCAGCTTGGGTATGGCAATCGTCCTCCCACGGCATGTAGCCACCTTGATTCCAACCCGGATAGCTCAAAATGCAGTCCATGTAGTCGCGTTCGGTTGTATTCTCCGGAAGATCGACGGGAACATACGGGAAATCCTGGTAATTTGGGGGAACTCCGGTGCCCCGTTCCCAGCCATATGAGCCATTGCGGCCGATCGCTTGCCCGGTCTCAGTTGAGTAAATGTAGACATGATTACCTACACCGCCAAATGCGGGTGACGCTCCATACCTCACTTCCAAACCAAAACGGTCAATCAGTTTAACGGGGTTGTGGGTTGCATACGCATACGAGCTAATTCCACCAAGTAACCCTACCGGGTCCGACTGCACATACCGCCCAAGCGCCGGATCGTAATCGCGGAAGTAATTGTAATGCCGTCCGGTCTCGGCATCGAAGAACTGACCTGGAAAGCGCAGATTGAGGACGAACGCGATACCGTTCCCGTCCAGGTCCTGGTTCGGCGCCGCCGCGCCGAATGGGTCGCTGGTCCAGCGCCAGACCACGGCGCGGGTTTGGTCAGTGACCAGCCGCGGCGTGCCCAGATGGTCCGTGTGAATATAGTAGCGACTGCCGCTACGGACCGTGGCGACCGGCACGCTACCGAGGTAGACGATCTCCTCGACGGCAGCGCCGGTGGTGCCGCTGTAGACCCCGAACAGTTGACCATCGGGGCCGTAGACGAAGTGGCTGGTCTGCCCGCCGACCGTCTTGGCAACCCGTTGTCCCTCGGCGTTGTAAGTGTAAGTGGCGAGGGTCGCCCCGCCTTGCTTGACCTCAGCCAAGCGGTTGGCCTGATTGTAGACGTAGGTGAAGCGGCTGTCTTGGATCAGGTTGCCGGCCGCGTCGTAGCGATAGTCGACGGAATCGGCGCCGGTGGTCAGTTGGAGGCGGTGACTGTCAGTCGCGTAGCTGTAAAGGGTCTGGGCGGCCCCGACGGTCTTCGACAACCGGTTGCCCACCAGGTCGTAGCTGAAGGCGACGGCGCCGTAGGGTCCATCGGCATCGGTCAGGCGGTCCAAGGCGTCGTAGTCGAAGCGCTGGGTCCGGGCGGCGTCGAGGGCGTCGGTCCAGTCGGTGATGTTGTCCGCCGCGTCGTAACCGTAGGCGAGGTCCTGGACGGTGCCGACGGTGATGGCGGTCGGGCGGTAGTCGGTATCGAAGGTCTCGGTATGGGCGAGCCCCGAGCCGTCGGTCCAGGTGCTGGCGGGGCCGAAGGGCAGGTAGGCGATGTTGCTCAACACCGGCTGACCGTCGGCACTGATGCTGCGCACCCGGCCCTGCGCGTCGTAGGTGTAGGTGACGGCGAGACTGCTCGGATAGGTCAGGGTGGTCAGGCGATCGGCGCCGTTGTAGGTGTAGCCCAGCGCGTAGGTCCGGCCTTGGACGGCACGGCTCTCGGTGAGTACATTGCCGCGGGCGTCGTAGGTGAAGCGGGTCTGTCCGCTCGGGTCGTCATAGCCGCTCAGGCGGCCGGGTCCGTTAGTACCTTGGTCGTAGAGGTAGGACCGATCCTCGCCGGGGGATGGGAAGTCGGTGGCGGTGCGGCGATCCGCGGCGTCATAGGCGTGGGTGACGGCGACGCCGCGGCTGTCGGTTTGGGCGACGAGGTTGCCGGCGGGGTCATACTCGGCGTTGGTGACGCCGGTATCGGGGCTGTCGAGCCGGGTCTGACGGTCCAGGGCGTCGTAGCTGTAGGCGGTGACCAGGCCCTTGGGATCGGTGACACCGGTGAGGTTGCCGACCCGGTCGTAGGCGTAGCGGGTGACGCCGGCAGCGGCATCGGTGAGTTCGGCAATGCGGTCCAACGCGTCATGGGCGCGGGTCGAGGTGCGGCCGAGCGGGTCGGCGATGGTGGTCAGGTTGCCGTTGGCGTCGTAATCGAGGTCGGTGCTTTGGCCCATGCCGGCGACCACCTGGATCGCCTGGGACAGGGCGTCGTAGGCGAGGGTCTCGGTGTAAAAGACTTGGTTGGCACTGTCCTTGCGCTCGGTGCGGGTGCGATTGCCGAGCCGGTCATAGCCGTAGGTCTCCCGCGCATTGGCGGCGTCGGTCCGGGCGCTCAGGCGATCGATCGCATCATAGGTGCGCACGAGCCGCACGCCGCTGGGGTCGGTGACCGCGGTCTGGTTGCCGGCGTTGTCGTACTCGTAGCGGTATACCGCCGAGCCGGGCAGGGTCTCGGTGGTGAGTTGATCGGCGCCGTCGTAGGCGTAGGTCGTGGTGTTGCCCGCCATATCGACGCGCGTGGCCGGGTTGCTATTGAGATCATAGGTCCGCCGCTCGACCTGGGCCAGCGCATTGGTGGTGGTGATCAGCCGGTTGCGGCTGTCATAGGCATAGGTCGTGACCGCGCCCCGCGCATCGGTGACGGCGGTGATGTTGCCGTTGGGGTCATAGGCGAAGGCGGTCTCGCTGCCCAGGGCATCGAGGATCTTGGTGCGGCGGTTGAGGGCGTCGTACTCGAAGCGGGTAGTGCGGCCCTCGGCGTCGGTGATGCCGGTCAGATTGCCCACCGCGTCATAGGTCATGGTCGCGGCGTTGCCCAGCGCGTCGGTGACGCTCGCGAGGTTGCCATCGGCATCGTAGCCATAGGCCGTGGCATTGCCGCGCGGGTCGGTGGCGGAGGCAAGCCGGCCGCGGGCGTCATAGGTCAGGGCGGCCTGGTTGCCCAAGGCATCGACGATCTTTGTCAGGTTGCCGCGGCTGTCGTACTCGAAACGGGTGACATGGCCCTCGGCGTCGGTCTGCCTGGTCACCTGGCCATAGGTCGACTCGTAGGTGTAGGCGGTGACCTGGCTGAGCGCATCGGTCTCGGTGAGCAGGTTGCCTTGGGCGTCGTAGGTGTAGGTGGTGGTATGGCCGTTACCGTCGGTATGGCTCAGGCGGTTGTAATTGGCGTCCCAGGTCGAGCGGGTGGTGCGGGCGAGCGGGTCGCGGATCTCGGTGGGCTGGCCGGTGGCATTGAAGGTATAGAGCGTCTGGAAATTGCGCGGGTTGGTGACGCGGGTCTGGGTGGCGCTCAGGTAGGTGAACTGGTCGGCGGCGCCATCGGCGAGGACCTCGCGGGTCACGCGGTCCTGAGTGTCGTAGGTGAGACTGATGGCGGTGTTGCCGCGGGCATCGACGACGGTGCTGAGGTTCCCGCCGGTATAGGTGTAGCGGGTCTCCCCGCCCGCGGGGTCGGTGGCGCGGGCCAGGTACCCGCCGGCATCGTAGGTGTAGCGAAAGACGCGCCCCAGGGGATCGGCGACACTGGCGATGCGCCCGTCGGCACCCTTGGTAAAGATCAGCGCCCGGCCGCCGACGGCGGTTGCCGAGGCGATCACACCGGCGGTGTCGTAGGCAAGGGTCAGGGCGTTGCCGTTGCGGTCCCGGATGCGGGTGACCCGGCCGGTGCGATCAAAGACCTGGACGGTGCCGTCCGTGTCGCGCAACTCGGCGCTACCGTCGGCGGCCACGGTCAGGGTCTGGAAAGTACCCGGAGCGCTCGCCCAGCCCCCGTCGCTCTGCCGTTCAAAGCGTTTGCGCTTGCCGTCGCCCTGCACCACGATGGCAGTTTGAGGTGCACCGTCGGTGACCAGGATCAGCCGGGTGGTCAGGTTGGTGTGCCAGCCGAGACCGAACGGGCCATCCGTGAGGTCTTGGGAGTGATAAGCGCGGATCAGCGCAAGCGGAGGCCCGAAGCCGGAGAGAGTGAAATCGATAGAACGCTGGACCTTGTCGTCGGCACCGATGTCCACCGGGTGGCTGGTCTCGCAGCGGTTGTCCTCGTCGGGGCAGTCAGGCTGCTGGCTTTCGTCGGGCGGGTTGGGCTGGAAGGTGTCGTGGCCTTGGTCCCAGGGGAAGTGGAAGGCAACCACGGGCGAGGCGGCCAATAGGCCCAGCACGAGCGCCGCCATCAGGTGCAGAAGAATGCCGCGGGTCCTCATGATCAGGTTCTCCCTGGTCTGTTATTCGGCGATGGCGTTGGCGATAGCGGCACTTAAGTCGTCGATGCGCTGCCGCGCGTGCGGGTGCGTGGACAGGTATCCGTCGATGGCCTTGCGGTGGGCGCTGGTATAAGCCAGATAGTTGGTCTCGTCGACCCCATATCCAGCGAACAGCGTCGCCATGGCCTTGCGACCGGGCGGTTGTTTGGTGGTGGTCCACGCCTGCTTGGATAGCTCCAGACGTGCGATACTGAGCTCGATATAGCGTGCCATGCTCAAATCGCCGGCCGCTGCGCTTCCAACCCCAATGAGCGTGGCGATCAGAATAGAGATCGGCAGCGCGCCGCATGCGCGCAGGACGAAAATCTTGGCCTTCATCAGTAGAACACCCGGATCAGCAGGTAACGGGTCAAAGATGTACTGCCCGAGCCGTCGATGGCAGTGAGCGCCAGGCGGTACTCGCCCTTGTCGGGGAGGAGTCCGCTGCTGTTGCGCCCATCCCAGTTCAAAACCTTGCCGGCGCCGGCCGTGAAGCCGCGGAAGCGTCCGTTGAATACCACGCCGCCGGTTGTCAGGTTGGTCACGGACAGGTCCAAGTCTGCCGCCTTACTCAGATCGAACCCAATCTGCAGCGGTCGGCTGCCGTCGCGGGTCGGACTGTATTGGGTCGGTTGGACCGAGAAATTGGAAATAACGGGTGCCGAGGCCAAGTAGATCGCGTTGTCCGGCAGTCGGTAGCCCCAGATTCCGAATAGGAAGCTGTCGCCGGGAGGCGCGACCGCCCTTGACCCGTTCGGCAGCAGGCCATCCCAATAGATGGTGTGGGTGCCAACCCCGAAGGGCTTGCGGTCGAGCAAGGTCACGAGCCGGGTGTCGCTGTTGAACAGACCGACGAAGGCGAGTATCTCGGAGGCACCCTGACTGCTCGGCACGCTAAAGACGATATCCAAGGGATCGTTGGCGAACGGCGAGAAGGTGCCGCCCACGCTGTTGCGGCTTGGGTTGTAGCGCGTGCCGCCGGTGGTTGCGGTGAGATCGACCTGCTTGGTCGTGGCACCGATATCGTACTGCAGTACCGCATAGTAGTTGCCATCCGGCAATAGCGAGCCGGCATCGTCGCGGCCGTCCCAACTGTCGTTGTAGGTACCGGCGCCGCGCGTCCCGTTGACCAGGCCACGCACGGTGGCCCCGGCGCTGTCCCGAATGCGTATCCGCACCGGGACGGTCCCCGACAGCGTGGTGCGCACCGTCGCCGTCTCGCCGCTGTCCGGCAGAAAGGTGTCGGTCGGGATGGCGAGGGTGGCGGTGACATCGACCTCGATGGCAATGCTGTCGGCACTGCTCTGACCCGCATCGTCGGTCACGCGCAAGGTTGGACCGAAGATACCGCCGGCCTGGTAGCTGTGACTGACGGTCGCGGTGGTCGGCGAGGAATAGTCGAAGCTGCCATCCCCCTCGAAGTCCCATTCGTACAATCGGATGGGACCGCCGCCCACCACGGTCCCGCCTAAGGTCACAGCGACCGGGGCAATACCGCTGATGCGGCTGGCGGTCGCCGTCACGGTAGGAGAGCCCTGCGGACGAGGACGCACGGTCGTGTTGATGATGCCCGAAACGCCGATGAGCCCAACCGCATCGGTGACACGGCAGCGGGCCGAGAAATCGCCGACCGTCGCATAGGTATGCGAGACAGTTCCGCTGGTGATCGACGCGTCGTCGTAAATGCCATCACCCTCGTAGTCCCACTCCCAGCGGGTAATGGAGCCATTCTGGGTCTGCCCCGCGCAGGTGAGGGTAACCGCAAGGGGTACGGGTCCGTTGGAGGGCGTGGCGGACGCGCTCGCCGTGGGTCCTTGCCGTTGTACCGTCACGGCGCAGATATCCGTGGCCACGGCACCGAGGTTGTTCTGGACCTCAAGTACAGCGTTATAGGTACCTGCACTATTAAAGGTCCAGGTGAAGTCGGCGGGCACCGAGTCGTTGGTGTCGTAGGTACCGTTGCCATCGCGATCCCAGCGATAGCGGACGATGCTGCCGCCGGTGAACTGGCCGCGACTTCGATACGTGACCGTGTGGGGCGGCGTGCCGGCCGTCGGGCCGCAATCGGCAATCGCCCGGAAGACGGTGATCGTGAAGCGATGACGCGTTTGGCCCAGGTTGCCCGCGCGGTCGGCGACGCGGGCGGTTACCTCGTTCTGACCGCCGGGCAGGTCGACCACGGGGGTGTAGCCGGCACTGCCCTCGTTGACGCTCGCGGCGCTGGTGACATCAGCACCGTTCACCAAGAGTTGGAAACTGTCTTTATCCACGCCGGCACCGTCATCACTGAATGTAACAGCAATCGTTGGCCGTCTGGACTCCAAGACGGCTCCCTCGCCCGGATAGGAGATCGTAACCGTCGGCGGCGTGTCATCCGCAAGAACCGCGGTATTGTCCTCGTCCCGAAACTGACCATCGTCGACCTCGAGGCGCGCGAGATAGGTACCCTCGACATCCGGGGTAAAGCGCGCGACTGCGCGATTGGGGTCCGCGATGTCCTGCGCGCCGATGGCGCTGCCGGCCGGCCGCGCGACCAGTCTCCAGCGATGAGTAAGCGCCGCCGGTGCGTGGTCCGGGTCGCGGCTGGCACTGCCGTCGAGGGTCGCTTCGTCGCCGAGTTGAACGGCGGTATCCGGCCCCGCCGCCGCGGTCGGCGGCACGTTGGTCTGCCGGGCCTCCACCGTCACACTGTCGCTGTCAGTCGATACGCCGTTGTTGACGGTCAGGTCGAGGCCGTAGCTGCCAGCTACATCGGGTATAAAGTGAGCCTGCGCGCTGGTCGCAGCGACAATATCGCTATTACTTAACACACTGCCGGAGGGGAGTGCCGAGAAGGCCCAGGCGAACGTCAGCGGCAGGCTATTGGGGTCGTGGCTGCCCGCTCCGTCCACGTGGACCGTCTCACCAAGGCCGACTCTTTGGTCCCGGCCAGCGTTGGCGTTTGGTGCCGCGATGTCTGCTGACACCGTGACGACGGTGTCGTCGGGCTGGCTGAACAGGGTGCCGTCGGAAACGGTCAGTGCGAACCGGTACGCGCCTGGCAGATCGGGCGTAAAACGTGGATCGGGAAGGGTGTTGTCGTCAAGCGCTCGCTTTGTACTCGTAGAACTGGTTGCGGGTAAAGCCATGATGGACCAGATGGTCCGCGTACATCCGCTGTCGGCGGAAGGGGTCCAGGTCGTCCGCGGTCAGTCCATCCAGGGCCAGGACCATGAGGGTCTCGGTGGCCCAGTTGGGGTGGGTGGGGCAGCCGGCGACACTGATCACGGACAGGCCGAACCCCGAGCGTTAATCCGTCCCCAGCAGGCCGCCCGGTCGAGTCCCCTCGCATTGTGCAGGCCGCCGACGTCGGTGGGGTTAGCGGCGGCGGCCGTCACGCCGCCGAAGGCGATTCAGCGCCAAGCGGCGACACTGTGCAGCCGCCGCCGCCGCCGAACTGGAGCCAGAGGACCGCGCGTTCGAGTGTCGTGGGGTAAGGGTCCGGGTTGCGCATCGGGTGAGTGTTGTCCGTCACTGACGAAGAAACGGGGAAAACGTGCGTTTTGGACCTCATCGCCAAGGCTGAAGCCTTGGACTCCAGTAGGTTTAGTCGCCGGCTCCGGGGTTGCGGAGTTGAGCCATGGGACGTTTCGTCCCCTCAGCCCATCGGTAATTCCATCCGAAAGGCCGCGCCGCCCGCCGCCGTCGGCTCCAAGATGAGGGTGCCGCCGTGGTCGGTGACGACGCGCAAGCTGATGGAGAGCCCGAGTCCGGTGCCCTGACCGACCGGTTTGGTGGTAAAGAAGGGGTCGAAGACGCGCAGGCGGTCGGTGTCGGAGACGCCAGGGCCGTTGTCATGCACCCGCAGTACGGCCGTGGCGCCGCTGGCGGTCAAGTCCACGCCAATGCGCGGCTCCGGGCGCCCCCGCACCGCGTCCAGCGCGTTCTGCACCAGGTTCATCACCACCTGATGGATCTGACCCGGATGGCCGTGGACGCTCAGGTGCGGCGGCAGGTCCAGGGTGATCGCCGGGGTCGGCCGGCCGGCGTCCTTGGTGCCGCTCTGGGAGACCCAGTGCACCGCGGTGCGAACCACATGGGCGAGGTCGAAGTCCGTGTGTTCGCCCCGCGCGCCGGAGGAGAAGCGACGCAGATCCTGCACCAGGTCGCGCACCCGCTCCGCGCCCTCCAGGGTGCCTTTGAGCAGCGGGTCCAGGTCGGTGAGGATGCGCCCGATGCGCAGTTCATCCCACAGGTCTTGCAGCTCGGGCGACAGCCCCGCGGCCTCGGCCCCGGTGATGAAGCGGCCCAGCCGCTCGCGATAGCGGACCAGGGCATGGATGTTGCCGTAGACGAAGCTGATCGGGTTGTTCAGTTCATGGGCCACCCCCGCCACCAGCCGACCCAGCGAAGCCATTTTCTCCGCGCTGATCAGTTGCTGCTGGGCCTGCTTGAGGTCCGCGTGGGCGCGGTTCAGGTCCTCATAGGCCTGACGCAGCTCCCCGACCGGCCGGCCGATCAGCACCATGCCGACCAGACGGCCGCGGTGGTCGTAACGGGAGGTGCAGTTCATTGCCAGGGGCGCGGATTGTCCGTCGCGGCCCGCGAGGAGCAGTTCACAGTCGTGGATGGCCTTGCTGCGGATTTTCTCGCCGAAGGTGCGCGCCAGCGGCAAGGACTCCGCCGCGAGCAGGGACAGGAAGGTGCGTCCGCGCAACTGCGCCGCGGACACGCCGACCAGCGTCTCCAACGCGGCGTTGACTTGCTGGATGCGTCCGTCCACGTCGCAGACGATCAGCACGTCCGTCATTGCCGCCAGGACGCTCGCGATGAACTGTTGGGCTTCCTCCAGTGCGCTGTTCTTTTCTTCCAGCTCGACCTGATGGCGAACCAGGTCCGCGTAGGTCTCGTCCATCTTGCGGATGACCTCGATCCACAGGGCCTCCCCGGCCGCGTCCTCGTGAAGGATCGCGCGCGAAAGCGACTGACAGACCGTATGTAGCTGTAATGCTTCGGATGACACTGCGGCAATCCTCACGCCTCCGTCAATTCCCGCAACACCTCCGGATGCCGCTGCGCCACTTTGAGCAACGTCTTGGCCGCACCGCTCGGCTGGCGCCGACCTTGCTCCCACTCCTGCAACGTGCGCACCGACACGCCCAAGAGTGCGGCAAACTGGGCCTGCGACAGGCCGGAGTGCTTGCGGGCGGCGATGATCGGCGAGTACACCACTGTCCCCAGCCCCGCGTTCATCTGATGGATGGATTCGAGTAGGTCTTCGCCTAGATCGCGTCCTGATTCAAACACTAACAGTTCATCATCGGTTAGCGGTTGCGTGTTCGATGGCATTTCTGATCTCCACAAGTTGCTTGGCGGACAGGTTTCCCCGCTCGGATTTCGCGTACAGGACCAACAGGATAAGTGCCCCGGTGGCGAGTCGCGTGTAGTAGATCACCCGTACCCCACCGGATTTGCCGGACCCGGCACGGCTCCAACGCACCTTCCGTAGTCCATCTGTGCCCGGAATCACATCGCCGGCCTCGGGGTTTTGGGCCAGGAATGTCGCGAAGGCACCCCGCTCGTCTTCGTGCCAGTAACGCGGCCAGAGCTTTGTGAACAGTGGGGTTTCGACGACGGTGTACATAGGCACAAATAATACGTCATTGACGGATATTCGCAAGCAAGCGTTAGCCGCCGAAGCTGGGCGGGAGCCCAACTCACCAAGCTCAAGAACCCGGTATTGCTGATGAACCGGGGGTCAAAGTCCAGCCCAGCAGGGCGGCTTCACGCTCTTGATCGCTGGCATCCCAATCGAGAATAGTGTCTTGGACCTTTGGACCCTGCTGGATATCGCCTGGACGGGGTTCTGGGGCTTAAGCGCTCGGGCATTTCTGAGCCGCCACCGCGGCGACCCGCAGCGGCGGGAGGAACTGAATCGGTGCCTGATCGAGCCCATCACCTTCCTGATGGGGGACCAGGTCCGCGTAGGTCTCGTCCATCTTGCGGATGACCTCGATCCACAGGGCCTCACCGGCCGCGTCCTCCTGTTGAACGGCAGCGGTCGGGGCCGTGAGCGCATCGGCGTCGGCTTTCGGGCTCATGTTACACTCGAACCCATGCTGCTCTCAGTCAAACACCGCTTTCTGTTCGTCCATATCGCCAAGACCGGCGGCACCAGCGTGCGCGCCGCTCTGGAGGGGTTGCGCTGGGCGGACCCCTGGTATTGGCCGATATTTCTGTGCAGCCGCTTCAGTCACCTGAGCGGTCACCGACTCGCCACCAAGCTGCCGCGCCACGCCAAGGCCATCGCCGCCAAGGAAATGTTGCCCAAGGAGTTTTTCGACCAACTGTTCAAGTTCGCCTTCGTGCGCAACCCCTGGGACCTGCAGGTCAGTTCCTTTCACCACATCCGGCGGGAACGCCCGCGCTATCTCGGCGGCAACGCGACCTTCGACGCCTTCCTGCGCTGGAAGCTGGACCCCGAGCGTCCCTACCAGTATCACGTCGACACCTCGATCGAGTTGCAGAGTGATTATCTAATCGATCTGCACGGCCGGACCATCGTCGACTATATTGGCCGCTACGAACGTTTGCACGCGGACTTCGCGACCGCCTGTGCCCGCATCGGGATCAAGACCCCCGCCTTACCCCATGCGCGGGAGGCCAGTGATCGGCGCAAGGACTATCGAAGCTATTACACGGCGGAGACTGCCGAATTGGTTGCGCAGCATTTCAGGGCGGATATTGAGATGCTTGGCTATTCATTTGATTCTCAAGACTAATTTCTGAAGTCGGCGAAGGCGTATGCGGTGCGCTTGGTGGTCGATAACGGCGCGGCGGCGCGTGCTCCAGATGCGCGCCCGCGGACGCCCGGAGCGCCCGGGCGTGGAGGTCGGCAGCCTATCTAGTGGGGCAGTGGTGCGCAGTCGCGACAACAACCGCGCGCGCGGTCCTAACGCCTGCCGCAACGGCTTGAGCAACCCATTGTTGCCGAACCAACTGTCGCAGACCCGCGTCCAGGGCAATTTCACCGACGCCATGAAGGTGTCGTACCGCGACTGGGCGATCACCACACCAAGCAATAGGCCGCTATTTCGCAGCATGCCCGCGTCCGTCGAGCGGCCGATACAGTATATTATCGATTATTAAAGTTTTCCGACTATACGTGTAGCTCTTTTTCGTTTCGCACTGTGTATTTCTCATGCTGTAGCCAAATCAAGAACAGGAAACTTCAGGTTCTTAAGTCATTGATAAAAAATCTTTACGGTGACTATAGAATGGCATAACTCAGCGTGGACAGCCTGCTCAACCAAGCCGCGCCCCACGTCACAATTCACCCGAATTTAACACGGCGAGTGGGGTTTTTGGTACTATCGTCGACCTGGCTGCACCCTGACGCGGTGCCCCGAAACATGACGGCGAGCGGCCGGTTGTTGTTGAATCTATGCTTACCGCATCGTCGCAGCGCCATATCAAGGCCGGGCCGGTGCTCTAGGGAGACAAGAACGATGATCACCTTCCGTGTAACGGACGGGCGTCGCCCACGAAATGCCGGGATGGAGCGGTCAGTCGGGGTCTGGAATCAGGGGGTCATGCGATGAGCCGCAAACAAGTTGCCATCGTCGGCATGGCGTTCCGACTGCCCGGCACGACTCCGGATCGTTTTTGGTCCGACCTGCTGGCGGGGCGCAATCTGGTCACGGAGGTCGCCGCCGACCGCTGGGCACAGGAATCGTATTGGCACCCGCGCAAGTCGCATCCCGGCACGAGCTACACCTTTGCGGCCGGCTCCATTGGCGATGTCTATGGGTTCGACGCCGGCTTCTTCGGCATCTCGCCGCGCGAGGCCGCCCAGACCGATCCGCAACAACGCCTGCTGCTCGAACTCGCCTGGGAGGCGCTGGAGAATGCCGGGGTTCGTCCGTCCGCCGTGCGCGGCAGTCAGTGCGGCGTTTATGTCGGCATTGCCGCCGTCGACTATGCGTTCCGTTTCGCGGACAATCTCGGCGCCATCGATTCTTCGGTCGCCACCGGCACGTCGAACAGCATCGCCGCGAACCGCATCTCCTACGCATTCGATCTGCGCGGGCCCAGCATCGCGGTCGATACCGCGTGCTCGTCCTCGCTCGTCGCGTTCCACCTCGCCTGTCGCTCGATCGTCACCGGCGACAGCACGCACGCGCTCGCCGGCGGGGTGTCGGTGCATACCCACCCCTACGGCTTCATTGCCTTCTCGAAGGCGTCGATGCTTTCCAGGCGCGGCGCCTGTAGCGTGTTCGATGCCGCCGGCGACGGCTACGTGCGTTCCGAAGGCGCGGGTCTGTTCTACCTCAAGGATTACGACTTGGCAATGGCCGACGGCGACCGCATCCTGGCCGTCGTCGCGGGTTCGGCGATCAACGCCGATGGCCGTAAGTCCGGCCTCACGGTGCCGAGCGCGCAGGCCCAGGCCGCGCTCTTGACCAAGACATATGCGGAGGCCGGCATCGATCCTGCCGCGATCGACTACCTCGAGGCGCATGGCACCGGCACCGCGGTTGGCGACCCGGTGGAGACCCAGGCGCTGGGCGAAGCGCTGGGCCGCCGCCGTCCGCGCGGCAATCCGCTGCTCATCGGCTCCGTCAAGAGCAATACCGGTCACCTCGAGGCGGCCTCCGGTGTCGCGGGCTTGGTCAAGGCCGTGCATTGTATCCAGCACCGCATGGTTCCGGCGACGATCCACCTCGACAACCCGAATCCCAGTATCCACTTTGACGAGTGGAACATCCGCGCCGTCACCGCCGCGGTTGCGCTCAAACCCGCGGGCCGCGTTATCGTCGGGGTCAACTCGTTCGGCTTCGGCGGTGCCAACGCGCACGTCATTCTGGCGAGTCCCGAGCCCCAAGCGCGGGCGGCCGAGCATGTCCTTGTAAACGCGACGCTACCTCTGGTGGTGTCCGGCAAGAGCGCCGACGCGCTGAAGGACGCGGCGCGCGACCTCGCGGGATTTCTGCGCCGCGATCAGCCGGTGCCCTTCTACGACGTGGCGTGGAGCGCTGCATTCCACCACGATTGGCATGAGCACCGCGCCGTGGTGCTCGCCGACAATGCGCAAGCGGCCGCGCAGTCGCTTGATGCATTCGCCGAGGGCGTCACTGCCGCAGGTCGGATGGAGTGCGGGGTCGCGCTCGCCCAGCCCACCGCGCTCGCCTTCGTCTATTCCGGCAATGGCTCGCAGTGGGAAGGGATGGGACGACGCTTGCTCGCCCAAGAACCCCTGTTTCGGGACGCGGTGCGGGCGGTGGACGCAATTTTTCGTCCGCTCGCGGGCTTTTCGCTCGAGGCCGAGTTGGCCGGCGGGAACGGCAGCGGCCGCTATGAGGACACCGAGGTTGCGCAGCCGGCACTCTTCGCGATGCAAGTGGGCATCACCGAAGTGCTGCGCAGCCGCGGCGTCGAACCTGCGGCGGTGACCGGCCACAGCGTCGGGGAGGTCGCGGCCGCTTGGGCGGCGGGCGCGCTGACGCTCGAGCAGGCCGTGCGGGTCATTTATCACCGCAGCAAGCTGCAGGGCATGACCAAGGGCTGCGGGCAGATGACCGCCGTCGCGCTCGGCGAGAGCGCCATTGTCGAGCTGATCGAATCGCTCAACCTCGCGCGCGCGCTCACGATCGCCGGCATCAACAGCTCGGACAGCGTGACCGTCGCGGGCGAGACGTCGGCGCTGGATCTGCTCGAAGTTGCGCTGGGGCAGCGCGACCTATCCTTTAAACGACTCGATCTCGATTACGCCTTCCATAGCCCGGCCATGGATTCGCTGGAAGCAGGCATCCTGGAGGCGCTCGGCGATTTGCGCCCCGGCGCCGCCGTGGTCGCCTTCCATTCCGCGGTCACCGGGGAACAGCTCGACGGCACCGCGCTCGGCCCCGCGTACTGGTGGCGCAATATCCGCGAACCGGTGTGCTTTGAGAAAGCCATCAAGAGCATCCTGGCGGACGGGGTGACGGCATTCGTCGAAGTGGGACCGCACGCGCTGCTGCGCCGCTACCTGGTGACCTGTATGCACGACGCCGGCGTGCAGGGCCAGGTCGTGCCGACCGTGCTGCGCGACGACGACGCGTCCGACCGCCTGTGGAGCGCGCTGTGCCAAGTGATGATCGTCGGCGCGTCGATCGACTGGAGCAAGCTCTTTCCCGCGCGCGGCGCGTTCGTGCAGTTGCCGAACTACGCCTGGCAGCGCGAGCGCCACTTGCACACACTCTCGCCGGAGTCCGGCCTCCATCGCCACCGGGAGCACCCGTTGCTCGGCTACCGCCTGCACGAGGTCGAATGGGCCTGGGAAAACCAGATCGATACCCAGCTCAATCCCAGCTTCGCGGATCACGTCATCGGCGACGCCATCGTGATGCCGGGCACCGCATTCGCCGAGATGGCGCTGGCGGCGGGGCGCCTGTGGCACGGCGGCGATCAAGTCGAGATCGAGCAGCTCGAAATTCGCTCGCCGCTCGTGCTTGCGGAGTCGCAATCGAAAGTCGTGCGCTTCGTTATCGACCCCACGGACGGCGGTTTCACCATCCGCAGCCGCGACCACGGGACGGAGGAGGCGTGGACGCTGCACGCGACCGGCCGTATCATCGAAGAACCGCACGACATCCTGGGGCCGCAGGCGCCGCTCACGCTGCCGACGCGTCCGGCCGATACGAACGGCGATGAGCACCGGATGCTTACCGGCGCCGTCGGGCTCGATTACGGTCCGGCCTTCCGCGCGCTCGAGTCGATCTGGGTCGAGGACGGCTCGGTCTGTGCGACCTTCCATATTCCGCACGCGATCGAGTCGGAACTCGCCGCGTTCGACCTGCATCCCGCCCTGCTCGACTGCGCCTTCCAGCTCATCATCCAACTCCTGAAAGAGGACTACCTTACGCAGTCCGGCGCGGTCTACGTTCCCGCCAAGATCGTCGGCCTGCATTTTCGCACCGGCAAGGGGACGCCGCACAGCGCACGCGCGACGCTGTTGAAGTGCAGCCCGTACTCGATCACGGCGGCGTTCACGCTCTACGACGCGGCCGGTGAGCGGCTCGCGTGGATCCGCGAGGCGCGCTTCAGCAGCATCCGGCTCCGCAAGAACCCGGCCGACCGCCTGCGCTATATCGATTACCACTGCATCCCGCACCCGCACCCGCTGGAGTCCGCCGCCGCACCCCACCGGTTATTCGAGCAGTTGCACGCGCGCCTCACCGACGTGGCCCACTTGGCCGTGAGGAGCGGCACGCTGCAGCGCTACACGGCCGAAATCGAGCCGCTGCTCGATACGCTGTGCGGCCGCTTCGCCGCCGACGCGCTGAAGGCGCTGGCTGCCGACGGCCAGGTGCTGCGGCAGGCAGACGTGGCGGCTTGCGCCAACGCCGACCCGGAGACGGCGGGGCTCCTCGCGCGCTTGATCGGCATCGCGCAGGAAGACAAGGCGATGACGTCAGCGGGCCAGGAATGGCATTTCGCAGCGGACGAGGATCACCCTTCGGCTCAGGATATCTGGAACGGTCTCATCGCGGATTATCCGGATTTTCTGCCGGTGCTCCACGGCGTCGGGCGGGTAGGCATGCATCTCGCCGACCTGCTGCGCGGCCGCTGTCGTTTGGAGCAACTGTTGCCGCGTGAGTGCACGCCGAGCCGCCTGATGCGCCTCCTGCTTGCGGAAGCGGGTCTGTCCGCGATCGTGCGCGCGCTCCAGGATCTCGTCCCGCACGGTCTCGCGCAACTGCCGACGGGCAAACGTCTGCGCATCGTCGAGATCGGCGCGGGTAGTCCGACGTTCGCGGTCAACCTGTGCAAGGCGCTGGACTTTGACCGCTGCGACTACGTTTTCGCGACGACGGTGCCGGAGACCGTGGAGGACTGCCATTCTCTGCTGGAAGCTTTTCCCGGCGTGGCAGTGCGCCAAATTGGGGTTGATGCGCCTGACGCGGGGGTGATTCCGCCGAACGAGCAATTCCATCTCGCGCTGGTGACCGCGGACTTCGCGACCGGGCAGGAAACCGCCGTCGCGCTCGCCTGGGTGAAGCGGCGGCTGGCCGCCGGCGGTGCCGTACTCGTCGTCGAGCAGCATCCGTCGCGCTGGATGGACCTGGTTTTCGGCGGGCGGCGCGACTGGTGGATCGATGCGTCCGGCAGCCACTGGAGCTCCCACTACAGACCCGCGGCTTTCCGGCTCAAACAGATGCAGACACTCGGCTACCAATCCGCTGCCGTGCTCGAGCTGTCCGCGGACGGTGGGTCGGGCCCGTACCTGCTGTTCGCGCAGGAGACCGACCATGCAGGGACCGTTTCACCTGCGGCCGCGGCAGCCGCGCGGACCTGGGTACTGCTGACCGACAAGGAGGGATTCGCGGCGCGGTTTACAGACGCGATGACGCGTACCCTGGAGGCACACGGCGACCGCGTCGTGCAGGTCACGCCGGGCAGCCGGCACCAGCGCCTCGCCGGCGATTCCGGCGGCGACCCAATGAACGCCTTCGATGAGGGTCAGCTCGAAAGTCTGTTCCGGGAGCTCGGCCCGGCGGGTCAGGTTGCCGGCATCCTGCATCTTCACGGTCTGCGCGAACCTTCGCGGGACGCCACCCCAACGCTGCTCCTCGAACAGCAGATCGACCGCTGTGTGTCGGCCGCGACCGTCACGAAGGTATGCGCAGCGGCCGGCACCCGTTCAACCTTGTGGCTCGTGACGGCACGCGCCACGACGGTGGAGCTGTCCGCGGAGGTCAACCTTGCCGCAGGCACGGACGCCGCGCTGTGGGGGTTCGGCCGCACGCTGATGAATGAGGCATCCGACCTGTCGGTACGCCTTGTGGACATCGACGCCGCCGCGGCCCTCGATACCATCGTCGCCACGCTGGTGCGGGAGATCGCTCACCCGGATGCCGAACAGGAAATCATACTGACAGCCTCCGGCGACCGCTACGTGCCGCGGCTGCGTGTCGAGCCGGCGGCATCGCGCCCGCCCGCACCAGACGCAGTCACCGACGCGTCGACGCTGCGCCTTGGGCTGCAGTTTCCGGGGCAGCTTCGCAACCTGCGCTGGGAGCTACACCCGCGTACGCGGCCCGGGTCTGACGAGCTGGAAGTCGCCGTGCATGCGACCGGCCTCAACTTTCGGGACGTCATGTATGCGCTCGGGCTGCTGACCGACGAAGTGATCGAAGGCGGCTTCGCAGGCCCTACGCTGGGTCTCGAGTTTGCAGGTGTCGTGACCGGCATTGGCTCTCAGGTGCGCGGCTTCGCCCTGGGCGACCGCGTCGTCGGCTTCGGGCCGATGAGCTTCGCCACCCGCGTCGTGACGCCGGCGGTCTGCGTCTACCCGATACCCGCCGACCTGTCGTTCGCGGCCGCGGCGACGATCCCCAGCACCTTCTTCACTGTTTACTACTCCCTGAACCATCTTGCGCGCCTGGCGAAAGGCGAGAAAATTCTGATTCACGGCGCCGCGGGCGGGGTCGGCATCGCGGCAATTCAGGTGGCGAAGCACTGTGGCGCCGAGATCTTCGCCACCGCCGGTTCCGACGAGAAGCGCGACTTCCTGCGCCTGCTGGGCGTCCCTCATGTGCTTGACTCGCGCTCGCTCGCCTACGCCGACGCGATCCTCGCGATCACTGAAGGCAAGGGCGTCGACGTTGTGCTCAACTCGCTGGCGGGCGAGGCGATCAACCGCAACCTGCGCGTGCTGAAACCGTTCGGCCGCTTTCTCGAACTGGGCAAGCGTGACTTCCAGGAAAACACGCGTATTGGCCTGCGTCCTTTCCGCAACAACATCAGCTATTTCGGCATCGACGCGGACCAGTTGATGAAGGAGCGCCCGGACCTCACCGAACAGATCTTCCGCGAGATGATCGCGCTGTTCAACGACGGCGTGCTGCATCCGCTGCCCTATCGTTGCTTCGAGGCTGGGCAGATCGTCGACGCTTTCCGCCACATGCAGCAATCGCGTCAGATCGGCAAGATCGTCATTACCTATCGCGACGGCGTCCAGCCTACGCACGGCGGCCAGCCCGAGCGCGGCAGGCTCGAACTGCCGGCCGCCGCGACCTATCTCGTGACCGGCGGGCTCTCCGGTTTCGGGCTGAAGACGGCCCAGTGGCTGGCCGCCCGCGGCGCTTCCCACTTGGTGCTGGTAAGCCGTAGCGGGCCAGTGACGGACGAGGCGCGCGCGGGCATCGCGCAGCTCGAGGCGGCCGGGGTGATCGTGCGTGCCGCCGCGTGCGACATCACGGATCGCGAGGCGCTGGCGGCGCTGCTGTCCGAGATCGCGGTCGTCATGCCGCCACTGCGGGGCATCGTGCACGCGGCTGCCGTCTACGAGGACGGGCTTGCGCGCAACCTCACCCGCGAGCAGATCCGCCGTGTGCTCGCGCCCAAGATGCTTGGCGCCTATTACCTGCACCAATTGACGCTGGCCATGGATCTCGATCTGTTCATCCTGTTCTCGTCGGCGACCACCCTGTTTGGCAACCCGGGTCAGAGCAATTACGTCGCGGCCAACGCGGCGATCGAGGCACTCGCCGCGTCCCGCCGCGCCGCGCGGTTGCCGGCATTGTGTGTGCGCTGGGGTGCGATCGACGATGCGGGCTATCTCGCGCGCAACACTCAGATCAAAGAGGCGTTGCAGAACCGCATGGGCGGTGCGGCGATTCCGTCGGCGGTCGCACTCGAAGCGCTCGAGGAACTGGTGCTGGCCGACCGCTCCGGTCTGGGCGTCATGGAGCTCGATTGGCGCGCGCTGAGCCGCTTCCTGCCGACTGCGCGCTCGCCGAAGTTCAGCGATCTCGCCCAAAACGTGGACGACATCGCGGCCGCCGAGGACAGCAGCGGGGACCTGCGCCGCATGGTGGCCACGCTGCCGGCCCAAGCGCTCGAGGCCGCGGTCGCCGACATGCTCAAGAAGGAAGTCGGCGACATTTTGCGCATTGCGCCGGACAAAATCGACGAACACCGCTCGTTATACGACATGGGCTTCGACTCGCTGATGGGTGTGGAGCTGACCACGGCGGTCGAAGCGCGCTTCACGGTCCGCCTGCCGGTCATGGCGATCAGTGAGAGCCCGACGGTGGCGAAGCTGTCCGCACGCATTCTTGCCCAACTGACCAGTGCGGACCAGGACGGGGACGAACTGGACGACCACATGCGGCAGGTCGCAACGCGATACGCCGATGACGAGCATGCCGAAACCTACGCGAAAGTTGCCGAAGATCTGCGCTCCGGCGGGTTGACGACCACCACCCGGATGATTCAGTGAAGCCGGTTTTAAGACTCGAGTTTCATGCCGCGTCATGCGGGCGCCGGAATGCTCTTGGAACTTGCCACTCGGAGCTTGCATCGAATGACTCATAGAAGTTCACGCGGCTATAACTCACAGATGAAGGAGCGCCTGATCCAGCAGGCGCTTGAGCGTCGACAGCGCCGCGTTGAAATGCCGCAGACGCCACCCGAGCCGGTCGCGGCCGAGGTCCGCGCACCCGCCGATATCCCGGCGCGAAAATACCGCTTTCACCTCCATCCCGGTTATGTACAACTGCGTCTCATCATCGACGGTTCAGCGAAGCTCGGCATCGCCAACCCCTACTTCAAGGTTCACGACGGTATCGCCGGCGTAACGACCTGCATTGGCGGTAAGGACTACATCAACTACGCGAGCTACAACTATCTGGGATACTCCGGCGACCCGCGCGTCAGCGACGCCGCGAAGACGGCTATCGACCGCTGCGGCACTTCGGTCTCGGCAAGCCGGCTCGTATCAGGCGAGCGGGGTGTACACCGGGAGCTCGAACGCACGCTGGCGCAAACCTACGGTGTGGACGACGCCATTACATTCGTCAGCGGGCACGCCACCAACGTCACGGTCATCGGCTATTTATTCGGTCCCAAAGACCTGATCCTGCACGACACGCTCGTGCACAACAGCGTCCTGCAGGGAATCAAGCTGTCCGGCGCGCATCGCCTGCCTTTCCCGCACAACGATTGGGCCGCACTCGAGGCGATCCTCACCGCGCAGCGGCACCAATTCGAGCGCGTGCTGATCGTCGTCGAGGGCATCTTCAGCATGGACGGGGATTACCCCGACTTGCCTCGCTTCATCGAGCTGAAGCGCCGACACGGCGCCTTCCTGATGGTGGACGAGGCCCACTCGTTCGGTGTGATGGGACCGACGGGACTCGGTATCCGTGAGCATTTCGGGCTCGCGGGCTCCGACGTGGATATCTGGATGGGCACCCTATCCAAGACGCTGGCGAGCTGCGGCGGCTACATCGCCGGCGAGACCGCGCTGATCGAGCACCTCAAATTTCTCACGCCGGGCTTTCTTTACAGCGTCGGCATGACACCGCCGACTGCCGCCTCCGCGCTCACCGCGCTGCAGTTGATGCGTCAAGAGCCGGAAAGGGTCGCGGCGCTGCAGGCGTGCGGCATTCTCTTTCGCGATGAAGCGCGCGCCGCGGGCATCGACACCGGTTTCAGCACGGGGCTAGCCGTCGTCCCGGCGCTTACCGGCAGTTCAGTCAAGGCGCTGAAGCTCTCACATGCGCTCCTTGAGCGCGGCATCCATGTGCAACCCATCCTCTACCCGGCAGTCCCTGAAAAGGCCGCGCGACTGCGCTTCTTCATGAACTGTGAACATACGCAACAGCAGATCCACGACACGGTGCGGGCGCTGAAGGAAGAATCGGCCCGCGTCTGACGCGCGCGGCCGGCTCGATTAGGGTTCCGGCCAGGCCATCGCAAGCCGGATCGACAAGCGGCGGCCGGGTCTTGCCCGCGCCGTCCGCCTCATTTCCACGGCAGGGAACGGTAATAATACTGCTCGGCGATGACGTCCGGATCGCTGATCATTTGGACGAAGGGAATGAGCTCGAGGTCGTCCACGGCGAGGTCGCCGAAAAATGGATGGCGATGCAGCAGGCCGACGTCGCCGTCGCCGCCGGCGAGCTGGTTCTCCTGCACACGGGCGCGGAAGATGCAGTCGCTGGAATAGATCGGTTGGTTCCCGGTAAATGCCTGAATCAGCCGCTCCTGCGGCTCGGTGGAATATTCTTTGTACTCCGCGCAGGACTTCAGTGAGGCGATGGGTCCGCGCTCGTTCGCGAGCGCGATCTGCAATTTCTCGCGGTCGACCGAGACCTCGGAAAGCAGGGTATGGGCGGGCAACTTATAATAGTCGCGGCAATGCTCCAAATGCAGCTCGCAGGTGCTGGCGATCGAAACCACGTACATCGCAAAACTGGGTACGTTGCGCGAAAGATCGGGCGTCACGCCAACGCTTAAAATCAACTCCTGAAACTCGGGCAGGAGCCCGTCTAAACCGCCGGCGCGGAAATTCACCGCCGTCAAGTTGATCAGCCCGATGCCGGGGATTGCCTCGGCCAGGGTTAAATTGCCGTCCGGCAGCAGCGGCAGCAGTGCTTGCAATTCGCATCCGTAAAATGTCGAGATCGAGAAGTCGTAGTTCCAGATGATCCGATCGTTTTGTTCTGGCTCTCGGTGCCCACGGGGGATTTCGTTCATCGCGCTGACCTCGGTCATGATTTACACTGTGTTGCGCCGTTTCTTCAGCGACGGCCTGGTGCTTGCCGTAAGCACCAAGTCGGTCTTGAATGTTTGCATTGCGTCGACGATTGCAAAATCGGCTCCGCCGGCATCCTTACCTTGGTGCAGCAGTCGGCAGCCTAACTCCACACAGCGTCCGACGGTCGCGTCTATAGCGCCTGCCGTGCTCAGAACGACGGCTTGCTTATTCGCGGAGTTGCCTGGCCATGGCAGCGACGAAGCGACAAAACCGAGCGAAAATCCTTTGACCGTAGCGCAAACGGACGCGTCACTCAAGCCGCCTTCCCCGTTCCAGGGAAGGTCGCTCGTCCATTGCGTGAGGCCAAGATTCCGTTGCAGGAACTGCTGGGTGTCGGCTGGTCTGTCGGCGGCGACCGCGATGCCGGACAGGCCTATCGCCAGCGTGCTGCGGATGTCCTTAGGGCTTTTGTATCGCAGTCCGTCGGCGGCAAAATAATAATCGGCGCGTCCGAGGTCGATCGCCATGTCATGGGTCGACGGCAGCATCGGGGCCGAGATCTCCAGGTTCAGCGGCAGCTCCGGGGTTCTGCTCAAGTATGCCAAATTGAGACCCATGGACGAGATACGCGGGATCGTGACCGGACCCAGCTTGACGGGGACGACGATTTCAGCTTGCAGTTTAGGGTTGCAGCCGATGCCGCTAAACCGTTCGAGGTTGTTGCGAAACGACGCCCCGGTTTCCACGCGTAGATGGTCTATCCCGATGGAATTAATACAGTGGGGATCGGTGCCGAACTGTCCGCCGTGCCAAATCTGCACGACCTCGATGCTCATCCTGCCGATGCGGGCGATGCCGAGCTTCATGCACCATTCGGCGGAAGCACCGTTGATCCTGGTAGCGACGAGGTTGGGATAAACGAAGTCCCAGCATTTGAACGCCTCAATTCCGAGCAGGCGCGCCATGCGCGGGACTGTTTCGTCGAAGTGGTCGGTCCCGATGCATACCTGATCGATTTTGGTGATAACCGGTTTAACTGGCTCCATTGACATCGTCCGGCGATTAAGATTTACGGCCGCTCGCCGCGGCGAGCGGAGTGATTGAGATCGCGCCGTCGGCGCCGCACCGGCTGCGGCCGCGTTGGCCGACTGCACACTGGCAAAGCCGATCTGCATGGCGCGCGCAATCCACCCCGCTCGAGGCCGCTGTGAACCGATCGGGGTCGAGATGGAAAAGCCTACGCCGAACATTATCCTATATCGCACGTCTGGTGTTTGGCAAGCGGTTTATTATCAACTTTTTATTGGTTTGATCCTGGTTTCGGTCACCTGACCAAAACCGTCACCGTCATGGACGGCCGGTATCCGAGGCGGTAGAATCGCAATGCTTTTCGCAATAGGCTAAGTGGTATGGGAGGGGACGGGATGGCAGCGAGCGCTGAGCGGCGGCGCGGGCGGGCCGCACTGATAACCGGTGCGTCAAGCGGCCTGTGTCGGCTGCGCGCGCGAGCGGGTTTCGCGAGGCGCCGACTTGGCGTGCGTCGCGTGCGGACCATGACGCGATGAGTCGCTATCTCGATCTCCTGCTGCGGCTGCGCTGGGTCATCATCGTGCTGTGGCTGCTTACGGTCGTGGCGTCGGCCTGGGCTTATGTGAGCCATTTCCGGATCGACAACTCGGTCGGCATCTGGTTCGTTCCGAACGATCCGGCCTTGCAGACCTATCGTGAGCACAACCGCACGTTCGGCGAGACCGAATGGACCTTCGCGTTAGTCGAGGCCGACGCGATTTATGATCCGACGTTTTTGCACGAGCTGTCGGAAGCGGTGCGCCGCATCGAGTCGCTGGCGCATGTGGAGCGGGTGGTCTCGATCGTCAATGCCCGCGACAGCGAACTGGATGCCGAGGACACCTTGTCTTATCTGCCGCTACTCAAGCAGGCGGGGGCACGCGCGAGTCCGGCGGAGAGCGCGGCATTGCGCGCCCGACTCGAAGACAGTCCCATCTTCGTACGCAATTTGATCCAGCCCGGCGACACCCGACATACCGCGGTGCTGATTCAAAACGAGAACCGGCTGTTTGAGCAAACCGCTTACCGTATGCGGTTGGTGGATGCCGTACGCGCCATCCTGGCCGAGTACCCGACGATCCGCTCGGTTGCGCTGGCGGGCAATACCGCGATCAATGCCGAGCTCAATCGGGCGGCACTGCGGGACATTGTAGTCTATAACACGCTGATCTCGCTGGTGCTGGTGCTCAGCGGCTATCTGTTCCTGAGGCACCTGCGCGACATCGCGATCTTGCTCGCGGTCGTGGTCGGATCGGTCGTTCCGGTCGTCGGCGTCGTGGGTGCGCTCGATATTCCGGTCAATATCGTGACGGCGATGTTGCCGGTCGTGCTGGTGACGATCAGCGCGTCGGCAGTCATTCATCTGATCAACGAGTTTCATCATCAGCGGTGCGCAGGGCAGGATCGCGAAGCGCTTGCCGGTATTCTGCGGCGCCTGTTTTGGCCATCGTTTTTTACGACCCTGACAACCGTCGTGGGATTCCTGTCGTTTGCGTTCAGCGACGTCATCCCGCTGCGGCAGCTTGGCTTTACGGCAGCGCCCGGGGTCGCGTTCTCCTGGCTGCAGATGCTCGTGACTGCGCCGGTGCTGCTGCGGCTGCTGTGGTCGGGCGAGGAGCGCCGCCGTGCGCCTCCGTCGCGCTGGATCCGGTCCATGACGCATGGCGCGGTCTATCTCGTGGAGCGCCGCCCGGCGGTCATTCTGATCGTTGCGGCCTGCCTGTCGGCGACCCTGGTCGGGTTGCCGCGGCTGCAGGTCGACACTGATTATGTCGAGCTGTTCCGTGAGGGCAGCGGGATGCGGGCCGACTACGACCGCATCGCGGCGGCGCGTTTTCCTCAATATTACGTGTCGGTCGCCCTGCGCTTCGGACCAGGCCGCGGCCTGACCGACGTCCCGGAACTGGCCCAAACGCTGGCGTTCGAGCATGCGGTCGCGGCGCTGCCTGATGTACACAAGGTACTCAGTGCTGCACAGATTCTGCGGGAGGCCGACCGGGCACTCGCCGGGGTGCGCGCGCCGACCGAGCAGTTTGCGCAGTTCGGCGCCGACCGTCTGGGTCAGCTCGTGCTGCTCGTCCAGGCGAGCGGCAACGCGGACCTGGCCGATCTGCTCGTCGGCGATCGGGGCGAGACCCGGCTGCTGGTCATGACGGACCATCTGTCGATGCGCGGACTCGGCGCGCTGCGCGAACGTATCGAGGAACTCGCGCGCACCCTGCTGCCGGTCGATGTGCAAGTCGCGGTGACCGGCACCAATGTGCTGTGGGCGAATATGGACGCCCATGTGACCTCCACCCAGATCGTCTCGGTAGCAATCGTTTTGGCCGCCATTGCGCTGCTGCTGCCGCTGCTGTTCCGGTCGCTGACGCTCGGCCTGTTCGGCGTGTTCGTCAGCTTCATGCCGATACTGTTCGTGCTGGGCCTGATGGGTTGGCTGGGAATCAAGATCAATATCGCGACTTGTATCGTCGGCGGCGTTGCGCTCGGGCTCGCCGTGGACGATACGATCTATTTCCTCTACCGCGTCACGCGTGAGATGCCGCGGCGGCGCAACCCGCGCCGGGTGGTGCGCGACGCGATGCTGGTGACGGGCGGCGCCATGGTGACGACGTCGCTCTTATTGATGGGCGGATTCTTGACGATGAGCGTGTCGAGCTTCCTGCCGAGCGCCCATTTTGGAATCCTGTTTGCTGCCACCGTGCTCTTCGCGCTGGTCGGCGACATGCTGATGCTGCCGCTGCTGATCCTTCGGCTGCCCGTGAGATGGCGGCTGGACGGGGACGCGGGGCAGGAGACCGTCCACACCCGTGGCGCGAGATCCACCGATGCCGCCGACCCAGGCAGCCGGCTCGACGCCCCCTCGACTTAAAGGAGCATTCGATGCGCCGTTCGGTGAAATTGACGATCGGTCTACTGGCATTGGCACTCGGCTGGCCGGTGGGCGCCGGCGCGGACCGGAATGCCGACCGCGGAGCGGAGATCTTCTCTGCCCGCGACCGGCTGGACGAGGGGTTCGGCGATCAACGCGTGAGTATGCAGATGACGCTACGCTCTGCGAACGGCCGCACGGCCGAGCGCCGCACCCGCATGCAGTTGCTGGAGGGACCGCCCGGCCAGGGCGACAAGACGCTCGTGGTCTTCGATGCCCCGCCAGATATCGCAGGTACCGCACTGCTGACGCACGAGGCGCTGGGGGTGGCCGACGATTCCCAATGGCTGTATTTGCCGGCGTACAAGCGGGTCAAGCGCATTGCGGCGCGCGACCGCTCGGGGAGCTTCGCCGGCACCGAGTTTAGCTACGAGGATCTGGCCGGCGACAAATTCGAGGATTTCACCTATCGTTTCGTCGGCGAGGCCAACCTGCGTGGTCGGCAGGTCTACCGCGTGGACCGCATGCCGATCGATCCCAACTCCGAATACAGTCGGCAGGAGACCTGGGTCGATCCGGATACGCGTCAAATCCTGCAAGCCTATTTGTACGATAAGAAAGGGCGGCACCTGAAGACGCTGGAGACCGGCGATTGGGTACGCTATCACGGCAAGTATTGGCGTCCGCGCACCCTCGCGATGACCCATGTGCCGAGCGGCCGCGCGACGCTTCTCAAGACCTCGGAGTACGAGTTCGGGGTCGGGTTGAAAGAGAAGGATTTCTCGCCCGATGCGCTGTCCGGGCTTGGGCGCTGAGCGAGCGGGTGGGGGCACGCCGCTGGCCGCAGCGATGAATCAGGCCCGGCTGGATACGCGATACGCCCGCGCCCTGAGGCTCGCCCTGCTGGCCGGCCTCGCCGTGACGCAGGCGGCGTTCGCCGACTGGGGCGGCTGGATCGTGCTGGAGGGACGCTGGTTTCCGGATAAGCCGTTGTATCCCCCGCAATCGGCTGGGGATGCATCGATCGCCCTGCGTCCCGAGTACCGGACCCAGGCCGGCGACCTCTCCTTTGCGCTGGTTCCCTTTCTGCGGGTCGACAGCGAGGACCGGGAGCGGACCCATGCCGATTTGCGGGAGGCCAATGTCAGGTTCGATGCCTGGGGCTTGAGTTGGCTGGTGGGAGTCGGCCAGGAGTCCTGGGGCGTTGCCGAGTCGTATCACCCGGTCGATATCGTCAACCAAACCGATTTCGTCGAAGACATCGCGACCGACGAGAAGCTCGGACAGCCGATGATTCAGGCCAAGCGCCTGACGGACTGGGGCACTGTGCAGCTACTCGTGTTGCCGGGTTTTCGCGAGCGCACTTTTCCCAGCGAGCACGGGCGGCTTTATCTGCCGATCGATTTCGAGCATCCGATCTACCAGTCGCCGCAGAATGAGCGGCATGTGGACTTGGCGCTGCGCTGGGCCAAGACCTTTGGGACCTGGGACCTGGGCCTTTCCTATTTCTGGGGAACCCGCCGTGATCCGCGCCTGGAGCCTGATCCAGCCAAAGGTCTCGCCTCCGTCTATTACGATCTGATCCACCAGGTCGGGTTGGACTTGCAGGGAGCCGTTGGCAACTGGACGTTCAAGCTCGAATACACCTATCGCGACACGCCGGTCCAGCGATATTCCGCCGCGGTCGGCGGCGCTGAATATACCCTCTACGGTGTGGCCGATACGGCGGCGGATCTATCACTCTATGCCGAGTATACCTACGACGGCACCGACAATACGCTGGCAACCCTCTACCAGAATGATGTATTCGTCGGCGCCCGGTTCGCGTTCAACGATTTGCAGTCGACCGAGGTGCAACTTGGCGTCCTCTCGGACCTGGAGCAGGACAGCCTGCTATGGCGGCTGGATGGATCGCGTCGACTGGGAGAGAACTGGAAGCTCAGGCTGACGCTGCAGGGTTTTCCCCGCACGGCGCCGGGCGAGCCCGCGTATTATTGGCGCACTGATGGCTATGCGCGGCTCGAATTATTGCGCTATTTCTAGCTTCACGCCCGGATCGCCGTTGCCGGCGAACGGGCGCAGCGTCTGCTGACCGGCGTACTTGACCGCCGCCGTCCCCGCCTCAGTCGCTTGGCACCAAATCCCGATAGGCGTGCCAGGTGGCATGCCCGATCAGCGGCATGGTGATCAACAGGCCGATATAGTAGGTCAGGATGCCGAGCCCCACGAACATGACGATCAGCGCGGCCCACAGACTCATGGCCTGCCAGTTCTTGCGGACGGCCGCCATGCTGGTGCGCATGGCGGTCACCACATCGACCGGACGGTCCATCAGCATGGGCACGGTGACGACGCTGATGCAGAAGGTGAAGGCGGCGATCAGTCCGCCGCCGATCACTCCGGCCGCGACGAAGGTGTTGTTCTCCCCGGACAGGAAGAGGGTGGGCAGGAAATTGGCCCAGGTCGGCACCGGGTTGTCGAAGAAGAGCGCGAAGATCAGGATGGCGGCCAGCATCCACACCAGCAGCACGAACACCAGGATCAGGGCCATGGCCGCGAGTTGCACTTCGTTCTGTCGCCAGGCTTGCAGTGCCTGGCAGAACTCGATCGGGCGGTTGGCCTCGAGGTTCGCACTGATCTGGTAGAGTCCGATGCCCAGCAAGGGGGCGATGAGGAAGAAGGCGGCGGCCAGCGCGGGGACGATGACGAACAGGTTCTCGGCCAGCAGGCCCAGGGTCATCAGTACGCTGACGATCACGAATACGGCGCCGTAGGCGAGGCTGAACCGGGGTGCCTCCCGGAGGTCGGCCCACCCCTTGACGACCCACTCCCAGGGGCGTTCCAGGCTGATTTCGTTGATGCGCGGGGTGTCTGTCGGCATCGCGCCGACGGTCGCTGCTTGGGTCATGAGGGTGTCCTCCGAGTGTCTTTTTTGTGAAGATCTTGGGTCATCGGAACCGATGAGACGAGCGCGCCGTGTCCGGTGCCCGGCAATCCGGGTACCACGGACCACTTACTGTCGGGCCAACGGCGCGGTTAGACTCTCGGGTCTGCGCAATCTAAAACCAATCTTGATCTCAATACAACCACCATCGGAGGCCCACCATGTCGATTCCACACATCCAAGAGGTCGCAGATCAGATTTACTGCATCGAAACCGGCCTCTACCGTCACGGTCTGGCCGCGTGTTATCTGGTCCGCTCGGGCGACCGGCTCGCATTCGTCGACACCGGCACCGCGCACACGGTGCCGTCCCTGCTCAAAATCATTGCGGACATGGGCCTGACCCCGGCGCACGTCGACTATGTGATTCCGACCCATGTCCACCTGGATCATGCCGGCGGCTCGGGCGACCTGATCGCCGCCTGTCCCGCGGCGCGACTGGTGATTCATCCTAAGGGCGCACCCCATATGATCGATCCGGCCCGGCTGTTGGCGGGTGCCGGTGCGGTTTACGGTGCCGAGGCGTTCGCCCGCGATTTTGGGGGCTTGACCCCGGTGCCCGAGGAGCGGGTGATCGTTGCCGAGGATGGGATGCAGATCGATCTGGCCGGCCGCATCCTGACCTTCATCGACACGCCGGGTCACGCCAATCACCACGGCTGTATCCACGACGCCCGGACGCGCGGCTGTTTTACCGGCGATACCTTCGGCATTGCCTACCGCGAGTTCGATACGGGGGGTGCCCCCTGGCTGTTCGCCCCCACCACCCCGGTCGCCTTCGATCCGGAGGCGTGGCTGCAAAGCCTCGATAAGCTCATGAACCTGAATCCGAAAGCCATGTACCTGACGCACTACGGTCGGGTCGATGCGCCGGAACGGCTGGTGGACGGCCTGCGCCGGAGCATTCATGACATGGCGGGGATCGCCCTGGCGGAGGAGGGGCGTGATGACCCCGAACGCATCACCCGGCTCAAGCGGGCGGTATCGGCGCACCTGACGGCCAGTGCCCGCGCCCACGGAGTGGATCTGGACGACAGACGGATCGACGCCTTGCTCGCGGTCGACACCGAGCTCAATGCTCAAGGCCTGGAGGTCTGGCTCAAGCGGCGCGAGCGGCAGGCCGCGGGCGGGTGATTCTTGGCGGGCCGCGGGTTTGTCCTTTGCGCCGCAACGACGCGGTGATCGCCGGGGCTCCGCGGCCCCGGCGGGTACGAGTAAGAGTGATGTGGTTCGTTGTGGCCGGGCCTTACTAGGTAGGATGGGCAGAGCGAGAGTGATGCCCATCCTTGAAGCGTCGCGGTGGCCGGATGGGCATCGCTCGCGCTCTGCCCATCCTACGCGCGGCGGCGAGCACATCACTTTGGACCGCACCCGTCCCGGCCCCTGCATCGCATGGGTCTACGAAAAATGGTAAAATTCCCAGGTCCTTTTTTCCGGGTGATGTGACCGCCATGGCCCCTGATCGTCTGGTCTGTCGGTCGCCGCATTCCCCGATTTCTTCAGAAAAAATTACAAGGCAGAGCATGAGCTACCATTCCATCGTAATGGTCAAACAGGTTCCTGATACGGCCAATATCTCCGGGCAGGTGATGAAGCCGGACGGCACTGTCAATCGCAGTAAACTCCCCACCATTTTCAATCCCGAAGACAAGGTGGCGCTGGAATTGGCACTGCAATTTCGCGACCGCTTCGACGGCACCGTGCGCGTGATGACCATGGGGCCTTTGAAAGCCTCGGATCTACTGCGCGAGTGTTTGTATATGGGTGCCGATGAGGCGTTTCTCATCAGCGACCGGAAATTTGCCGGCGCCGACACCCTGGCGACCTCCTATGTATTGGCGGAGGCGCTCCGTAAACTGGGTAACTACGATATCATCTTCGCCGGCCGACAGGCGATCGATGGCGATACCGCGCAGGTCGGTCCGCAGACTGCTGAAAAGCTGAGCCTGCCGCAGATCACCTATACGGAAGCGATTCTCAATGCGGAAGGGTCGATGATCACCGTCAAGCGCAAGGTGGATAACGGTTTCGAGGTGTTGGAAGGCACCCTCCCGCTGTTGCTCACAGTGGTGAAGGATGCTGCCACGCCCCGGCCCTTCCGGGCCAAACGGGTCATGGCGTACAAGAATGCCCATACCCTTCTCGAATTGGAAAAGATGACCGAGGGCAATTCGTTGCTGTATATGGATCAGCTCAAGGAAGAGTATGTATCCAAGGGTCTGTTTATCCCCACGCTGACCGCCGACGATCTGGATGTCGACCTGAGCCGCTGCGGCCTTGGCGGGTCACCGACCAAGGTTCACAAGATCGAATCGGTGGTGTTGGGCGGGAGCGCGCATGAAACCATACCGGCCACCAAGGATGGCATGTATGCGCTGATCGATAAACTGATGGACGACCACATCTTCGGATAAGCCCCTATGAACGAGAATAAACTGGTCTGGGTGTTCATTGAACAGCGCGACGGCAAGCCGGCCGATGTGAGCTTTGAGTTGCTCTCCAAGGGCAGAAAGCTGGCGGAAAACCTGAATGGTGAGTTGCAGGCGGTGCTTATTGGCCACAATATGCAGGCGGTCGCGGAGGAGACCTTTCACTATGGTGTCACGGATGTCCTGCTGGCGGATCACCCGGAGCTGAACCACTACAACACCTTGCCCTACAGCCGCATCATGAGCGAGCTGGTGGACCGGTATCAGCCGCGGATCGTGCTGTTTGGCGGCACCTTCATCGGCCGGGACCTGGCGCCGCGCGTCGCCTCCCATACCCGCAGCGGATTGACCGCGGACTGCACGGATCTGCAGATTTCGGACGTAACCTATTTGCGCAAGGATTACTCCCAACTCTTGTTGCAGATTCGCCCCGCCTTCGGCGGAAACATCATCGCCACCATCATCTGCCCAGACTCCCCGGTGCAAATGGCCACGGTGCGCGAGGGGGTGATGGAGAAGATCCCGCTGGCGCAACCGGTCGCCGGACGCATTACGCCGATCTACTATGAGCCCGACGCCGCCGACCACCTGGTGCGGATCATTGCCCGGCATCACGAGGAGAGCAAGGTCAATCTCAAGGCTGCTCCGATCATCGTCGCCGGCGGCTACGGGATGGGCAATTGGCAGAATTTCCAGATCCTCCACGAATTGGCGCGGGTGATCGGCGGTGAGGTCGCGGGCACGCGTGCGGCGGTGGACGCCGGTTATATCGACCACGTCCGGCAGGTGGGGCAGACCGGCGTCACGGTGCGGCCCAAGCTGTATATCGCCTGTGGCATCTCCGGGGCGATTCAGCATCGGGCCGGGATGAGCGAGTCCAACAAGATCATCGCCATCAATGCCGATCCGGACGCGCCGATTTTCGGCGTCTGCCATTATGGAATCGTCGGCGATGTGATGGAAGTGATTCCCAAGCTCATCGACGCCTACAAGCATAAGTTAAAGTAGTCGAGCCATGGCCAACTATTTCACCGACAACACCGATCTCCTGTTCCATTTCGACCGCCTGCACCTGGAGGAAGTGGTTGACATCGCCGAGCACGGCTACACCGAGGCCAGTCGCTACAACTTCGCACCCACCGATTACCAGGATGCCTTGGATAACTATCGCAAGGTCTTGGAAATCGTCGGCGACATCACGGCGAACAATGTCGCTCCCCAGGCGGCCGCCGTCGACGAAGAGGGGAGTCATTTTGCGGACGGCAAAGTGACCTATGCCAAAGGCATCCAGGCGGCCCTGGACGATCTGACCAAGGCGGAACTGATGGGGTTCACGCTGCCCCGGCGCTATGGGGGCCTGAACATCCCCACCACCATCTATACCATGGCGATCGAGATGGTGGCGCGTGCCGAAGCCTCGTTGATGAACCTGTTCGGTCTGCAGGACATCGCCGAGACCATCAATAAGTACGGCGATGAGGCGCAGCGTCAGGAATTCCTGCCGCAATTCGCCAGCGGCGCCGCCACGGGGGCGATGGTACTGACCGAACCGGATGCCGGCTCGGACCTGCAGGCCGTCAATATGCTCGCCTATCAGGACGAGGACGGGCAGTGGCGCCTCAAGGGCGTCAAGCGCTTCATCACCAATGGTAATGCGGAAATCCTGCTGGTTCTGGCCCGCTCCGAACCCGGTACCAAGGACGGCCGGGGCTTGAGTCTGTTCGCCTGCTACGGCAAAGATAACGTCGTCGTGCGGCGGATCGAGAACAAGCTGGGTATCCATGGCTCGCCGACCTGCGAGTTGCAGTTCAACGATACGCCGGCACAACTCATCGGCAAGCGCAAGTTTGGCCTGATCAAGTACGTCATGGATATGATGAACGGTGCGCGCCTCGGCGTCGCCGCTCAGGGTCTGGGTATCTCCCAGGCAGCCTATGAGGAAGCCCTGCGCTACGCCAGGGCACGTGAGCAGTTCGGCAAGAGTATCTATGCGATCCCGGTGGTGGCCAACCTGCTGATGGAAATGCGGGTGACACTGGAAAGCGACCGCTCCCTGCTCTACGCCGGCTGTCATTGGGTCGATTTGCGCAATAAGCTTGAAGAGAAGGTCGATGCGCTCAAGGCCGAGGGCAAAGATGCGACGGTCGAGAACGCCAAACTCAAGGAGGCGACTCGGGTCGCCGCGCTGCTGACCCCCATGGCCAAGTATGTGCTGAGCGAGAACGCCAATAAGATCACCTATGACGCCTTGCAGATTCATGGCGGCACGGGTTACATGAAGGAGTTCAATGTCGAGCGTCTGACCCGCGATGCGCGGATCACCAACATCTACGAGGGCACCTCGCAGTTGCAAATCGTGGCGGCCACCGGCGGCGTCATCGGCGACATTCTCGGCGAGCATTTCACGACGCTGGAACAAAAGGAAAATTCCGGCAATCTGGCGCGCCTTGCGGACGAACTGAAAGAGATGCGGGTGCTGTTCCTCGACGCACTGAAATTTGTCGCGGACAAGACCGATAAACAATTCCAAAGCATCGCGGCCAAGGAATTGGTGGAGATCTACAGCTATCTCTTCACCGGCTGGTTGCTCATGGATGAGGCGGCGCAGGACAGCCGCAAAGTCTTCATCGCCCGCCGTTACATCATCGGCGCAGCGGCCAAGACGCGTAGGAATTACGAGGTGATCAAGAAGGATCTCTTCGCTGACTTACTGCATGCGGACGATATTCTTATCTGATGCCGGCGGTTGTCGGGAAGGTCGGCGGTGGGGCCTTCATCCGGATTTATCCACAGATGACACAGACGTTCACAGATGAAGAAAAGCATCTGTGTTCATCTGTGAACATCTGTGGAACGGATTTCTGAACCAGGGCATCGGCGGAAACCGGCTCGCGCGATGATCAAGGCCTTTGCAGAATATAAAACGTATAGCCGTAACAGTCGCTGTAGCGTTCAAACAAAGACATCTCCTGCTCGGTTTCCCGAATGACGGCTTGATTCATGCCGGCCACATCCGGTCGGTGCATGCGCTCACGTAGGGGACCATAGTAGTGTTCCCACCAGGCATTGCTCGGCAGCCTTTCGGTGAAGACCACGCTGAAGCCGGCGGCTGTCGCCCGACCGATGTTCTGCTGCTCCGTGCCCATGGTCGGATACGCCGATTCCCAGAAGCGACGCGCCGGGTCCGGCACGGTGTCGCTAAACCAACTCATCTCCGATACAACGGCGACGCCGCCCGTGGATACGATGGGGTGCCAGGCCCTCAGTGCCTGTTCGAAGCCCAGGTTGTACGCCGCACCCTCGGACCAGAGGAGATCGATCGAGGCGGGAGGCCAGTCCAGCGTCGCCATATCAGCGCAGAGGGCGTCGACCAGATGGTCAAGGCCGGCCGCGGCGGCATTGTCCCTCAGTTCCTCGATGAAGACGGGTGCCGCATCCACCGCTCTGACCAGGCTGCCGTAGTGCTTCGCGAGTAACAGCGTCGCGGCGCCGGACCCACAACCGAGGTCGGCAATCCGCGGCTGCGCCGGCAAGGTCGGCAGCCGACGCAACAACTGTCGCGTGAATTCCGGGTCCCCCGGCCCCTGGCGCGGCAGCCCGCGATGAAGGTCAATCAGGGTCGCGATGTACTCGGCCTGGGTCGGTTCACTCATCCTAACCCCAAAATGTTGAACCCGGTATCGACATACAGGATATCGCCGGTAATGCCGCTCGCCAGATCCGAGCAGAGGAAGGCGGCGGCGTTACCCACTTCTTCGGTGGTCACGGTGCGCCGCAGGGGCGTGTGTTTCTCCACCTGATTGAGCATGGCCCGGAAGTGCGAGATGCCGGCCGCGGCCAGGGTGTAGATGGGTCCGGCGGAAATGGCGTTGACGCGGGTGCCGGTGGGGCCGAGGGAGGCCGCCAGATAGCGGACATTGGCCTCCAGGCTCGCTTTGGCGAGCCCCATCACGTTGTAGTTGGGCACGGCGCGCACGGCGCCGAGGAAGGTCAGGGTGAGGAGCGCACCGTTGCGGCCTGCCATCAGGGGCCGGCTGGCTTTGGCCAGGGCGGAGAAGCTGTAGGATGAGATCTCGTGGGCGGTGGTGAAGCCCTCGCGGGTCAGGGCGTCCACGTAGTCCCCTTCCAACTCGTGCTTGGGGGCGTAGGCGATGGAGTGGACCACGGCGTCCAGCCCGTCCCAGCGTTCCTCCAGGGCGGCGAAACAGTGGGCAATCTGCCGGTCGCTGCCCACATCGAGCGGCAGCGCGATGTCCGAGCCTAACTGAGCGGCGAACTCCTCGACCCGGCCCTTGAGCTTGTCGTTCTGGTAAGTCAGCGCAATTTGTGCGCCTTCGCGGTGCATGGCCTCGGCACAACCCCAGGCGATGGAGCGGTTGCTGGCGACGCCGGTCACCAGGATGCGCTTGTCTTGAAGGAATCCCATGGGTCATCAACTCCGGTTGGGTAACGGGCGCACGCGGCGCCTGAATCTTGGGCTTTCGTGCGGCGGGGTGCCGTGCGATTATGGCAACCCCATGTCGACCCGCAACACTACAGAAACTTGGCGGCCGGTGAAAGTGCGAGGGGTCCGGGCGACCGGACGCGATGCGTGCTGCACACTGGTCCTGATCCGCTGGGCCTGCCTCCTGCTGGCCGGGGGGATGCTGCTCGGCTGCGACCGCGGCCCCTGGAACGACCCTTACCCGGCCGGCCAGGGTTTGACCAACACCGTCTACTCCTCATTCGACGAGCGCCCCAAGCATCTGGACCCGGTGCGTTCCTACAGCGCCAACGAATACGCCTTTCTGGCCCAGATTTACGAGCCGCCGCTGCAATATCACCTGTTGCTGCGGCCCTATCAGTTGGTGCCCCTGTCGGCCCTCGAGGTTCCGGTTGCGCAGTATTTCGATGCCGCCGGCGATCCGCTGCCGGCCGACGCGCCGCTCGAATCGATTGCCTACAGTGACTACCTGATCCGCTTGCGCCCGGACCTGCGCTTCCAGCCGCATCCCGCGCTTGCCCTGGATCCGGCCGGAGGACCGCGCTACCTGCGGCTCACCGAACGCGATCTTGACGGCATCAACCGCCTGGCGGATTTCCCGCAGACCGGCACCCGCGCCGTGACCGCGGACGACTTCGCTTACCAGATCAAACGGCTGGCCGCTCCCTGGCTGCACTCGCCAATCGCCGGGGTGATGCAGGAGCACATCCAGGGCTTCAAGGATCTGAGCGAACAACTGACCCGAATCGAGGACAAGGACCCGATCGCCCGGGTTCAGGCCCTGCGCGAGGCCCGTCTCAGCGGGGTGGAAGTGGTCGATCCCCACAGTGTGCGCATCCGCATCAACGGCAAGTACCCCCAGTTCACTTACTGGCTCGCCATGCCCTTCTTCGCCCCCATGCCCTGGGAGGCGGAAGTGTTCTACGCCCAACCCGGCATGAAAGAGCGCAACATCGTACTCGACTGGTACCCGGTCGGCACCGGCCCCTTCATGCTGACCGAGAACAATCCCAACCTGCGGATGGTGTTGGCGCGCAACCCGAATTTCTGGGGCGAGCCCTATCCGGCCGAAGGGATGCCCGGCGACCGCGAGGCCGGGTTGCTGGCGGATGCGGGTCGGCCCATGCCGCTGGTGGATCAAGCCATCTACAGCCTGGAAAAGGAGGATATTCCGCGCTGGAACAAGTTCCTCCAAGGCTATTTCGACAGTTCCGGCGTGCCCTCGGATTCATTCGATCAGGCGGTGCGTTTCGGCGGGGACGGCGGCCCCCAACTGACCGATGAGATGCAGGACAAGGGAATCGACCTGCTGACCTCGGTGGAGACGTCCATCTTCTACATGGGCTTCAATATGCTCGACCCGGTGGTGGGCGGCTATACCGAGCCCGCGCGATTGCTGCGCCAGGCCATCTCCATCGCGGTGGACTATGAGGAATTCGTCTCTATTTTTGCCAATGGCCGGGGCTTGATCGCGCAAGGGCCGCTGCCGCCCGGTATCTTCGGTCACCGCGAGGGCGAAGCCGGCATCAATCCGATGATCTACGAGTGGCGGGATGGACGCCCAGTGCGCCGTGGTTTGGATCAGGCGCGGGCGCTAATGGAACAGGCCGGGTTTCCGGGCGGACGTGACCCCAAGACCGGGCGGGCTTTGAGCATCAATTACGAGGCGGTCGCCACCGGTCCGGATGACAAGGCGCGGCTCACCTGGATTCGCAAGCAATTCGACAAGCTCGGCATCGACCTGGTCATCCGCTCCACCGACTACAACCGCTTCCAGGAAAAGATGCGCAACGGCACCGGGCAGGTCTATATGTGGGGCTGGAATGCGGACTATCCGGACCCGGAGAACTTCTTCTTTCTGCTTTACGGCCCCAACGGCAAGGTGGAGCATCAGGGCGAGAACGCCTCCAACTACAGCAATCCGGAGTTCGATCGGCTCTTCGATCAGATGAAGTTCATGCCGGACGGCCCCGAGCGTCAGGCGGTGGTCGATCAGATGGTGGAGATCGCCCGCCGCGATGCCCCCTGGGCCTGGGGCTTTTATCCCAAGGCCTTCAGTCTGCATCATCAGTGGCTCCACAATGCCAGTCCCAACAGCATGGCTAACAACACGCTGAAATACCGGCGCATCGACGCCGACCTGCGCGAGCGGCTGCGCGCGGAGTGGAATCCGCCTGTTCTGTGGCCGTTGGGAGTCATCCTGGGTCTGATCTTGATCCTGGTGCTGCCGGCCCTGTGGATGGTGCGGCGGCGTGAACGGAGCACCGCCCTGTGATCGCCTACATCCTGCGCCGGTTGCTCTATGCCGTGCCGATCCTGATCGGGGTCAATCTGCTGACGTTCACGCTGTTCTTCGTTCTCAACTCACCGGATCAGATGGCACGGATGCATCTGGGTGAGAAGCGGGTCACCCCGGAGGCCATCACTAATTGGAAGCAGGAGCACGGCTATGATAAGCCGCTGCTGTTCAATGAGGCGGCGAGCGGCTTGGCGCGGGTAACGGATACCATCTTTTTCGAGCGCTCGGTGCGGCTGTTCGCCTTCGACTTCGGGTCATCCGATGACGGGCGCGACATTGGCTATGATATTTCCCAGCGCATGTGGCCGAGTCTGGCTATCGCCGTACCGGTGCTGCTGGTGGGGCTGGCGCTTAATATCAGTCTGGCGCTCTTCATCGTGTTCTTCCGGGCCACCTATCTGGATCTGGGCGCCGTGGTGTTGCTGGTCGCCATGCTGTCCATCTCCGGGCTCTTCTATATCATCGGGGGTCAGTATCTGCTGAGCAAGATCTTCCATCTGGTGCCCATTTCCGGCTATGACACCGGTGTGGAAGCCTGGAAGTTCCTGGTGCTGCCGGTCATTGTCGGCGTGATCGGCGGCGTCGGGTCGGGCGTGCGCTGGTACCGCACCCTGTTCCTGGAAGAGGTTTCCAAGGACTATGTGCGCACCGCCCGCGCCAAGGGTCTCACCGAGCGGCGAGTGCTGTTCCGGCATGTCTTGGGCAACGCGCTGATCCCCATCCTCACCGGCGTGGTGGTGGTGCTGCCGCTGCTCTTCATGGGCAGTTTGATCACCGAGTCATTCTTCGGTATTCCCGGCCTCGGCAGCTACACCATCGACGCCATCAACAATCAGGACTTCGCCATCGTGCGTGCCATGGTGTTTCTGGGGGCCGTGCTCTACATCCTGGGGCTGATTCTCACCGATATCTCCTATACGCTTGTCGATCCGCGGGTGCGCTTGCAATGAATCGGGAAAGCGGATTGTGGTCAGGTGTCTTTCGGCCTCGATCAAGATTCCGGCCACTTGGGCTCGCCGGGTGCGTCGTCAGGCCATCCTGGCCTGACACCGTCAGGGCTGGAAGCCCTGACTACGCACGCCGCTGGCCGGGATTGCGATCAAGGCCTGTTTTTCGTCATTGCCGGGGGATCGTGCGATGCCCCTGATGCCGGTGATCCTCTGGACCGATGCCCTGGTCTTCCTGCTGGTGATCAGCGCGATCGGGTTCGGGCTCTATGCCGCGCGCCATGGGCACCTGCGCGCGCCCTGGCGGCGGGTGGCGCGTTCGCGGGTGGGCATGGGGACCCTGGTGGTCTTAAGCTTTTACGTGCTGATCGGCCTGCTCGACACGGTGCACTTCCGTCTGCCGCTCGCCGACCAAACCGCCGGTACCGAGACCGGCGGCGGGACCAAGTACGGCCCGGACGTCTTGAGCGTCTTCGACGCCTGGGCGACGCCCCTGCGAGAACGCCAGGAAAAGACCTACTCCGCGCCTTTTGCCACCCATCTGTTCGTCAAGGAGGCCATCACGCAGCCCGACGGCAGCGTGATCCGCGACTATCCCCGGCTGAACTATGGCGGTCGGCACCTGAAAGACCCGACACAACGCGGCTGGGACATTCTGCGTCTCACCCTGCGCGGCCTGGCGGAGGGTCTGATCGTCTGGGGTCTGATCGCCGCCCAGGTCGTTTGGAGTACGGCGCGACGGCAGGGAATCGGCTTCATGGCCGCGCGCGATGTCTTGCTGGCCGGCGGCACGGCCTTTCCCTGGCGGACCGCGCTCGGCACCCTGGCCGTCATGCTGGTTCTCGGCTTCGTCGCCGGTGAATTAGCCCTGCGTTATCACATTCTGGGCACCGACAAGGTGGGTGAGGATGTCTTTTTCCAGGCACTCAAGTCCATTCGCACCGGCCTCGTCATCGGCACACTCACCACCCTGGTGATGCTGCCCGCGGCCATCCTGCTGGGGATCATGGCCGGCTATTTTCGCGGCTGGGTGGATGACATCATCCAATATCTCTACACCACCCTGAACGCCATTCCCGGCGTGCTGCTGATTGCCGCCGCCATCCTCATGCTTCAGGTCTACATGAGCAACAATGCCGATCAGTTCGCGAGCCTGGTGGAGCGGGCGGATTTGCGGCTCTTGTTCCTGTGCCTGATTCTGGGTGTGACCAGTTGGACCGGGCTCTGCCGGCTGCTGCGCGGTGAAGCGCTCAAGCTGCGCGAGGCGGACTATGTGCGTGCGTCATCCGCGCTGGGAGTGGGTCACTTCGCCATCCTCGGCCGGCATATCCTGCCCAATGTGCTGCACATCGTCATGATTACCCTGGTGCTGGATTTCAGCGGCCTGGTCCTGGCGGAGGCGGTGCTGTCCTATGTCAACATCGGGGTGGACCCGACCATGAACAGTTGGGGCAATATGATCAACAGCGCCCGCCTCGAATTGGCGCGGGACCCCATGGTCTGGTGGTCGCTCACCGCCGCTTTCGTCTTCATGTTCGCCCTGGTACTGGCGGCTAACCTCTTTGCCGATGTGGTACGTGACGCTTTCGATCCGCGGCTGCGCGGGGTGCGTTAGGTCTATGGCAACGCGTAAACTCATCAGCTTCGATTGGGCCATGAAACGGCTGCTGCGCAGCAAGGCCAACTTCGGCATCCTCGAAGGCTTCTTGAGCGAGTTGTTGCGCGAGGACGTACAGATCGTGGAGGTCATGGAATCGGAATCGAACCGCGACACCGCCGACGACCGCTCCAACCGACTGGATCTCAAGGTGCGCAACCACCGTGGTGAGCTGGTGCTGATCGAGGTCCAATACGAGCGCCAGCATGATTACTTGTCGCGGATGCTCTACGGCAGCGCCCGCGCGCTGGTCGAGCATCTGGATGTCGGCCAGTCCTATGCGAACCTGGTCAAGGTGATCTCAGTCAACATCCTCTATTTCGATCTTGGACACGGCGAGGACTATATCTACCATGGCACCACGCGCTTTTGCGGTCTGCACAAGCACGACGAACTGGCCTTGAGCCGCGCCCAACGCAAACTGTTTCCGGGACGTGAGGGCACCCACGAACTGTTCCCCGAGTATTATCTGATCAAGGTCGAGCGCTTCGACGACATCGCCCGCGACACGCTCGATGAATGGATCTACTTCCTCAAGCACGAGTCGATCCAGGACGGTTTCTCGGCCAAGGGCTTGAGCGAGGCCAAGGAAAAGCTCGACGTGCTTAAGCTCGCACCGGCGGAACGCGCCGCCTACGAGCGTTGGCAGGACGACCTGCATCTGCAGGCGAGCCTGGTGGCGTCGAACTATGGACTTGGCAAGATCGAGGGGCGCGAGCAGGGGCGCGAGGAACGCACCCTGGAGATCGCCCGAGCGATGAAGGCCAACGGTGTCGCCGCGAGCGTCATCGCCGAGTCTACCGGCCTGACCCTTGAGGCCGTTGCCGGCCTTTAAGGTGATTTCCGGGAAAGATTCTACCAACAGGTAGGGGTGACATGTAGGTGCGACTTCAGTCGCACCGATTCGTACTCAGGTGCGACTAAAGTCGCACCTACACTGACCGGTATCCAAATTGTCGGAAATCACCTAAGGTGATTTCCGGGAAAAGATGTACCAACCGTGTAGGGGCGACTTTAGTCGCCCCTAAGCCCCCTGAAGCCCCCTGCGGATCTTGCTGGATCCGCACAACACACCGGAGGTCGAGACTTCAGCCGGACGCGGCACCTCGCTAAAGCGTCGGCCTCCGGTCGCGTCGCCCGGGTCCCCGGAGGCTGATCTCGCGTGGTAGGAAATTCCTCGGAAATCGCCAATTAAGAGAGAACGCAAAGACTGGGGGCGGTGATGTCCACGGTATCTGCCCATCCGCTGGCAAGATCGAAGCGCGTAGCCGCGTGACCGACTACAAAGACCGGTAGAGCGGATGCCCGCGGGCCAATCCGCCACTCCCGTCACTTTCGACCCCATCAGCCCTCACGCGTTATAGCGTTCGCACCTGATATCCAGACAGACATTCGTGTAGGGGCGGGTTTGAAACCCGCCCCTACATCCGGTTATCACGTCCGACGGCGATCATCACCCGCCGAGGATGTAGCCCACATCGATCGGCACCGCCTCGAAAGGCGGTATGGCGACCCGTGCGGCCTCGGGTCCGGTGACGGTCAGGTCGGCAATGATCCGATACGTGGCGCCGTCCAGCGCATAGGCGACAAGGGTGCGCTCCCCGGGCCAGATCAGCCAGTAATAAGGCACCCGGTGGCGTTGCAGGAGGAGCAGCAGCGTGAGGGTGTCCTTGCGCTCATGGCCGGGGGAGACGATCTCGCACACCCAGTCCGGTGTCAGTTCCACGATACCGCTGAGGCGTTCGGGCAGGCGTTCGCGGCGCCAGCCGGCGAGGTCGTGGCTCGGGCACTGGTGGGCCTCGTACAGGACACTGATCCCGGTGGCGATCCACCAGCCGCCGGGGCCGGTGGGGCGCCTCAGCGGATGCAGCTCGCCGACCAGGTTGCTCTGCGCGAAGGCGTGCTCGGCGCGCGCCATGGGCCGGGGGACAATCTTGCCGTCGATGAGCTCCACCCGCTCGTCCGGGTGGGCGAGAAGGTCGGCGAGCGTGGCCAGTTTCAGGGCTTCCATCGGTGTACCTCGCACGGTGGCAGGCGTTGGCGCGGGCTGCGCCAGGTGCCGGTCGAAGGAGCGGGCCGCAAGGTCAGTTTAAGCACGACTATGCAACCATGACCGGGGCGCGATGGCAACCGATGTGGCTGGCCCGTCGTGCGCAGGTGGAGCCGTGCCGCACCGGGTCGGTCCGACGGTCATGTCAGCCTGGCTAACACCCCGACACCGGCAGGCCGCCGTTGGTGCGCAACCAGCGTATCTGGACAGCAGGATCGAGCGCACGGTCGCCGCAGGCGACCAGTCGAGTCCCACGACCGATTTCGCGGCAGCAAACCGTTATACTTGATCCAGCCTCGCCACCACCGGGTATACACATGCACAGCGTCTCAGTCGACACGTTTCGGGGCAACCTCCGGGAGCATATCGAAAAGATTATCGCCTACCATCGGCCACTGAAAGTCACGGCCGGCGACGGCGCCGACTTCGTAGTCATCAGCGCCGAGGATTGGGAGCGCGAGCAGGAAACGCTATTTGTACTGCAAGACCGCTCACTGATGGCCCAGATCGCCCGCTCCGCTGCTACGCACGCCGCCGGCACCGGTCACCGACCACCACAAGAGCAGTTGGCGCAGGACATCGGTGCGCTCGATCGTCTTTGAGGGTGATACTTGGGAGCGTTATGAGGCGTTGCGGGACCGGGACAAGCAATTGCACCGCAATCTCTGTCGCATTCTGAAGGAGATGCAGCGTGACGACCCCGCGCGGGGCCTGGGCAAAACCCGAACCGCTGAAACACGGTCTCAGCGGATTGTGGTCGCGGCAGCTATCGCAGAAAGACCGCGTGGTCTATCGATTCGACTCGGACGCGATCTTTGTCTTCGCAATCGGCGGCCATTACGGCGACCATTGATCGGCGGCGGAAGTGGGGGTGGCGACGCAGGCGCATCGTTCGCGATTGATGCCTTGGCCACGGTTCCGACAACGCGGCATCGTAGGGTGGGCAAGCGTAGCGCAGTCCACCAACGGTGGCGCGGAATTCGGTGGACTGCGCTGTCGCTTGTCCACTCTACGGTCGGAGCGATGATCAAGGCCCTTCGCCTGAATTCAGTCTAGTTCACTGGCGGCCCGCACCCGTCTTGTGCCCGATCGAGTCCAGTCCGGAAGCACATCCGGATGGACTGCGCCCGGGAGACATCGACAGTCCGTATCCACTTTTTCTACAAAACCGTGATCCAGGTCACACTGATTCCCTTGTAAAACTTTCATGTGTGGACGAACCTAAGCACAGACTAACGGGGTTTAGTCGCCAACCGATTCCGGCATCTCAGGAAAAGCCGCGCCGCCGTGCCGCGGGGGAACGCTTGGCAGGGTCCATGTGGAGCGGCTGCCAAGGCGCTGGCGGGGATCTGAGGTGCTTGGTCGGTTCGCGGAATTCAGTCTAGCACTCTATTCGTTAGGCGGGCGAGCAAAGCTGAATCAGCGTTATAGTATGAGTCATCAAGGGCCAATGACTGGATGATCCAACGTCGCGCGACTATCGGTCGCTCAACCACCACCGTCTGCGGTGATGCCCAAGGGGCCACTCGACTCAACCACATCTACTGTACAAGAGAGCAGGTATGGCAACTACTGTCGCGTTCATCAGCGAGAAGGGTGGGGTCGGAAAGACCACTGCCTGCTACCACGTCGCCGTCGCTCTGACGCGGTATCATTCCAAGCGGGTCCTTATTGTGGATACCGACTACCAACGCGGCGGTATAACCTGCAGGTTCTTTCCTCAGTTCCTTCAGAGCTTTCATAATGGCCATATGTCTGGAAACAATCTCTACGTCCAGTTTCAATTGATCTATTCAGGTCAAGCTCCGACTGATGTTGTTGATCGTCTGCAGGCATCTGACGATATCCACGTTGTTCCGGCCGACCCGCGTTTGTCACAGGTTACGGTTCAGAAGCTGCCACCGCCAAATAATATCGTCGACAATAATCAAAGGCTCTATGATCATCTGGCGCTCATCCGGCGATGTCTGGAGCCGTTCATGAGTGACTATGATTACATATTGATTGACTCGCACCCGGAGCTTTCTGATTTGATGAGAAGCGTCATATTTGCGGCGGACTATTGCGTGTCTCCCGTAAAGCTGGATGCGCAGTCCACCATAGGTGTGCCATCCGCACAGCAGGCGATCAACGAAGTGAATAGAGATATTCAAGCGCTGAGTGGGTTGCTTGGGGTCCCTCCGAAAACCAACCGCTTCGCTGGCTCGATGGGTATGATGGCCAGAGAGTATGGCGGCGAACTCATCCAAAGCCAGGCGCCACAATATGCTCGCCTAAGCATGTCCGGCGGGGTCTTCACGAATTACGTGACAGAGGGCGATGGAATTCGACAAGCTGCGGCGTCTCGCGTGTCTGTCTACGACATCGCTGGTCCCATTGCGGCTCAGCAAGCCACGCAGTTCCTGAGTGTTACTCAAGAGTTCCTCGCGAGGTGCCCATGAGCGACGAATTTGAGATTGATGGCCGTGCAATTGTCCGTTGGCTAGGTGTTGAAGGAGCCAGAGCCGGTCTAGAGGCATCGCGCGCGCTGACGAACGATGCCTTGCGTCGACTCGCGGAGAAGATTGGATGCCCTCCGCTTCCGAAGTCAGCAACGCGGGCACAGATTATTGATGATTTGATTCGTCAAGCCAATCGAAGGATCGACAAGCCTTTAGACGAGTTGCTCAAAATGACTGAGCCGGAGATTGTCGGGTATTTGGAACGGGTCAATCCCGCACGAGAAGAAATGCTAGATCTTCTGAGCAAAATGAAGACGGCGCCAACACGTGAAGGTCAAAAGGGGCTAATTCGCATTGCTGCTCGCGAAATTGTTGAAACGGCGCGCTACATATCGATAGCGTCTTCTGGAACGCAGTTGAGAGTTGGTGAGAGACCGGAGCTCAAAGATGCCGATGTCGAGAAGCTCCGACCCAACGATCCTGAGCGCTGATAGCAGCTCGTATCCGCTGCTGGGCGAATTCCGGGGACAGTGCGGCCCGGCAAGGCCGCGTGTTCTAGCGGGTGAGAGTCCCGCCTGGGTCATCGTGAGCCGCGAGCCCAGTATCGAGCCTTGCGGCGTAGCCGGTAACGGACGCGTCGATGCGTAGGCACGAAAGCAGGCGAGGTGCAAAGGTAACGGGTGATGCCGACCCTGAAGGTGTTGAGCCCCGAAAGTTTTGGTTGGTGAGTGCCGACGGTTTTGACCCGCCGGTAGGCAACAACCGGTGCTGCGCAATGGCGAGTGGCGCCGGTACTCCCCGTGGTCCGATGCCGAAAGGATTTTTCCCGCGACCACGAAACGCAAGCGTTTCAGACGGATAGCAACGCATCGCGCGCTGGGCCAGACGCACGGTGCGCGGAGTCGACAGCGGTGAGAACCCGGCTTACTCTCCGGCTCAATTATGAAACCGACGAAGGAGAAAAACCGGGAAAGGCGCCAGCGTATTTGATTTTTTCGCCGCCAGCGGGAGTTAATTGAGCCTGGCCCATATACCCGCATATACCCGAATGGCACTAAGTTAAGCTTGCGCCTATAAATATCAGTTACTTACGCTGGAGCCGGCGGCCAAGAGGCTATTGAGTCTGGGCATCGCGCCCGGCTTTCCAGGCTTGGGACAATGGTTCCGAGACTTTTCGCGGCCTCCGCGACCCTCGCAGCCTGTTGTTTTTTAAAGGCGCGCGACTTAACTTAGTGCCATTCCGCATATACCCGTTTAGTATAGGTGAATGACATGGCACGCCGTTCAATGACAGCAGGTGAGCAAACCCTTGCGACCAGCGTCTTCAAGACCGAGATAGATTTCTCGAGGGTCGAGATTCTTAACGAGAAATGGGCGTTCTTTCAGCCTAACGACACGGTGATGGCGCCAAATGGAAACATCTATTACCCGCCTGGACATTCCGGATACGCGACGGACATCTCCAGCCTCGATATACACAAAAAGGCGCTCCTCATCCACGAGTTGACGCATGTCTGGCAGCACCAGCACGGCGTCAATGTGACCTTCAGGGGTGTTTTCGAGCGGGATTACGACTATCTCCCGCTCACCGTCACGACGATATTCGGGGACCTCGGTATCGAGGAGCAAGGCGATCTGGTGCGCGACTACTATTACCTGACACATGGCTATCACAACAATGTGTGGCCCCCGTTAAGCGTTTACATCGCGGTGATCCCATGGCTCCCCTGATCCGTTATTTTCTTGTTTTAGTTGCGCTTTCGTCGGCCGGAGCATCGATTGCCGAAGGCTGGGCGGAGTCAAAGTCGGCCGTTAGCGAGGCCGTCGATAAGCGTGATTGCGCTCGGGCCTGGAATCTCGCATGGCCATGGGCCAAGGCGGGTGAGGACGAGGCCCGATGGGGGCTGGCGACCGGGGTCGTGAGTATTGGCTTGATGCCACCCGGCGTTGGCCGAGACGCCATCACCCGGTATCGTCACGTCCTGGTCATGGCCGTGCATGGCGCGTCGTCCGGCGAATCTGCCGCTGTTGATCTTCTCGTCGCCCTGCTGCCGAAGGATATGCACATCTTGATCGGCCAGCAGCTTCTGGCTTGCCTAACCGACGGCAAGCGGGAACCGCGGGTATGCGTTGAGACGGCCGTGTCCGACAGGCTGGTACCCTCCTTTGCCTCCTATTCCGCTGAGCTCGACGCATTGGCGGAGACCGCGTCCGGTGCGGAAGCGACCTGCGATGACCCTCCGCACCGGCATCTGCCGCAGAAACCGGACTGACCCGCCCGAGCGGTGAAACCGGCGACAGAGCACGATGTGGGGAAATCAGGGGCAAGGGGAAACCGGGTGGGGAAGCCGGTAACAGTGCGGCCTGGCAAGGCCGCGTGTTCTAGCGGATGAGAGTCCCGCCCGGGTCATCGTGAGCCGCGAGCCCAGTATCGCGCCTTGCGGCGTAGCCGGTAACGGACGCGTCGATGCGCCGGCTGATGCGCAGGCGAGGTGCAGAGGACATGGGCGGCGGTGTGCTTGGAAGTCGGAGCCATCCGTCGTGGCGTCGATGCAGGGTCATGCCGGGGCAGTCTTGGGGGTGGCGGCTTGAGACACTGCGCGATTGATACGCGGTCCGACGCCGAGAGGATTTTACCCGCGACCACGAAACACAAGCGTGTCAAACGGATAGCAACGCATCGCGCGCTACGCCGGACGCACGGCGCGTGGCGTCGATGGGGCGGTGTGGCCCTGTTCGTCCGTGGATGACTCAAGCTGGGAGCCGGATGGTGTAACACTCCAAGTCCGGTTCTGCGAGGAGCCGGGAACGAATCGCTGTATGGCAGAGAGAGTGTGGCACCGCCGGGAAACCAGGCGGCAACAGAGAACACCAACGTCTGTCTAACCACCGGTGAGAACCCGGCTGACTCTCCCACCCCGGTTTCGAGACTAAATCGGCACTTCGATCTGATTCGCGTCCGGGGGCTCTTTTTTCGGTCGCCCCGATGTGCCGGGCCATGTACGCCGACCAACCATCGCGGCGATCTGCCGCTGGAAGTGATCGCTGCCCAAGGCAAGGCCCCCGTTGGTCGTGCCGCGCCGCGCCGCAATCTCGCTCTCAGGAAACTCGTCGGCGAACAGATTGCGGCAGCGCGAGCGTCGCTCAGCGTCGCGTTCGCCCAGTGTCAGACAAAGCGGGTGCGTAGCGACAACGGGGTCCGTGAGTCCAAGCGCATTGCAGCGGTCGCTCGACCAGGGGTATTCTTCCGCGGTGGGCACCATGCGCGCCCGAACCGGGTTGAGTGCGATGTTGCGCCGGCAAGCGATGAGGTCGCTGTCGGCTTCGATCACCGATGAGCGGAAGCGGCCCTCGAAAAGCGTCACTGTTCGGTGGTCGGTACGGTTGACGTACTGAACGTCACGCTGCCCGAGACCCTTCATCAGCCGACCCGGTCCGCGGTCGGTTTCCGGAGTCGCCGGCAGATGAACATGGTGGGTCATCAGGACGTAGGCGTGGACGCGAACCGACTCTGCACGTTTACCGTAAGCAATAAGGGACAGCAATAAGGGACAGCAATAAGGGACAGACCACGATTAATTATCCTTTTCCATTTGGGATCAATCGGGGAAAGACCACAGCTAACTATATTTGTCTGGTTTGGCAACTCCGCCTGAAGGTTCACATCAGATAATTCGAAAAACACTGAATGAAGATTTATTTAGACGTTTGTTGTCTCAATCGCCCCTTTGACGACCAAACACAGGACCGGATTCACCTGGAATCGGAAGCGGTCATCGCTATTCTGAAGAACTTGGAAGCCGAAAACTGGATATGGATCAGCAGCAGCGTTGTGTTGTTCGAAGTGAATCAAGCTCCAAGCCTGGACAGGCGGCGTCGTTTGTTAAAGCTTTGCGAACAAGCCAATTCCATCATAACGCTGGATGAAGAAATATTCGCCGCCGCCGCGACTCTGAAGAGCGTCGGCTTTAGGTCATATGACGCCCTGCACTTGGCTTGCGCCAGAAAAGCTGGCGTAGACGTTTTCTTGTCGACAGATGACAAGCTGATTAAAAGGGCGGCCCGGAAGAAAGCGACAGTAAGCGTTAGGGTTTCTAATCCTTTAACTTGGCTACAGGAGATTGTTTAGATGAACGCGCAAGGAATGACATTGGATCAAGTGAGGGCCATTGGCATAGATGCCCTGAGCCGGAGCCTCGGGCCTGTTGGCATGATAAGATTCTTGCAGCAGACGGAAACAGGGTGGGGCGATTATACAACCGACAGAGAAAAATGGCTCAGCGATCCAGACTTAAGAGAACTGTTCACTGCGATCAAGGCTAGCGAAGGATCAACTCGGCACGCCGGATGACGCCGCAAGAGCGCAACGCCTGTGAAAAAAGAGAAGGGGATGGGGTCAGGTCTTTCTTTTTGCCTCCAACCGCGAAGGGATGGGGTCTTACGCCGGACGGGGTATGCCCCATCAACCGCGGCGGGACGGGGCATTCTCCGAGTCGGACTGGGTATACCCCTGAGGGTATCCAGGTTGAGCCGGACTTGAGCGGGACAGAGCATTCGCCCCATCCTGAACGTGGGCACGAACGGGTAGCCGTCGACTGCGGACAGTGCGCCTCGGATAGACTAACATAACGCCTTTACGCGCATTTTGTCTGTTCTTCGATGATCAACTGGCACCGCCTCTTCGGCCTGGCCCTGGATGACTATTTCACCGGGACCCAATATTCGGTCGAGTGCGTTCGGGCTCTATGCCATCACCACGCGCTGTCCCCGCGTTCTGGCTGGGCAAGTGGCGCTTGAGGCGGTCAAACCTGGGGTCTACCGCCTGCCGGTCGTGGGCCGCACTGTGACCCTGATCGTATTGCGCGAGGTGGAGCCCTGTCCGCGCAACGCATTGTGGGAGATCTTCAGCTTCGAGGCGGCGAAGGTCTTCGCCGGGGCCGACACTTACCGCTGGCGCCGGGACGACCATGTTCCGATACTTGAGCAAATTTACCAACGCTACCGCGAGGTGGGTGTCTCGATGGCCTATACGTTTGAAGATTTTAAACGCGAGTGGACTCGCGAAAAGTTGGCTGAAATGACGCCGGAGGAGCGGTTGCGGGGGTTGCCGCCGGAGGAGCGGCTGCGGGGGTTGCCGCCGGAGGAGCGGTTGCGGGGGCTGTCGCCGGAGGAGTTGGTTCGCAGTCTGCGCCCCGAAGACCGGTTACTCGGACTCAGCAACGAGGAACTTGTTCGGCTAAAAGACCTGCTGGAGCGCCGGACATCCGGCCAGCGCTAACCCTTGCGCTGTCTGCCTGCTCGTACGATCAGCTATTGGGAAAAGGCGGGTCCGAGGCCTTCCCATCCGCGGCAAGCGGCACCGCCGGCACCGTGACGTCGGGGGCCGCCGCCGGCACGACGGCTACCTGCAAATAAGCAGGCGAGGTGCCAAGGTAACGGGTGAAGCCGACCTTATCAGCCGCCCCGGTCCGTGGTCGGTTTCCGGCGTCGTCGGCAGATGAACATGGTTGGTCATCAGCACGTCAGCGTGAACGCGAACCGACTCGGTTGCCGCGAGAGTCGTCGGCGCAGCGAGAAGCGCGCGGTCATCTGACTCGGAACAGCGTTTCGGGGCAACCTCCAGGAGCATATAGCAAAAATGATCGCCGACCATCAGCCACCGAACGTCACGGCCAGCGACGACGCCGACTTCGTGGTCATCAGCGCCGAGGATTGGGAGTGCGAGCAGGAAACGCGCTATGTCCTGCAAGACCGCTCACTGATGGCCCAGATCGCCCGCTCCGCTGCAACGCACGCCGCCGGCACCGGTCACCGACTACCACAGGATCAGTGCGATTGATGCGGTTACTTCGTCACCGCACCTGCTGTCCGACAAGCAATCATCACCCGGCGGGGCATTGGGCCATCGCCGCCGGTCAGCCTTTCCTGCTTGCTTAGTCCGCGGCGAGAATGACGACACATCTGATCTGGAACGCGACATGAACGCGCAATTGGTGATCGTTGATCCGCAACTTCACAGCGGCACCCCCGTTTTTGCGGGGACGTGCGTACCGATCCGGATTTTGTTCGACCACTTGGAAGCCGGCGACCCGTTGGAGGTTTTCTTACAGGATTTCCCATCGGTCAGCCGAGATCTGGCCATCGCGGTGCTGGAAGAGGCTAAGGCCGCGTTCGCGTTGCTCACTGATGCGCATCCTGCTTGACGAAGACGTTCCCCGACGCCTGGCACCGCTGCTGATTGGGCACGAGGTCATCGCGGAGGTACCCTGAACCAGGTACCCTATGCCGATCTAACCTCGTTCAATAGATCGGGGTGACGATCAAGAACTTTCAGCAGTTTAACCAAGGCCAAAGGTGGCTTCGTCTTACCGTTCTCGTACCGCGAGAACGCATTGACACCACCGCCAAATATTTCGGCCGCTTCGCGCTGGTCGAGGGCGAGTTTCTTGCGCACTTTGGTGATGAATCCAGGATCAACGATAGCGGCATTGACCTGCTTTGAGAAGGCTCGCATCTCACGCATCACGCGATCAGACTCCGCCGCGGCTAAGACGGATTCAGCGCAGGCCGGGCAAAACTCGCCCGTTACCTCTGAAATGACCGTGGTTTCGCCCTTGTAGGTATAGGGGAGGTCGCGCACGTCAGGGATCAGTTCAGCTGCGCCGCAAACAGGACATTTCATGTTCATAGCTCCTTGAAGGACACGATAAGTAGGTCATCAATAACCGTTAGCTTCAGATACACATCACCAACTGATGTATTCGGGCGGTATACATCCTGCCAGATCGTGTGATCGGCATGAGTCGTCATGCTCTTGTAGAAATCAGCTGGCGTGAGCGCCATCACTACCGCCACCATCTCGGGATAGTCCAACCCGAGGGCGTCCGCACCGACGCGGGCTGTGTGCGTTGTTCGCACCTTGCCCGCTTCAGCCAAGGTCTTGACAACGGACAGCTTGCAGTGAGGGGTTCGTTTCTCCACGATCAGAAATTAATCTAGTAGGTTGTTCTTGGCAAGTGTTGGTTAACCGCCCGCCCGTGTAGAAGACCTCAGACACTCAGGCGTTGATCATGATCCCGGCCATTTCACCAACAGCGAGGCCGCTGGTCCGCGCAGCGGACCCTAGCAGCCTGTCGGACATGGAAACCGGGAAGAAACAGGGAACAGACCACGGTTTCGAGACTCGATCGGCAGTTCGATCTGATTCGCGTCCGGGGGGGCTCTTTTTTCGGTCGCCCCGATTTGCCGGGCCATGTACGCCGACCAACCATCGCGGCGATCTGCTGCTGGAAGCGATCGTTGCCCAAGGCAAATCCCCCGTTGGTCGCGTCGTGCAGCGCGGCAATCCGGCTCTGAGGGATCGCGTCGACGAACAGACTGCGGCGGCGCGAGCGTCGCTTTCCCCAGCGTCAGATAGAGCCTTCGGACGTGATAACCGGACAAGGGGCGGGTTTCAAACCCGCCCCTACACGAAGGTCTGTCTGGATATCAGGTGCGAATGCGATAAAGCGGGTGCGCAGCGACAACGGGGTCGGTGAGTCCGAGCGCATTGCAGCGGTCGCTCGCCCAGGAGTATTCTTCCGCGGTGGGCACCATGCGCGCCCGAACCGGGTTGCGTTCGATGTCGCGCCGGCAAGCGATGAGGTCGCTGTCGGCTTCGATAACCGAGGAGCGGAAGCGGCCCTCGAAGCGCCCCCTGTTCGGTGGTCGGTACGGTTGACGTACTGAACGTAACGCTGCCCGAGACTCTTCATCAGCCGACCCGGTCCGCGGTCGGTTTCCGGAGTCGCCGGCAGATGAACATGGTCGGTCATCAGGATGTCAGCGTGGACGCGAACCGACTCTGCGCGTTTACCGTTGGTCCCGAACGGCGCGTAGTGACACTACATTCACCTCGGTCTGTCGGCACATAGGCTTTTCGGGCCCTTTGAAGGTCACGACTTCTTCCGCCGCCCCGACGGCGGCTGCCGCAAGATGCAATGCATCAAGGGCGGAGAGATCGTGGCGCCCGGCCAGCACGAGCGCGTCCTGGACCAGTGCACCGGTCACCGGGATATCCTCGGCGACCGATAAGATCGCCTGCATGAAAGCGATTTCGATGGTCCGACGGTCATGGCCCGGTTTGGGTAGAACCTCCAAGCGGACGAAATCGCTGGTGAGGAGCTGGCGCTCTGGGTCATCCAATACGGCACGCGCCCAGCCGCGGGACTCGGCATCGCCGTTCCAGGCCGCAATCAGGACATTGGCGTCCAGATAGGTGCGTCGCTTAGTCATCGCGCTCGCCACGGCGTCGCTCGGCCTCCGCCGGCACCGCGTCCCAGGCCATAGGGTCGGGGAGATCCCCGGTTTGGGCCGCCTGCGCGCGCAACGCCTCCAGTTGGCGCCACAAGTCGGTGCGCGGTGCCGTGCTCTCGTCTATCGGGGCAATCGGCGCGCTTTGGGTTGACGCCAGGGCAATCTCGGGTGGATCTATGGTGACAGCCAGACGGTGCCGGCCAGGAGACACGCTGGGCGGCAGGCGCAACACAACACCACGGTGTTTGTCTACTTCGCAATCGAAGGTGAATGTCTGCACGCTCGTCCCTTGGTAAGATTCGCGGTAAGCAGTTGAGCGCGATAGGCTGCCTTGACCGCGCCCCGATCATAACTTGTCGCGACACAGGCCGCAACGCTTCGTGATCGCACGCTTCGCGATCTCCTGCGGGACGGCGCGGAGCTGTCTCGCCGGGTCCCGAGGCTCGGCCTGCTTGGTCGCTGGACGGTATGGGGCTGGAGACGCAACCGACAATGCGTATTCCGACTGAAGGTGGGAAAAGGGGCCAGTGCGGCCTGGCAATGCCGCGTGCTCCAGCGGGTGTGAATCCCGCCTGGGTCATCGCGCGCCACGACCCCGGTATCGCGCCTTGCGGCGCGGCTGGTCTACAGAAGAACGACTTGAGTTTTTCGCCTAGATCGCCGGCGAATCTGAGGCTGGTAACGTTATACCGGGAAGCGGCGGTTGCCGAAAAGTGCGATGGTCGACGGGGTGCGCGGTCAGGGAATCCATCGGCCGCACCCTGGGTCGACGTTACCTCTGCCGTCCAAGCCCGCTGCCACGGGGGCTACCGCCAAGTCACGATCCACGGAGCGAACCGTGATGCCTGGGGCGGTCTCGCCCCCGTCGTAGCACTCCTGCAGCACCTGCGCCAGCCGCTGGCCGGCCGCGTGGCACTTGGGTTGATCGGACGCTTGCAGCAGAACGAAGCGGTTTCTTCCATCCCCGGTCGAGCGGACGAACCCCGCGGGCAAGCTCCAACCCCGGTGCACGTTAGCGAGCCAGGCACGTAAGGCCGCCAACGCCTCCCAGCGGGTGAAGTACCATCCGGGCCAAGCCGCTTTTAGCGGCTCGCCATCTACCGCCATGAGCTCAGGTCTGTCGCCAACATCGAAGAACCCAATGTCGATCGCTGTATCCTTGGGCCAAATCGGCGTCCGCTGGCGGAGTTCATCGAGATTCAAGTCCAACAGACGCTCAAGGGCCTGTTGGACGTTCGGCTCACGCTCGTCGGCCCGAACGCTCAGCGCGTCCGGGTGTTCCTTGCGCAAGTGCTCCAAGCCGGTCCGCGCGTCGGGGTGGCTAACCAACACCGCCTCTTCAATCCCTGCATCCGGCGCGTAGCCCCAATCGCAGGTCAACAATTAGTCAGCCCTAGGTCTGACGATCAATGCCGACAGGGCCAACGGGTCCCAGACTAAGTCTCGATCCGCTAGCCGCCCCTGGCTACCGGGGAAAACCGGGCTTGCCTGTAGCACCAGATACGGGGGATCGGCGAAGATGATCTTCGTGTATCTCGAACGCCAGCCGATGGAGCCGAGCAGCTCCAAGGCAGGTGGTTGCCAGCCGTCTCGTCCACTTCCGGCAGGGTTGTTCATCGAATGTCCTGCTCGCTTCCAAGCGGCCCTTGAGCGTTTTCGTGGCTAGCGACTACCCAGGTGGGATTTCCACCCACTAGACTACGCGACATTGCCAAGCCGCACAGTCTCCTATTCCGCTTTCCCTTATGGCTTTGAATCAGGCCCCGAGACCCAGGTGGCGATGCGCGCGGCGAGATTGACGCGATAAACGCCACCGACTTCGTTCTCGATCTCAATGGCGTTGTCCGCGGGAAGCAGAGTCATGCGCTTGAAGTAGCGGCCGAAGGACGGCACCCCGACCGACCCCGAGTCAGGGACACGGTAGACCTTGAGCATCCACAATCGGTTTCCGCTTCCAGGGTCTACCGCAACCAGATAGCCGGTAGGCTGGTCGCCACCGTGGCGCAACGGGTCCATATCCTGCATGTAGCGCACGCCGTCGTGCTCGATCGCCGGAACACGGGGGGGCGCAGGGCGGCTGGGGGCGGGCATGTGGTCGTCGTTCATTGTCGGTCTCTCTTTCAGGTCAGAGGCCGCGTGCGCGGCGGCGGCGAGGCAAAGCAGCACCGTTGTCCAATAGGATTTCATATGATCGTCAGCGCCGAGTTGCGCTGTGCGTCGGTCAGCACAGCAGCGCAATCGGCAGCAAAGAAGGCCCAGTTGTCGGCGTTGCGGATACAGTCCGACCCCGGGTAGCCCGGGTGTGGGCCGATCCCATACCAGGCGTATCGCGCCTGGCCGTTCTTTACGTCGATGGTGCCGCATACGAGGTGAGTAAGCTCGTGTACGATAATCCGGGTCCAGTTGGTCTGGCCGGGCAGCACGTTGCCGGGGTTATCGATGAAGAAATTGCTCTCGATGTAGACGACAGGCAACCCCTCGGCGTAGGAGCCGAAGGTAAATGCCTCGGATCTCAGGAAATCAAGCTCGTCGGCATCGCTGGTGCCGCGGAAGGGCACCCAGTCGGTGACGACGAAGGTACCCTTGTTGAGAGCCGCTATGATTTTCTTGAACCCTGCGGTAAGCGTCGAGACGTAAGTCGCCAGCGTCGGCGCATCGACGGCGGGGTCAGCGAACCAGCGGCGAACCAGCCCCTGCGCCTTGTCGCGATTTGCGTCCGCGCCGCTGCCGGCGGCAGTCGCCAGCACCATGTCTGCCTTCTGGCACCACGCCAAGGCCTGCTGGGTCGAGTTGCCCAGATAGCGCCGCTGCTGGTCGGTGAAGTGCTCATTTGCACTGCGCAGCAATGTCTTGACCGCCCCTGTGGTCGATGCGTTGTTATTCAAACAGAGGCTCGGCCAATCGGTAAAATCGTTCGGCAGCGAGAGCACCCAAACCTTACGGTCGCCGGCCTTGTTCTGCAAATAGACGTGACGCAGTAACTTCAGCGCCGCAACGCGATTCTTGGCGGCCAACGGGACGCTTCCGATATCCGCATCGGTCCAGGCGCCAACGGCCTGCAACAGACCCTTGTCCTCGATGATTTTTGTCTGGCTGGGGCCTTTGACCGCGTTGGATCGCAACTCACGAAGCGCGGGCTCCTGAGCGGAATCGAAACCTTCGTCGCCGAGCAGTTTCTGAAGCTTCTGTATCAGTGGCTGCCAACCGGTGTCGAAATCAGTTGTCGATGCAAGCGCGGACTTAGCCGCATCGTACTCTTTCTTGAACTTCTTGTTCCAATCAACCATGGCGTACACCTTTATCGAGTGGGGTTTCCGCCGGGCACCGACGACGCTGATCAACGATGTCGCCGAGTCGAAGCGGCATACCAGGGCGACATCGACGATGCGAAGCCGAAGCCGCCGCGCTCATATTCCGCCGAGAATAGACGGGAAGAACAGGGGCCAAGCTCAATTGCTTTTCGAGATGAAGGGGGTACGATCACTTTTTCCTAGACCTTATCTCACCCAACACCCTTAGCAAAGACCGAGGCTTCAGAAGGCTCACCGAAGATACGCCCGCCCGGCACCCGTCACCTTCCCAACAGCAGGCCACGCCGTTCGACGAATCCGCCGCTATCCAAGGAGGTAACGCCCCTGAGACTATACGAGTCCCGTATATTTGCAAGGTAGACTTCGTAGGAATGGGCTCTCCCTGATCTGCTGGGGTTGTGATATCATATAATTCAATAACTTGAGATTCATGCTCGACCAAAACCGCCTTTACGCGCATTTTGTCTGTTCTTCGATGATCAACTGGCACCGCCTCTTCGGCCTGGCCCTGGATGACTATTTCACCGGGACCCAATATTCGGTCGAGATGGAGAATGACATTGCGCGCAAGCGCCAGGGCTATCGCATCAACGTATTAGCGGATACTGTTGGATAACCAACTCGGTCACCCCCATGCTTTTCGGCTTTTGAATCTTGGGGAGATCTCACGGTGTGCGACTTGAGTATCGAGCGATCCATTGCACGTCACTTTGCTGCGCTGGAAGACCCGCGCAGTTCGACCCAAAGTCGGCACAAGCTGATCGAGGTGATCATCATCGCCATCGCCGCGACCCTCAGTGGCGCCGACGGCTGGACCGGCGTTGAGACGTTCGCAAAGGCCAAGAAGGCGTGGCTGCTGACCTTTCTGGAACTGCCCGATGGCATCCCGTCGCACGACACCTTCGGACGCGTGTTCGGGCGGATCAATCCCGCGCAGTTCGCGGCCTGTTTTCGCCAGTGGAGCGCGGCGGTGGCGACGCTGATTCCCGATGAGATCATTGCGGTGGATGGCAAGACCTTGCGCCGCTCGCACAACCGCAGCAACGGGTTGGCCGCGTTGCACCTGGTCAGTGCTTGGGCGACAGCCAACCGGGTGGTGCTCGGGCAAGTGGCTACGGAGGCCAAATCCAACGAGATCACGGCGATTCCGCGGCTGCTGGAGTGGCTGCAGTTGAACGGCTGCATCGTCACCATTGATGCGATGGGCTGTCAAACCAAGATTGCCGAGCAGATCATCAACCAAGGCGGTGACGATGTCCTGGCCCTCAAAGGCAACCAGGAAACGCTGGCCGCCGAGGTCGAGGAGGCCTTCATCGAGGCCGATGCCCGCGGCTATGCCGGGGTCGCTTCGGAGTTTCTCGAGACCGTCGAGCGGGGTCATGGCCGTTTGGAAACCTGTCGCTACCGCACCTTGGGTGATTGCTCGGGGGTGCCGCGCAGCGCCCTGTGGGCGGCCATGAACATGATGGGCATGGTCGAATCGCGCCGTGAAGTGGCCGGTAAGGTCTCGATTGAGACCCGCTATTTCATTGGCAGTATCGGCACCAGCGCCACCCGCTTTGCGCACGCGGTGCGTGGTCACTGGGGCGTTGAAAACGGGTTGCATTGGAATCTCGATATCTCCTTCCGGGAGGATGAGTGCCGCGTCCGCGATCCGGTGGCGCGCGAGAATCTCGCCGTGCTGCGGCACCTCGCCCTCTCACGACTCAAGAATGACGACACCAAGCTCGGTCTCCAGAACAAACGCTTGAAAGCCGCTTGCAACGAAGACTACCTGACAAAATTGCTTTTCGAGTCGCCCAAGCGCACGGACGACGCAGGTGCATCAGTATCCGCTAATATTAGCAGTGCTTGATGCGATTGCCCTGGGGGTAACCCGCGAACAATAGTATGGGGCAAGCGTACACACAGAGAGTCTTGTAGGCCGTACGGGAAATCGCGTTCCCTGAAGTGCTGATACAGCTTCGAAATAGCTAATGCGGATGCCGACAGTGTAAACGTGCTGCAAGGCTACATGAAGTGCTAGGGTCAACGCGAGGGTATCGATGTCCGCCGGAGTCCTCAGGCCATGGCATGTAAGAAGAGCGACGTTCGAGAATTCGGGAAGCCTTGATGGTTCCTGGATGAAGTACGATAATGAAACGGTTTGGGCTGGGACAGGAACGGGTGATGAACCCTGATACAGCGTGCGCTCGGCTGGAATCAAAGCGCAAGGAACAACCAGGTAGGCCGGAAGCGGCCGTATGCCTTCGAGTTGTGTTATCGGGGTAGATCGGAGGTTGGAAAAGCCAGCCACATGGCGAAGCACCCGACGGAAGTACGCAGCCTACAAAGGAAACTCGTGCCGGACACGCAGGATCGGCGCACACGAGCAAGCCTCACTGTCGGGCATAACAAATGGGCCTTGTAACGGGTAACTGTGAAGGTCCGTGCGAATGTGCGTGCAACCGAGGAACCGGATGCGGGAAAACTGCACGTCCGGGATCGCGGTGGGGGCGCTGGGTAACCGGCGTTCCTACGGCTGAGGGTGAACCAAATGTCTACATTATCCTATGCCAAGGCATTGCTTCAACACTGGGGAATAGACGTTGAAGATATACCTACATCGGACGCCGAGGAGAAACAAGAAGCAGATTTTGTTGCCGCTTTTAGCGGAGTACGTGTACTGATAGAAGAAAAGACAAAAGAAGATGACCCAACCTACTTAGCGAAGCGCGCAACAGAGCTTGAGAGTGGAGAGGCTCACTTATCAGTGTTGCCATTGTCTCGCAATGAGACATTGTCTGGTTTGGTAAGAGATGCATCTCATCAACTGAAGTCATCCTTAGATAAGCTTCATGACTTTCGCCTGATATGGTTTACTGGCACCGGGGTACAAGCCGAGGGAAAGTATGAGCAGTTCAGGGCTACCCTGTATGGTCTAACTAATATCCTTGAAATGAACACAACTTATTCTCGGCGGTGTTACTATTTCCGGCATGCAGACTTCTTTCGCAGAGCAGACATAATCGACGGAGCCGTTGTAGCCCACACGGATGGGCGATCCATTACAGCAAGGCTTTGCCTGAACTCTCTTTCGCCTCGGTATGAAGCTCTTAGAAGCTCTGCTGTAGTCAAACCCTTCGGCACAGCCGTAGAAGATCCGCCCGCCCTAGAAGCCGAAGGGACCGCGTTCATTGCCGATGGTGCGGTGGACAGAAAAAATGAATCAAGATTGCTGGTTTATCTGCAGAACAAATACGGAACGGCTCCGCTCATGAAGTTTGATCTTGGCTATATAAAGAGCTGCATTTTGGTACCTAAAGAATGAAAATACCGAGCCAGGCTCAAATATTGATTACTAGAAAAAAATTGCCTGACCACCGATTCAATAGCGAGCGCGCGCCATCAGGGTTCGTTGTAAGTGGCAGGTTTCGTGAGGGCGCGTCGCTTTAGGATAGCGCCGAGCAAAGCTCGGCGTCTCTTGCCGGGTGAGAGTCCCGGGGTTAGCCGCCCGCCGGTATCGAGTGTTGATCCCGTTGCGGAGCAGGGTAACCTGGAGCAATAAAGCAATAAGGGACAGACCACGATTAATTATCATTTTCCATTTGGGATCAATCGGGGAAAGACCGCAGCTAACTTTATTTGACTGGTTTGGCAACTCCGCCTGAAGGCTCACGGCAGATAACTCGAAGAACACTGAATGAAGATTTATTTAGACGTTTGTTGTCTCAATCGCCCCTTTGACGACCAAACACAGGACCGGATTCACCTGGAATCGGAAGCGGTCATCGCTATTCTGAAGAACT